>Ga0078972_1000313_pt2 | contig 101654 bp, 80 predicted proteins | sample YelNatPaOPGAMG01_FD_67568 | JGI IMG/M metagenome (GOLD analysis project Ga0078972, IMG submission 67568) | Hot spring thermophilic microbial communities from Obsidian Pool, Yellowstone National Park, USA - OP-RAMG-01 (SPADES assembly) (version 2) | ecosystem: Environmental > Aquatic > Thermal... | reverse complement strand
TTTCTATTCTCATACTATAGGACTTTCTTTAAAATACGCGCATTAAGATCTTAACTCATCATTTTTACTTTGTGAATCAAGGCTTAACTATGAACAATTGACTTGTAAATAATATGGAAACGATTATGCTCCGATTATGATTTTACTGTGGGGTTTAATGTTAATAGTATTGGCGAATTATTATCCAGCATTCGCAGAAAAAATCATATTAAAAGATGGCGTTACAAGTATCACTGGCAAAATCCTCATAGAAAAACCATCGCAATATATAGTGGATCTAGGTTATACAGTCCTTATTATTCCAAAAGACAAGGTCTATAAAATCGAGAACCCAAAAATTAATGAACCTACAAATCAAGTGCAACTCTCGATAGTTAAAGAAAAGATCTACTATACATCAAAGTCCAGCTCTCAAGAAAAAAGCGTGCAAGATTTGACACGATCCCTTAGCGAAGCAGTCGTTCAGGTAAAAACCCCACGCGGATTGGGGTCGGGTTTCTTTATCAACGAAGACGGGTACTTGCTGACAAATTTTCATGTCATTGAGGGTGAAACCCAGATATCTGTAGATGTTTATCCGCTCGTGAACGATAAGATTGAAAAGAAAACATACAAAGAAGTTAGAATCGTAGCGCTGAATAAATTCTTCGACCTGGCTCTGCTAAAAATCGAAGAAAAACCTGCATCAAAATTCAAATACGTGATTTTAGGTAATTCAGATAAACTTCAAACTGGTGACAGGGTCTTTGCAATTGGCAGTCCTCTCGGGCTAGACCGAACTGTTACTGAAGGTATAATAAGCACCAAGACCCGCGAAATCGAAGGCTTGCTATATCTTCAAACAACGGCTCAGATAAACCCTGGCAATAGTGGTGGGCCTCTTTTCAATCTGTCCGGTGAGGTCATCGGAATCACCAACATGAAAATCCGTAGCGGCGAAGGCATCGGTTTTGCGATACCAGTGAATCATGTCAAATATTTCCTGGACCATATGGAAGCATTTGCATACGACAACAGTAATCCCACTGCTCCATATCGATACATGGAACCACCTAAAAAGCAGATAAAACAAGAGTTAAACACCAAAACTAATTAACTAATTTATGAAAAAAATATTCGTTTTGTTATTATCTATTTTCTCATTACAAGTTGAAAGTGCACTGCCACCGGCAGAAAAATTTTTACCTCAGGATACTCTGGTACTTATTACCTGGCCAGATATTGACACACTTACCAAGACCCTTGCCGAAACCCCAATGTTTTGGAAAGACGAATCAATGCAACCGTTTATGAATAAATTCCTATCTAAAATTACTAATGACTTAACCAAATCATTTGAGAAAAAAATAGGAATCAATTGTTCTGACTTTACAAATCTATTCCATGGGCAAATAACTTTCGCTGCCATCAACAAACCATCAAACACAAAACAAGAGCATGATCTGGACTGGGTTTTATTAATCGACACTAAAAATCAAAGCAATCAACTTAAAACTATAACAGAAAAAGCTAAAAAGAAATTAAATGAATCAGAAATACCCGTAAAAACCGAAAAAATCCGCAATGTTGAGTTCCTGGTGACAACCACATTTTCATCAAACATAACTAAGTCATTCATGAACACTTTTTCAATGGGCCAAGACTCGGATGAAGATGAAGATTCCGAAGATGAAAAAACAAACTCTTCTGCTACAAATAAACAAATAATCAAATCTACCAAACCCAGTAGCACCAATGTCATAACTATCTATTTCGGACAATTGAATGACGTTTTTATAGCCGGTAACGCATCATCAACATTAGAAAAAATCCTGGCTAAAATAGATTCTTCCAGCTCTGCTCCTGCATTAAACGATAATCCTATTTATAATTCATACACCCCCATGTTCAAAGACAGCTTCATTAATGCCTGGTTAAATCTATCTTTCTTTATAGACATTATTAAGTCTAATATTTCTTCCAGCGCTAACGAAAACTCCTCAGAAAAAGAGAGATTTTTCTCAGCATTAGGGCTCACTGGTATCAAGGCGTTCGGGCTCGCCGTCAAAAAGATCGATAATGGCTTTATCAGCCAGGCATTAGTAAACGTGCCTGAATCCGAAAGAAAAGGCCTGACCAGGCTATTTTTGTTCGAAGCTAAAGACGCCAGCCCGCCTGATTTTGTACCTTCTGATGTTATCAAGTTCCAACGAGTACGATTGGATGGGGCCAAAACCTGGCAAAACTTAGAAAAAATGATCAGCGAAATCAGCCCTGATCTTAGCAAATTCATTACCGATACCATATCAATGGTGGGAAAAGATAAAGATCCCACATTTGATTTACGCAAACAACTAATTGATAATCTCGGTAATGATATCATTTTTTGGCAAAAAGAACCTAAAAACCCATCCGTGACTAACATAAATAATACCCCTACAGTATTTCTCATTGGCTCAAGTAATCCAAATGAACTAATAAAAGCATTCAGGATCTCTATGGAAATAGCAATGCCTATGGCAAATATCAAAGAACGCGACTTCCAGGGCTCAAAAATTTATTCAATTTCTATCCCTTTCCCGAATCATGAGATAAACCCAGGCAAGGTTAATCAATCAGTTCAGAACCTATATTTTACCTCGTCGAAGAATTATTTATCTGTTGCCACTGAAGAGTATTTAATCGAGGAATTCTTACGCAACATTACTGGAGCATCAAAGCCTTTGAGTCAAACCCCTGGCCTGTCCGATGCAGCTCAAAAAGTTGGAGGAATGAGTACCGGATACTTTGGCTTCCAAAATAATGCAAGTATGTTTAAAATGTTTTACACAGTCCTGAAAAATCATACAGACTTTATGAAGCCATTTGAAATACTGTTTCCTTCTATCGAGATCAAAGATTGGATAGACGTCTCTCTACTGCCGCCATTTGAAAAAATAGAGAAATATTTCAACTTTGTCGTATACTCTGCTAAAGTTGAGCCTAATGGATTTCTTATCCAATCTTACTCGCCCTTACCTGCAGCAAAATAATTCAAAAACGAAACTAATTATTACTTACCGGACGGGATAATATTCCTTTGTTTAAGCCAAAATATTAAGTCACTTGTCCATGGGTGATTATTCCCAAGCCCCATCCCGTGAGGCCCTTTTTCATAAATATGGAGCTCGAAGGGTACCCTCGCATTGTTCAATGCTCGGCCAAATTCTATCGAGTTTTCTACCTTTACAACAGTGTCCTCCCATGTATGCCAAATAAAACATGGTGGTGTGTTTGAAGTAACCTGTTTCTCGTTTGATAAATCATTAATAAGCTCCTGCGTCGGGTTTGGCCCAAGCAAATTAAACCTGGATCCTTCATGTGTTGCATTGCCCATGGTGATGACCGGATAACATAATATCCCAAAGTCCGGTCTAGAGCTCAACCTGTCCACCGGATCAAGCGCACCGGGATTACCCATGTCAAAGTGAGTTAATAAAGTCGAAGCTAAATGCCCGCCTGCAGATGAGCCCATAATTCCTATTTTTCCGGGATCAATCCCCCATTGATTACTCATAAATCTAGTTAATCGCACCGCACGCGCTGCATCCTGTAACATTACCGGGTGCCTATAGCCTTGTGAACCCAGCCTGTACTTCAACACTAAGCCCGCAATCCCGTATTGATTAAGCCAACGCGCATATGCCTCACCCTCATGATTTGCCAGCATCCCATAGCCACCACCGGGACAAATTACTATTGCTGCACCCGTCGCCTTTTCTTTTGGCGGTAAATAAGGGGTCAAAGTAGGTATGTCCTTTTCACTTGTACCTAACGCACCCGGAACCGAATTTGTCCATAACCTGATTGGTTCTTGAGAATATGCAAAGCAAATTTGACAAGCCAGAGCCGCTATTAAAAAAATTGTTTTTGTCTTCATAGCGATGCCACAATATAAATAAAAAGCTATAACGTCAATAGCACCTCTTTTACAAGCGTTCTTTAGATTCTTTTGTGAACTCGAAAAATATTGACCCTATAACAATTCGCTATACTCCGGGGGACATCTTGATTTATTTGTATTTTAATTTCAGATTGAGTTTTGTCTCAATTTTCATAAATTTCTAACGTGATTGCTATAATTGATTATGGAGCCGGTAATATCAAAAGTGTCGAAAAAGCATTAAGGTTCCTTGGTGCTTCCATAGTGCTAACAAATAAAAGTTCTGAAATTTTGAAATCCGACGCAGCTATTCTGCCGGGTGTTGGCGCCTTTGATGACTGCGTTAACAGCCTTATTCGTCTTGGCATCTATGAAACTATCCGTGAGTTTATTCAGCTTGGCAAGCCATTCTTAGGTATTTGTATTGGTTATCAGGTGCTTTTCGAAAAAAGTTTCGAGTTTAATAGCCAGGCAATCGGGCTCTCAATATTCAAAGGTAATGTCGTACGGTTCAATGATCGACATAAGCTGAAAGTGCCACAAATTGGCTGGAACAGCATTGAAATCATCAAGACCGATTGCCCCATCTTCAATGGTATCAGATCCGGCAGTTATTTTTATTTTGTGCATAGCTTTTATCCGGTCCCAGAAGACCCAGCAATTATTGCAGCAAAAACAAGCTACGGTGACGAATTTGCATCGGTCGTCTGGAAGGACAACGTCTACGCTACACAATTTCACCCTGAAAAAAGCCAAAAAACTGGCCTGATTTTGTTATCAAATTTTATCAATCTCATAAAATAACCTCATGTGTAACAACTACCTAACATTGATCAAAGCAATCCCGAAAATATTCCTATTGTCTATTTTGTTATTTGTGCTCAGATTTGACCTGTTTGCAAGCCAATCCGCTGGTATACCAGTCGAAATCGTAGGAACCCAGATTGTACCACACCATCCACCTGACATGCTCAAGTTCGACCGGTACAACACACCATGTGGGGCCCGGGTGCAATTATTCTTGAAAAATGTTTCAACAAATAAGGAAGTCCACACTCATGTTGTAAAGTTCAACTCCAAAGAACCGGGCCATTGGCTCAGGACCTCGCAATGGGCATGGTATGACACACCAGCCTCCAGAAATGATATTAATCAGGTAATTCCACCTCAGGGAATGACAGTATGGTCGTTTAATTACATCAATACTAATTGGTTCACAAATAATTTGGTAGAAATTGAAATCACCGATTGGCAACTGGCTAGACGCGCACTAATTGAAAAAACGCTAACAGAAGACTCTTTCGGAATTTCAAGTTTGGCTTTTATAAAAAACAACCTCGATTCATCGGAACCAATCCCGAATACCCTGGTGTTGCACTTGTTTAATAATCTAACAAATACTCTCAGGTTACAAACAGTTCAATTATGGTTACCTTCAGACCCTCAACAATGGTCGGTAATGAACGAACTGCAGTCTTATACAAATTTTTATACATTACCAGAAAACAGATTACTCTCCCCGGGTGAAACATTATGTGCAGAAATAGCTTTAACAAAAGTCCCACTCGCTTACGTAGTAATAGGTGTAGAACTCCAAAATGAATCAGGAAATTCTCAATTTGCATGGAGTTACCAAAAAGTGAGGCTCGAAACGTTTGATATCTGCGGATATATAGAAGATTTAAATCACTTCAAAGATTCTCAGCTTTCGTATGAGCCGTTTATTAAAACATTGAAAAAAATGCATGTTAATACTGTGATTTTCCAAAACACATCATCTGCAAAAACGACCAATGCCAGCATTATATATGACCTGAACTCAATGAAACAAATCGGGCCTATTCAAGACTCTGTCAGATCAACCACTCTCAACTCTTCAGAATTAATTCATGCTATCGATTATCTCGGAGAAGTCCAGTCAGTTAATAGCGAATCATACAAGATCCCTCAAGAGGTCTATTTCTTACTTGAACCTTACAGAAAAACCCAGTTCCCTATAGCCATAACTATGACAGACCCGACAACATGGCATTTATATTCTGGGCTAGCTGACTATCCAAATTTAAAAGTATTTAGAATTTGCACACAAGCACCTGATAATTGGTCTTTATACACACGATGGCCCAAGCCCGTACGATGGGCAGCCCCACTTGAAACCCTGGTTAGCCTGGCAGATTCATTACGAAACAATTCCAGGCCGCTAGCCATTGCTGCCTGGATTCAAGGCCCAGGCGCTAATTGGCCAACAGTTGCTGGCAGGTCCCGACCCGCTCCTACCGCTGAAGAACTTAAAGCCCAAGCGTTACTCCTGCTCGGTTCGAAAATAACATCATTTTACTGGGCTGACCTCTCAATTCAGGACATCGTAAAATACAGAGACCTAATCGACGAAATCACTGATATTAACCGGATAGCAGCCGTATTGTCAGACATTCTTTGCGCAGGATCTTTATATTGGCACAATATGAAAACAAACGAACCCCTACCTGGTTGGTTTACCTCCACTATCATTGCTCCTAAGGCCTCGGTTTTAATAGCTGTGGACCTGTCCTATAGCCCAACCAGGAAAAATGTATTCAGCTTCAAAAAAGACCAAATCTGTAACTTGAAATTTAAGTTACCAACCTGGCTACGTAATAATCCCAAAATATTTAAATATCAACCTGAAGGCTTTACCCCGGTCCAATTCCAATTACAAGATAAGTGGGCCATCATCACTGATACCAATTATGTAGCAGGTGCTTACATTGCAGTCAATGACCTAACTATAGCAAACCAGTTTAATTCCAAACTTAAAGCATTGCGTACTAATGAGACAAATTTAAATTTCAATCCATCCCAAAATAATAGCGACTTTAATCTGCTCGTTGACTTCATAAATAAGTCAAAATGAATATTTAAATGATAATTACATCTTACTTGACTTCAGACTAATGCTAATCCACAAATTATTTGGTGGTCAATATGCCTAAAAAATTTGTTCCAAGATCAAAGTTGACTCCCAAACAAAAACGCAATCTGGATATCGAGATTAAATTCCTTGAGGGCATCGTAAAACGCGATCCCCTTTACATAGACGCTTTAAAAGCATTAGCAGAGGATTATACAAAAATAGGCAGATTCGAAGATGGCCTGAAAATTGATAAACAGTTAGCCTCCCTTCTACCATATGACCCAACAGTTATTTATAACCTAGCTTGCAGCTATTCGCTGACCGGACAATTTGATAATGCCATAAATGAAATCAAAAAAGCCGTTGAACTTGGCTTCTCTGACCTTGAATGGATCCTTCTGGATCCAGATCTAATAGAATTAAGAAAACAAAAAGCATTTAAAGAAATCCTGCCTTACCTTAAAAAAGCTAAAAGAACCTCACGAAAAATAATCAAATCATGAATGAGCCCAATATACAGGTCGATCCATTGAGCAGCCTTTAAATCATTTAAACTCAAAAGATTGATTTTTTGCCATATTAAGCCATTTTTACCTTAATGAATGAGAAATTACAAAAACTCGAAAACCTAATCCGATCCTGTGGGTCCTGCCTTATAGCCTATTCCGGTGGTGTGGATTCTTTTTTTCTGGCCTATGTTGCCACCAGAACACTTGGAGATAAAGCTCTCGCAGTCATTTCTGATACCCCAAGTCTGCCACGACGAGAACTGATTGACGCAATATCATTAGCTAAAAAATTTAATATCAACCTCAGTATTATAAAATCAAAAGAGTTCAATAATCCACAGTACCTGGCTAACCCAGTAAACCGTTGTTACTTCTGCAAAAAAGACTTGTTCTCAGAAATGTCAATCCTGGCCAAATTAAAAGGAATTAATACCATATTTTATGGTGAAAATGCCGACGACACAGACGACTTCAGACCCGGAGCAAATGCTGCCTCCGAATTTAATGTGCGCGCCCCGTTGAAAGAATTAGGCTTTACAAAAGCCGATATCAGACAAATATCCGCACAACTCGGCCTGCCAACAGCCAATAAGCCACAAATGGCATGCTTAAGTTCTCGCATCCCTTACGGCGAAAAAGTCACCCCTCAAAAATTGAAAATGATTGAAGAATCTGAATACTTCCTCAATGAACTCGGTATCATTAATTGCCGGGTCAGACACCATGAAATCTCCGGTGGGCACCTGGCTAGAATCGAAGTCTCTCCCTCAGAAATGCCTAAACTATTTAATCCAGATATCATCTCAAAAATTGCACTAAAACTTAAAGAACTCGGCTATTCTTACGTCACTATGGACCTGCTAGGTTACCGCCGCGGCAGCCTTAATGAAATTATCAAACCAGCTTAATGACGCTCATTAATGCTTCTCTATTTTTAACTCCTTCACCAGCTTGATAAGATTATACCAAAAACAGTACTATCTATTGTCCAAATCGCCTTCAGGACGTTTCAGATACTTAGCCATTATCTTACCCACTGCACAAGAACCTTCAGCTGTTAAATGGCTATCTACCTGCGCATGATACAACATATTCGTAGTGGATTCAGCTTCCCTTATAAGATCCGGTGTTAAATCCACAAAATTAATATTGAATTGTGCGCACTTATTAGAAATAAACAATGGTAGATCTGTCGGTTTCCAATTTACAACCGGTTTCTTTACACTCTCAGGGAAAATCAAATGCTTGTAATAGACCCGAATCCTATCGGGCATATAAAAAAGCCACGGCGTAAATTTGTGCTTTTGTGCCAACATTTGAAACTCTCTTAAGAAAACATCAAGCCCTTCATGCGCGCTAACTGGAATAGCCGACGATGTTAAAGGTAAAGAATAAAGTGTTAATGGAACTTTTCCATTAGGACTTACATAATATGCATCAATTGGGAGTTTGGTCTTCTTGATTTTATTCCGCTCATAAAGCAGCTCATAGACAGCTAAAATAAACGACGATTGTTTCCTTATTTGCCTGTACGGCCGCTGAGCGCGTTCCATGTACTCTTTAAGAAGAAAATATTCTTCTGATAAATCGGTTATATCATTACCTTCAAAAAAAACGATCACCCCGTGCTTTAATGACCTGGATAATCCATAAAACTTTAAATAACACAATTGCGTCAACGGCCCCGTGCAACTAACGCCTAAATTTTTCACCCGTAACCCAGTATACCTACTCAAAACACTGGTAAAAAGCTGGGTATATGATAAATAGCCCAGCTCCGTAAATGAATCACCAGCAACGGCAACTTCCCAATCCGATAATTCAACTTCATTTCTAAAACCATCCTTATCATACCTAACACTGACTTCCTCGCCCTCGGTTGTGTCAATTGTATAACCTAAATTGTTCAATTGCTGCATTATAACGTTCCCATGCCATTCGAGATTTCCTTTTCTCTTGAAAAACACCTCTCCACATGGGTCATCTGGCATCCTGTAAAAGGGCGGAACCTTCATTATTTGAGCCTCCTGCCGACGAAAATCAAAACCAATCACCCTAAAAAAAAGTTCAAAAATGATAATAGTAGAACAAAGTGTAATGTATACTAACCCAAGCTTAGCCAATATTCTTCCAAAGCTCCCAACCCCCGAAAACATACAATACACAAATGCAAACGTAAAAAAAGAACCTACAAGAAAAAAATATGTACAGGTAAACAATGAAAAGTCTATACCACCTATCTTCCACGAAAAAAAATAAAAAGCTATCGAAATACAAGCAGCAACGAAAAACACAATCAAATAACTTATGTTATACGGTTTGTTAACCATGGCCCAACATTTTTAACAATTCATAAAAAAGTCACCCTTAAATAAGCAGATATTGGCTGAAAATACAAACTGTAACAAAATCGAAAAGTTAGGTTTTTTTGACACACCTTTGACAAGCACTCTGGCTGTAGATTATATCATTTACAAAAATAAATTTTATTCAACTAACTTTGCTCTAAAAAATACAGGATTGACAGAAATATCAGGCACATCAATCTCTAAGCTTGGCTCGGTTAGCATATTCGTACTGAAATTCTGCCAATTAACTAAATCGCTCGACATTTCAATTATATAATTTCTACCGGGCTCCCCATAAAGTTTCAGTTTTGGTAAATTATTATTTTGGATAATTGCCAAAGAGATTAAACCATGTCCTGATGACACATAATCTACCCGGACATTTGCTAATCCCCAACATTCATTAAATCCATCAATCCCACTTCCGATAAAATTGAACTGTATAGAATCAGAATTATGCCGGATATAAAAATTCAAATGATACACTGCGTCACGTTCGAACCCCAAACAATTTGTGCAGACTGCTCCAAATAATGCAGGATAATTTGCTGGATAATTGCCAGGATACGATTGACCAAAATCCTTTGATTCGACTGACCCATTATTAAATGTGGTATACAAAAGTCTAACTCCGCCATCCACTTCAACGCTGAACAGGTCAGGTCCATTTTCGTAACTATTCCCGCACCAATCTCCAATAACAAAAAGATCAAAACTTAATTTAATATAATCATGTTCTGGTAACCCATATAGAGCTAAATTAACTGTATTATTGCCAAAAGGTCCTAAAAACATCTTATTCCCGGAAGGTGTTCCAGAGATAGTGGTATCTGACCATTCATTTCCCGGAATGGAATTGAAGTCAGTGTAATAAACCGTTTCACAGGATGCCATTTGATTGGCCGGACTGATTGTCAGGTCATATAAAATTGGGGACTGACCGGCTGGGTTGCTTGACATAAAAACTTTGACCTGGAGGAACCTTCCCATAGGAGTCGATTTAAGTTCTACAGCATTTGATACAACTTCCCAATCGGACCACACTGTTTTGTCGAACGAGCTCCGCGCTAATACCTCAAGTTTACCACCCTCAGGAATAAAACAATTCCAGCTAACAGTCCCCCATGAAGTAAGCGCATACTGAGAGTCATGAATAATAGTCCAGCTTCCCTCTCTTACAGTATAATTTTTTGCAACAAAACCAGTCATGTCACTGTATCCATAATGGTACGTACCCGGTAAAATTTTTTCCAAATCTATAACATTTCTCTCAGGATCTATCCTTTTTACATAACCATCACCGTTGTTTACAACCCAAATCTTGCCATTTGCATCTACAGAGACTCCAGTGGGCTCATGCCCGACATTAAATACAGATTTTAATTGCCCAAACGTCGACCATCTGGCAACTGAGCCGGGCCCGGAGTTAGCAGTCCAGATATCACCGTCTGGAGTCGTGGTAATTCCTCTTGACTGATAAATACCCTGTACCGTCCAGAGCACTTTGCCACTCACTGCATCTATGCAGGTAATCTTTGAATCGGTCCATCCAGTTACCAATATCTGATCGTTAACCCCAAGGCCTATGCCGTAAACGAAATGCCCTACATCAATCACCCTAACTTCTCCTGAAACTGGATCGTAACGCAACACATTGTTCTTGGAATGCCCAGAGGACCACAATATACCTCGACGATCAGATACAAGACCATAACACGTATGCTGATATGATGTAAGATCAACTACCTTTAATACCTTTGCCGACACTCTGTCCAACTTGTAAAACCTCATGCTGCCAAAAGTCCCGACCCATACATCGCCATTCCTGTCAACTGTCAAGCCTCTTGGACCGCAGGCCTGAATGTCGGTAGTATATGAACCGCCATATTCTCCGGGCCGCCACGTTGATTCATTATCAGTGCTTAAAACAACTTCCCAAAGCACACATTCATCTTTGCCCCATGGCAATATCTCATCCTGATCTATTATTCCGTTGCCATTCACATCAGTAGAAGTATCAATCACACCATTACCATTACGGTCATAACACATTCCACTCTCAGGCAATCCTATTTTAACCACCGTGCCCAAAACTCTATTACCAATCCAACAGCTACCATCAAAATCCACTGTGGTCCTTGAAGGGCTACCTAATGTATTGGGGCCTGTTAAATATCGGCCCACTTCCTTTCCCGTAAATACATCAATCTTAGATACACTACCTTCGTTCGAATTTGGCACCCAGATATATGGATATGTTGTTTTCTTTCCCGACAATTGCAGCTGATCGTGCTCGACTGTGTGATCAACACCATCAAGTACCCCTGCATCGAAATCTGCATCTGAAGTATAGACCTTACCCAATGGCCTTGATTGCAAAGACTTGATTAATACCACATACTTCACAATATCCATTTTGGAAGAATCAATTCCGGAATTTGCTTTAATTATCACACCCCAATCCAATTTCGAGCTGGAAACAGGACCTATAACTAGACTCGCAATATAAGTTTTCTTGCCCCCTGCATCTAACCTTATGGTTAAGCCACTGGCATTGGCTAATTCTTTGACTTCATTAGTAACATCTCCGACTTCGTAAAAACTAATGAAACTGTTATCAAATAACTGTGAATCAGCACTTAGAGTAATAGTATCAGCTACGTTACCACAATTAACTAACTCAAACTCAAACTCCAGCTTACTACCCGGACTTACTTCGCTAACTATAGTTTGATTAAAAGAATTTGTGTTAATTACACCTTTGCCTCTATAATCTGCTGTACCGCTTCTGCGTATAGAAAGGTCCACACCTGCTGCTGGCATATTAGTTATTTGTATCAAAGCCACATCAGCATTTGATACATAATCCAATGAGAACGCACTCAATTGTAATGACAACACCTCCCATGGCCTCACACTAGCATCAGGCTGAAACTCAAGCCTGAACTCCCGCGTCTGACCAGGAGCAATTTTATCTATGTACTGGCTTATAAATAAATCACCTCCTAACACATTTGTCTCATCCCCACCCAATGGATAAATCCTGAGATGCCAACCCGCTGGCACACGATCAGAAATAAACATAGCTCCGGTAGCATTCGCACAATCGTTTTTTATCTTTGTATAAAATACAGCCTTACTACCTAATGCAACGCTCGTTGACTTAGTCTGGATGGCCAAATCTTTTGTACTTTCTCCAACGTACTCAGAATCATCTGATGCCTTTATCATCAAATCAACAAAACCCACCTGTACATCAGTACCCCATTCATACGCTCCCATATCAACAGAATCCCCCTGAACCCGTTTCTTCCCCGATATGTCAACATCCAAAATGTTAATTGAATTATCTCCCCTATCTATCACGGGTGAACCTTGCATTAGAGAAAAATCACTGCCATTAAGTTTGGGATCAGCATTTACATCAGAAGATGCCGGCTGTAGATCATAATTGCCATAACTGTTTTTAAAATAACAATTATGATGGTTGGTTATGAATGAATTACTTTTTGAAACTCCGTATAAACCATTGGAGACAATAATGTTATTAACAAATGAAACTGTGCCTTGATTGATCGCCAGCCCAGTCTTTCCGTTCCCCACTATAGTACAGTTATAAATTCTAGAACCATTCCCTTTAAAAACAAACACACCATGTCCACTATTCTTAGCAATAACCGAATTAACAAGGACCACCCCAGAGTTCCAAATCTCTAAGCCGGCGTCATTTGAGTTTAATATTTTCAAATTTTGTAAGACTGGGCTAGATTCATTTACAAATAAAGCTGTCTGACGATTAGCCCCCTCCAGATATACGCTCGACAAACCCCCGGCATATAGTATCGAACAGTTATTCAGGACTGACTTTCTTTGGGACTTCATAAAATATACTCCAATCCAACTGCCGGGCTTGGCATCACTTTCATCAGTCGTGAAGATTACAGGTTGTTCCGAAGAACCTATAGCAATAAGTGCTCCATATACATAAATCCCACTGCTCTTCATTCTAACTGCTACCCCGGGCTCTATACTCATAGTCGCTGAGTCGTTGATTACTATGTCGCTATCAACATAATAGCTGAAATTAAATCCAGGGTTCTTCAACAGTAAATTTGTGTTAACAACTCCACCACGAACCCTTATCAACCCGCTAAGGTTATTCTGATTACTGAGGCCGCTTAAATATGGAACACAACTTAGATCACCAACATAAACAGGCCATTCAGTTACATTTATAAAACTAATTGATTCTATCCAGGATCCTGATGCAAACGTCTGAATGCCGTTGCCTTTACAGTTAACGATTTCACAGTTTCTTATTGTGGGTGACGAGCCCTCGATTAAAATTGCAGATGTTTTATTATCACCCGTAACGCTTGACATAGGCTTACCACCTGCATACTTAACTATGCAATGCTCCAGGACTGAATTCCCAGAGCTTGGGGCAAATAAAATACCCAGCCAGTCTCCAGACGCAGGCACCGAAACACCATCCCCGTTAGAATCACCCAGAACCGAGTCGTCCTTAATTGAAGTAAATACAATCTTATTTGACTCATTGCCCCTGGCTGTTACCGTCCCAAATATATCAACTTCAATATCTTTAAGTTTTAATACCGTTCCGGGGAAGATTTCCAGGGTTGAGTTTTTTTGTACGCTAAAAGATCCCAAAATAACATAGGGTGTGTTGGCTGCCCAATTACTTAAAAAGTTATAGCCTCTTGATACAAAACCTTCCAGTACTACAGCCTGCATTCGATTGTCTTGAAATACATTCCCCGAATTTTCAGGAATCGTTGATCCCGATATTACCACAACGAACGCGCCGTCCTGACCATTGTTCCTGAAAATATTGTTTATTAAAGTGGGCTTTTTTGCACCCTTTATGACAACTGCACTTTGCCTACAACCAGTTATAACAGAATCCGTTATTCTCGAATTCGAATTAGTCAAAATTATACCATTGCTGTAACTGTTCGTGATAGTGACATGGTCAATCATTATATCTACACTATCGATAAGAACAGCACTACGATTTCTAATTAAATCTGGATCTGACCCAACTACCTGGCCAGCATTCTCTATTACACAATAGCTCAGAAGAGAATTTGTTGAAGCACCACGATTGAAAGCTATTCCGCTCCATGCCTCTGGGTCATCCTGCGATAGCACAGCCGAAAGTTTGATAAGATTTGAATCTGTTCCCAGCGCCCTAAGCTGCCCATAAATATCAATTTTTTGAAAATATAGAATTACACCAGGATCTAAACCAAGCACCGCGTCTTGTGAAATTGTCAATACACCATTGCAAATATATGGGATGTTAGGCCCGGGTGAAGTCCATTTACCACATTCAGCGATAACTCCATCAGGTACCTTTATTGCCGTAAACCCAACACCGGAAAAATTGTTGTTAGATAACATCGGAAAACATTCTAAATCGTCAAAGACCATGCCAAAACATCCAGCATTGATGTTGGAGATAACTGTATTAACAATTACTGCTCTTGACTTTCTGAGTTCGATTCCTGATGAAGTAAATTCAGATACGACACAGTTGCTCAACACCGGTGAACTCCTGTCTATGTAAATAGCCGGTGAATTAGTTATTCCAAATTCGCTTAAAAAATTTGTGCTCCCGGCATACCTAATTTTGCAATTTTTTAATACCGCATTCGAAGCACTGGATCCAAAATAAAGCCCCTTCCAATCCCCAGCGAACAGCTGCTTATTACCATCTCCATTAGAATCTCCACATATTTCATCATCACTGTATGAAGTAAACACAACCCCGTCCGCATCAATACTACCATAAATAAAAAGCCCGGCATTGTTAAACTTTAATACAGACTGAGGCAGTATTTTCAAAACCACGCCTTCATTTACAGTGCAATTCTGAGAAACCATAAATGGCACATTATCCGCCCAGTTCTTTAGAATTATTTTATCTTTATCAAAATTACCGCCACGGATTTCTACTGCGTTCATCAAATTATTACTAAAAGAAAGATTTTCCGGGCTCCCATAAAATGATGTATCAATAGAAACCACATATTTACCAGTTTCACCGTTGTTGATAAACGATACAGATCTAAGCCGTGGATTACAGTTGTTCTCTGCAGTCAAACCATGGTTTAAACAATCAACTATTGTCAAATTTGAAATCTCAGGATCAGCGTTGATCAAAGTAAGGCCATCGCCTGCACTATTTTTAATAGTTACATTTTCAAACATAGGATTGCTCCGCTCAATCAACACTGCCGTCTGCCGCCAGGCATCATCTACAAAACTGATAGAATCCATGCCTGCATCAGCGATCACACAATTAGTTATTACAGACTCACCGGAGCTCTCTCTAAAGTGAAAGCCATACCATGAGCCGGGACGCGGAGTATCATACAAACTTTTGAAAATCACAGGGGCTTCGGTTAAACCATGCACCTTGAGAGTCCCGTCTATCAGGTATCTGGTCCCATTATTCAAAATATGTGTACCTGCCTCGACCTCTAAAGTAGCACCAGATGCAACATTTACATCACCATCGACCACATAATCTAGACTGGGCCCGGGCTTATTCATCGTTATTGAGCCGGAAATTTCCCCAAAGCTCACATAAACAAAATTGTTTGTACTGCCGATCGCTGTATTATTTGATAAAACCGGGAACGCCCCTGAACTCGATACACAAATACTCCAAAAGCCCAGCCCTGGCCCAGTGATTGAACAATCGATTATCTGAGCCGAGGATTCAAATAACTCTATTCCATTACCCCAGGAATTTGTTATCGTGCAGTTTTTAATCAGTGGTGAACACGAGTCAATACAAACAGCCCCCTGCATAGAAACACCATTAAAAATATTAGCCAACCTCCTGCCCCCCGCATTATAAATTCCGCAACCTTGTAATACAGCCTGATTTTGACCCACATTTAAATAAATACCCGCCCAGTTAGTATTCGTGTTTAATTGCTGAAATAAAACATTTGTGGCAAAAAGACCACCGTAAATAAATAAACCACAGTTACCGCCAAACTTAATAACTGAACCAGCCTCTATAACTAAACTCCCGGAGTCCTCAACTGTTACATCGGCTTCAATTATATATGGACTGTTAGCCTTAGTCCAAACTTCGTTCATTAATGATACAGGTTTAACTGTGCCATTAATCCGATTTACATAAGTCTCTGCATAACTTGAACGCTGAAAAAAAATAAAAAAAATATACAAAACTGCAGCAAAATAATTCCAACCCGCGTCTCGCTTTTTCATAAAACCTTTTCCCTTCTACTTTGAGTAACTTGACCAAGTTTCACGCCCCAAAATTGGTTAATTTTTTTAAATTCCAACTCATATACAAATTTTTTACATTAATCTCAAGAAACGATTTTTTACCACCAATCGACCAATATAAGTCAAGTATTTCTATAAGCGATCATGCTTAACTCAAATTTTTACCCTCTCATCCAGCCCAATAAACCCTTCAGGCCGAGTAGCAGTCTCGAAATCCAGGTCCACAAATTTTGAGCTTTGATTAATGTAAATTTCCTGGGATTTAAATGATCAGGGGTTATAATAATAAAATCTGAAAATTTCTTTTCTTGCCACTAACCAACGCGTGATTTAAGCTGAGGCAAATCAATAGCTAGGCAGTAGCTGTAAAAACGGCTATGCAATTAACTATTTGTAAAACAACCAAGTTATGAAAAGCATATTTGATCTAAAAATTATCAAAAACAATCTCCGACAGCGCATTGAAGCTGTATTAGAAGAAACAGGCGGTTTGCTTCGCCTTTGCCCATGTTGGGTCCCGCGGTCTTTTCTTCACCCGGGGAAACGACTAAAACTTGATCCGCGCGATCTTTACGCTTATGGACTGCACCGCGGCGGAATCGACGAACGCTGGTTCGCATCAACTACACCAGCAGCAAATGAGAACCGTGAACCCGACGAAGGTCTCAGTTATGCAATTACAGGCAACGAACGTGTTACACTAAAAGATATAATCGATGAAATGGGCCCAGAAATTATCGGCGAAAAAATCTGGAAAAAATATAAAAGGTGGCCCGTTTATTCCAAATTTTTTGACAATATGGGACCTATTCCATTGCATCTTCACCAATCTCAAAAGCATGCTGCACTTGTCGGCCAGGAAGGTAAACCAGAGGCTTATTATTTTCCGCCGCAACATAATTATACCGGAAACAATTTTCCATATACATTCTTTGGTCTCGAACCGGGTACAACTAAAAGCCAGGTCCGAAAATGCTTAGAAAATTGGGGCAAAGGTGACAACGGGATCCTGGATTTATCCCGGGCATATCGTTTAAAACCAGGCACAGGTTGGTTGGTCGGGCCAGGAATACTTCATGCACCAGGATCACTTTGCACCTATGAACCGCAATGGGGCTCAGACGTCTTCGGTATGTACCAGAACCTCGTCGAAGGCCGCGAAGTACCATGGAACCTGCTCGTCAAAGATGTACCACCAGATAAACATAAAGACCTGGACTTTATCATCAGCTTGATCGATTGGGATGCTAATGTTGACCCGTACTTCAAACAAAACAGATTCCTGGAACCCATACCAGTCGCCGATACCGCGTCTGAAGGTTATTTAGATAAATGGATCGTTTATGGCAAATTCCAAAATAAACAATTATTCACCGCTAAAGAATTAACCATCAACCCAGGCGTCAAATGCACCATCAAGGATAACGGCGCTTACGGACTCATCGTAGTCCAGGGTAAAGGCAAAATGAATAAATTAGACCTCGATTGCCCAAACATGATCAGATTCGGCGAACTTACCCAGGACGAGGTTTTTTGTACTGAAACCGCAGCTAAACAAGGAGTCGTTTTCGAAAACACATCAGATACAGAACCACTGGTAATGTTAAGATACTTCGGACCAGAGGTTAACCCAGATGCACCAGAAGTCGGTGTTAAAACCAAAAAATAATAAAACCTAACAAAGGTTCTTCACCGTAAGCTAACGGCCAGCACCTCAGTGCTGGCCTTTTGTTTTCCTCTATTGATTTGAACTTGAATTTGAATTAGTCTCTATTTGCTCGTTTGATGAGTTCAAAAAACAAAAAAAATATCAACGTCAGTATAATCTCTCTGGGCTGCGTCAAAAACCAAATCGACTCAGAGATCATACTTGGTATCCTAACTAAAAACGGTTTCCAGATAGTTAACGAACCAAAAAATTCTGATGTGGCTATCATTAACACCTGTTGTTTCATCGAATCAGCTACACAGGAAAGCATCGACACTATTTTAGAAATCGCAAATATTAAAAATGCCTCAAACAAACCATTGCTAGTCGTCGCCGGATGCCTTCCCCAAAGATATAAAGATAAAATCACTGAATTACTCCCCGAAGTCGACCTGTTTTGTGGGATTGATTCAATCCCAAACATTGCTGAGCTTGTCCTTAAAATAATCAAACTAAATGAAAAACTTCCACAACGACAGCGTCCTAACCTGCGTCAAAAATTACATACACTCACCAGTATCTGCCCTAATCCACATTTCCTGCCTTCATATAAAACACCAAGATTACGTCTGGGCCATGCCTCAGTCGCTTATGTAAAAATAGCTGACGGCTGTAATAATTGCTGCTCATACTGCGCTATTCCAATGATTCGTGGGAGATTTCGTAGCCGACCAGTTACTGATATTTACAAAGAAGTACTGGTACTCTTACAAGCCGGAGTAAAAGAAATCAACCTGGTATCTCAGGACTCAACCCTGTACGGGACAGATCTCAAATCTTCCAGAACTAACTCAAAAAGACAAAATCTTTACAATAATTCCAGTCTCCTGGACCTGCTTTATAAACTCGATTCCATTAGCGGGAACTTCTGGATTAGAGTTCTCTATACCCATCCAGCACATTGGAAAACAGAATTAATCGACCTAATTGCAAGTTCAAAACATATCATCCCGTACTTCGATATACCCATCCAACATATACACCCGGAAATCCTGGCTCGAATGAACCGTCCATATACCCCTGATCAGGTAGAAAACTTAATAGAAAATATCCGATCCAAAATTGATAACCCAACCCTCAGAACTACTATTATTACAGGCTTCCCGGGCGAAACTGAAGCACACTTCCAGTTTTTGCTGGAATTTATCCATAAAATTAAGTTTGATTGGCTCGGCGTTTTTGAGTACTCAAAAGAAGAAAACACTGTCGCTGCTAAATTAAAAAATCATATAGCCTGTAAAGAAAAACTAGTCAGAAAAAAAATCATCATGGAAGCCCAGAAAAAAATTACACTTCAAAAATTAAATGCACAAATCGGCAATATAACTCAGGCGCTCGTCGAATACGAAATAAACCCAAAACCATCATTCCTCAAAAAAATTAATAACCTGAACCATAACTCCCAGCTCAAATGGTTCATAGCTCGGACTAAACGCGAAGCCCCAGAAGTAGACGGAAGAATTTTTGTAAACGGACACTTTACCGCCGGCGAATTTGAAAATATAAAAATAGTAAGCGCGCTTAACTACGACCTCATTGCAACAAAAGCATGAACACCCCAAATAAAATAACACTATCTAGAATCTTTCTGACTATCTTGTTTATGCTTGTTATCCTTGGCAAAATGGAGTTTAAAAATTCCGTCGGTATCGTCCTCTTCATCTTAGCCAGCATTACCGACCTTCTGGATGGGCAAATAGCCAGAAAAAGTGGACAAATCACCAACTTCGGAAAACTCGTAGACCCATTGGCAGATAAAATCCTGGTCTGTTCTGCTTTTATAGCTTTCGTAGGTAACGGTCTTATGCCCGCCTGGATGGTCGCTATCATAGTCGCCAGAGAGTTCATAATTACCGGCCTCCGCTCTGTAGCTGCATCCAAAAACATAATACTCTCGGCCGAAAAATTGGGAAAACATAAGACCACGTCTCAAATAGCCACCATAATCGGCATCCTTCTCGAACAAAGTATTGCCGAGTTAAGCACAACCGCTGCAAATCTGACTAACCCATGGCTGCCATTGCTTGTCGAATGCCTTAAATGGATAACAGTAAGCCTTACAATAATCTCCGGCTCACTGTACCTATTCAAAAACAAAAACCTTTTCATCAACGACCTGTAGGCCATCATGGATAAATTAATAACGCTTCTTGCTCAAGGATTTGGTATCGGAAAACTTGCTACCGCCCCGGGAACTGTCGGATCATTACTCGGCTTCGGCTTGATCGGAATTCTCATCATTCCTAAAAGCATTGTGTTCTATATCCTGACCGCGCTCCTGCTAGCCCTCGCCGCCGTCCCAATAGCAACTCGCGCCGCAGCTCTGCTAGATCAAAAAGACCCACCATCAGTCGTAATCGATGAGATTGTTGCTCTTCCCTTAGCCTACTTTCCTATGGCCGCCTGGTTTATACGTTCTCCTCCACAGGCGCCGTTAATTTATCACTTTATTTTCCTCAGCATCCTTACTTTTGTACTCTTCAGAATCTTTGATATCTGGAAACCATGGATAATCCATAAAAGCCAAAACTTACCACGCGGCTGGGGCATTGTTATCGATGATATCCTTGCTGCTGCAGCCACAGCACTTATTATGTCTGCAATAATCCTTGTAATATACAAAATTCACTTCCTGTAATGAATTATCCCCTGCAATGTAGCATATTTTGCTAAAGTCTATCCCTGTTTTTCGGGATCCATAATTGTATTCATGATTGATATTCATTTCTATATGTAAAAGATTTGCAGTAAGCCGCCGAATGTATGTATTACTGTGCTGGAATTAATCAATCATGATCCCTGATTTCCTGGCTTCTTTTTTAGCGGTGTTGGAAATATAAGCCGGCCTTAAGTTGGCAATTACATCCGTGTTTGCTGTTGTGAGACGCGCCTGAAAGATAAGTGGCGGACGAAACTCACGATCGCCGCTTTCTTTTACAGTTACGCCCGGTTTTGGCGCTACTTTTAACCAGATGATCTTTTCTTTTCCTGCCGGCGGTAGTGTAATGGTGGATACGTCTCCACTAACTACCGTGTAAAATTTTGATGATTCGGGGGCTAATTCAATCCGCATTTGCACCGCAGAAGAAATCGCTGTGAATGGAACAAGCCTGAACATAATCATAGCGGGCTTGTCCCTTCCTGGTAGATTTAACGCGTGCGGAATAAGGCCTTTCATTGCTTCAAGAGAAAGCTGTGCCTTTCCTTCAGGATATACCTGAGCCAGATAATTTGAATCATACTTTCCGTTGACTTTTCTGATTTCAAAGTTATCCACTTCTCTGCCGTAAAGGTCAAAACATTTGCCCACAAGATTTGATGAAGAAACTTCGATGTAAAGGAAATGATTTGTTTTCGCATGAACTGCTAAAGCTGGATGCGAGAGAGATGTTACTGCAAGTGGAGCACCACCGCCTCCGGTCGTGATATGAGTAATTGGCGAAGCGGATTCCTCACCTGCAGGCGCAAGGGGAAAGAACCTCTCATAAAGGTGAGAGTGACCCGCAATAGCAACATCCACCCCCATCTTGTGAAACAACGGCAAATAATATTTGTGTCCCCAACTAGAGAAGTGCCCACCAGCATCGAACATAGGAACATGAACCATAACAATTTTCCATAACGCCTTTGTGTTCTCCAGGGCCTGCTCAGCAAATTTATATTGGTCATCTGTGTATTTCGAATAGTGATAATCAAGCACAAGAATAAAGAGCGGTCCAGCCTCAAACGCATAGTAATTCTTTTTATCAGGCAATGCAAAATAATTGAAATAGTTATCCGATTTCTCTTCGTGATTACCGAGAGCCGGAAATAGTGGAATTTCATCTATTACATTCGATAACGGAAAGAAGAATTCTTTTGCCCAGGCCGGATAAAGCGAACCTGTTGAGACCAGGTCTCCCGTATGAAGGATAAAATCGGGTGAAAAAGATTTAAAATAGCTCGCAATCCTTCGGTGTATATCCGAGTTTGAACGCGTATCGCCATAAGCAATAAATTTTACCTTTCTGATATCCACGGGAAAAGTCCGGAACCTGTTCGTCGACGTTTTTGTATCGCCAATCTGAACGTAGTAAAAATAAGTAGTACTGGGCTGTAATCCCTCCAGGGTTACCTGATAGATATAAAAATTTGTAAATGGCAATATAGTTCCCATAGAACTTCGAACTTTTTTGCCGCTACTGACAGCAACCTGTGAAAAGCCGTTTGTACCGAAAAAAACCTTAGCTGGTAGGTTGACAGGAGATTCCCACATTATTGTCATTGTGTTCGAACCCGGTGCCTGAACGTACGGACCTTTGGAAATCAAAGAATCTCCGATAACTCCTAAAACTCCTAAATAAAATGAAGTTAATAATGCAATTGATAAACCCGTAATTTTAGTTCTTAATCCGCACAAGCCCATGTAACTCGTACTTGATGTCATAACTTGATTAAAATAAATGTGGCTATACTTTTTGTCAAAACAATGGGCATCATAACTTAAGCACCCAGAAAAACAACTTCTGGCCCACATTCTCCTTAAAATTCGTAAAGTAAAAGTTTGCATCGGGTTCGTAAAATTATAGAGTTTTTAAAATTAGGTTTTTCAGTACAGATATGAAAAAAACATTCGTTTTACTTTTAGTTGCAACGTTAGCAACGTATGCTGCGGAGGTTATTGTTGTAACTCCCAGGGACAACGACGAAGCACTCGTAAACCCGGACATGGGTTGGACATTGCATTTTTATTCCAACCTGATTGAAAACTATGGTTCAAAGTTAGAGCCTTCCGATACATTGGACGATTTTCCCGGTTTGTCAGTTATATACCTGAGAGTACCCTGGTCGTTTTTGGAACCAGAAGAGGGGAAGTTCAACTGGTCGCTGTTTGATACACCGGCGCAACGATGGATAGCCAAAGGAAAACGTATTGCTATTCGTGTCAGTTGCACTGAAAGCTGGATTCGTTGGGCAACTCCTAAATGGGTAGCAGATGCAGGTGCAAAAGGAGTTGAATTTGAATTCGGTAAAGGACCTCGTCCGGGCGGACCATTATGGGAGCCGGATTATCTTGACCCAATATTTCTTGAAAAATTAGACCATTTTCTCGCCGCAATGGCATGCAGATACGACGGCAATCCAAATGTGGCTTTTATTGATATCGGTTCGTTTGGGATGTGGGGCGAAGGTCACACCGGTTTCAGCAGCCGCCTTGACGAAGAGCAAACCCTCAATGTTGTAAAACGACATATTGACTTGTATAAAAAACATTTTCAGAAAACCTTGCTTGTCATCAGCGACGATGTCGCCGGTGCAACTAAGCGCGGCGGGCCATACCCCGCAATGGATTACGCCCTCTCAAAAGGCGTGTCAATGCGCGACGACAGTATATTAGTTCAACCACCGCCTAACTCGTGGTATCACGCAGATATGGCTCAGGCTTTCTGGCAAAAACTCCCCGTAGTTTTAGAACATGAACATTACGGAGGCTCAAAACAACGAAACGCCTGGAGCGGGGATCTGTTATTAAAATCTGTTGAAGATTATCATGCAAGCTATATGAGCATTCATTGGTGGCCACGGGAATTTTTATCTGAGAATCGAGATACCATCGCCCGTATCAACCGCAGACTCGGATATCGTTTGCAGTTACGCGAAATTCGTTACCCGTCAATCGTCCGTCTTGGAGAAGAATTTATTGTTGACACAAAATGGGCAAATGCCGGTGTTGCACCGTGTTATCCAGGCGGTTTTTGGGCGCTTACCCTAAAAGACCAGAAAGGTGGAATAGTATCGGTTAATGTGGATGAAGGATTTGACTTTCGCTCGCTTGAACCAAACGGCAAAGAGCAAGCGTTGCGTTCTTCATTCATCATAGCGCGAAAGCTGGAAGGCGGGCACGCTCCCCCTGTATTGCCTGGCAGTTATGATCTCTACATCTCAGTAGGTTTACGGGATGGCACACCAATCATTGCTCTTCCATTAAACGACCAGGATGGACAACGCCGATACCGTATAGGAAAAATCACACTTGAACAGCGAAAATAAAAAAGACAATTATATAATTCCCCAGCTTAAACAGCCTTTAAACGATTCCGAAACCGCTCTGGCTCTTAAACTATTTTTACACCTTTTCAAAGACTCTTACTAACCACACTACAATCCAGGTTTAGTGTAAGGACGCGTTCCACCACGTCCATAAACTGGAGGAACGACTTCAACGCCGTCCGTAAACGGGGGAGAGTAGAACCCGACCCTCCAGAAAATAAGCTGAAAACTGATTAATAGCTGAGGGAATTTTCCAAAACTCTATTCTAGTTTATCGGGATCCACAACCGCATGCATGATTGATATTCGTTTCCATGTGTAAGTGATGTGCAATAGGCCATCAGATGTCTGTATTACTGCAGGATATGAAAATTCACCGGCCTCATTCTCAAGGATAGCAACATCGTGCCAGTCTTTGCCATCTTTGGAAATTGCAATGTTCAGTGGGGTTCGTCCTTTCGGGGTCTTATTATAAACAAGAACATGCATTCCGTTTTTTAGAGTTACTGCGTCAATTCCGGAGTTTGGGTTATACAGCTCTAAAAGCGCTGGCGTCGTCCAGTGTAATCCACCGTCTGTTGACCAACTTTCCCAGATTTTTCCCTGTCTGCTCCTTCCAAGGGCCTGTAGTTTTCCAGCCTCATGCTTAAGAATAGCAGGCTGAATTGCTGAAAGTTGTTTTGGATTATTGATTTCAACTGACCTGATCCATGTTTTCCCCAAATTCCGAGTCAATTCAAAGTGGACGCGCCATCCGTTGTCTTCCGTGCTTGAGCCGCATAAAAGTGTCCCATCTTCAAGTTCAACAGGTTTGTTTTTAACCGCGCCGATAATCCCCTCTGGCAAACGAGACGGCACTGACCATGTTAACCCGTCGTCGGAACTTGTCGTCAACATCCCCCACCATGAATCCGGACTTGGCCCGACCTTGTAAAAAAGCATAATCGGCCCTTTTGAAGGTTGAAACAGAACAGGATTCCAGCAAGGATACCTGAACTCTTTTCCATCAGCCGTCAGGTACTGGACTCCATCAGCAACCTTCACGGGTTTTGTCCATTTCTCATTTTCATACCGAGACAACCATATGCTGACATCTATCTCCCCTTCCCTTGTTCCGCCAAACCATGCGGCAAGGATTCTTCCCGAACGCGTCTGGACAATTGTCGAAGCGTGGCATTGCGGAGTGGGCCTCTCCGTAAGTGAATAAATAAATTGCTTTTTCATAATCGCATTTTGGTTTGCAGGATAAACTGTCGTTTCTACCAATCCTCCGGCCAAATAAATGCAAACCACGATAAATTCTGCAAACAATCTTTTGATCAGTGCTGTCATAAATTTTTATGTCTTTAATTCATAAAATTCTCAGAACCGTCCCTGCTTGCATCCAAAGTTCAAAACAATTTATACATCCAGATTTCCGTCATCCTGGTACCAAGCAAAGTATCCATAGATTTTTAAGGCTCGATTTCTGTCTTGTTCTGTAATAGCAAGTTTCAAAGCAATTTCGCCCCTTCCAGATGCCAGTTCGAGACAGAGGCTTCACAAGAAAAAAGATAATCCCGTGTGCTAAATCGCACCAGTAACTTAACCTCAGATTTCCACCAACTTTCAAAACTTTCAGAGGTTAACCAGCTTCTGGACGTAAAAGGAAGCAAAGAACTATCAATAACCAAACCGAGAAATTTATAAGGCAACTTCACGATTCACATTTTTATTTACCGGGAAATTTAGTCAATATGAATCATTCTTGAGATTATTAATCCCATGCAGCCTGGTTTAACCAGGCAAAACCGTTTTTTAAAATTTTTTATCTCTCAACTCTTTAAGTGCCTTTGCCAGTATCTCATATTGTTCGAGGTTATTGTAAAGTTGCGCCGATATCCTCAACGTTTGGTGCGGGAAATCTTCCCATGGAAAAACCGGGACCTCTATTTTATACCTCTCGAGAATTATGTTTTGCAAGACATCTGAATACAGCCCAATCTTCGGTGGTTCTTTTGCGGGCGAATCCCATATCTTGAAAGCAGCCATCGATCCAATTAAACCATCCGGCGCCGCCGGTTCAATTTCAAGGTAATTGCAAATCAAATTCCGGGCTGCAATGGCAAGTGCACGGTTTCTATGCATTATCATCTCCCAGCCTCCTTGAACAAGTGAACCAAGATAATCAATGGACCTGGGCACAGAAAGATACGCCGTCGGATCAAACGTACCTGTCCAACCAAATTCTAATAAATATCGGGAACGGTCTTTGCGCGGCGAGTTTGCACCATGGCTGATTGCAACTGGTCTGATTGTATCAACCCATTTTTCTTTGACATACAAGAATGCCGACCCCTTTGGAGAACATAACCATTTATGGCAATTCCCGGTGTAAAAATCTGCATCCAATCTCTTCAAATCAAGCGGTAACATCCCCGCCGTATGCGCGCCATCCACAAGAACCAAAACACCATATTGCTTTGCCTTCTGAATAATCCTTTCCACAGGAAAAACCAGAGCAGTCGGACTTGTTATATGGTCAACCATTATTAATCTAGTCCTTTCTGTCAAATGCGAGAAAATGGACCCGATTATTTCATTTTCATCCCTAACAGGGAAAGGTACTGTGGCTGAAACAACCTTTGCTCCTCGCTTTTCCGCCACAAAATAAGCAACATTCCTGCACGCATTATATTCGTGATTGGTTATCAGGATTTCATCACCTTCGGAAAACCTGAGAGAATTCAGAACACAGTTAACACCATAGGTAGCATTGGGAACAAATACGAGTGAATTCGGCTCGCCATTCAGAAATGCCGCAAGTTTAACACGCGCTTCATCGAGAAGGTTTTCTAGTTTCCTGACCAGAAACTGGATAGGTTCTCGTTCCATCTGAACCCGAAGCTGATTCTGATGTTCAAGTATCGCCTTTGGACAACTCCCGAATGAACCATGGTTCAGGAATATTATATTTTTGTCCAGCGCCCACACATCGGGATCCACCGCTGGCCTCGTAATTAATTTCTCATTAATCTTTTCCATGTCGAAATTTTTACGACAAAAACTGTCAGTATTGCAAAATTTAAAAATCAATCTCCCCGGCTTAACACAAAACTGCTATAAAAACACGTTTCTCACAGCTCGAAACGAAAAATTAACTCCGCGCCACAAGTCTGATACATGGACATGTTACACTGCGTCCGGATCGAATGCACATCTTTTCACCAAATCCGCCCGATAGAATGATACGCTCACGTCTGAAATTAAATCTGAGATTAAAAGGCGAAGTCGCATAGCCCCCCTCCAGGAATACAGATTTCACCCGCATCTTTTCTCTGAGATTAAATAACTTCATGAACTCCAAACATCTGCCGACTTTTACCAAAAACACCGTGCCTCCAATAATTAACCACTATTTTAAAATACACCTGAAAGTTCGGTTTCCACTCACCGCCTGATGGTAGTTTTAGATAAATCAATGAGACACGCTTGACCACAGCACAGTCTACAAATTATGTAATTCATCCAACCAATTGATATTTCGCATTATTTTGGGATTCGGATTTCAAACCGGCCGCCCCGGAAGGCTGTACTCCAAAATATACCATAGAGCGCGTTTCTTCTTCGGTTTCAGGCTGGCGTTTTTTAAAAGAAATGTTTGATTTTGTTTGTTCAAATTTGTTTCCATATTGAGTCGTGAAATTAGCACTGATTGTATTTTTAGAAGCATAACGAAATATCCGCAGGATAAATCAATGGCTATAAAATATTTAAACGAACAGCAAATTCGTGACTGGACGCTTGAGCAGAAAGATAAGTGGTGGTTTGAAAATGTCTGGCGCGGCGATATGCCGCAGTTGACTATACGTTCGGCACTGACAGGGATGTTGCTGGGCGGCGTGTTATCGCTGACAAATCTATACGTCGGCGCAAAGACAGGCTGGACGCTGGGCGTCGGGATAACATCTGTTATCCTTGCATTTGCAATGTTCAAGCTGTTGTCGTCAATAGGTCTGGGAAAGGAGTTTACGCTGCTTGAAAATAATTGCATGCAGTCAATTGCCACCGCAGCAGGCTACATGTCGTCACCAATGATCTCGTCGCTTGCGGCATATATGCTTGTTACGAATCAGCCATTACCGATGTTGACAACAATGGTCTGGATAACCGCAATAGCAACACTTGGTGTGCTGTTTGCTTTTCCGCTAAAACGAAGGTTCATCAATGACGAACAGCACCCGTTTCCAGAGGGCCGCGCTGCAGGCGTTGTGATGGATGCGTTGCATTCAGGCGACGCTGCAGAAGGCCTGTTGAAGGCAAAAATTCTGACTGTGACTGGCGGCTTCTCCGCACTTGTGAAGATAATGAGCAGTCATCCTATAATGGAGAAATTCAAACTTGGTTTCCTGACAATACCAGAGTTTCTTGACGAATGGGTTTATAAAATTGCAACACTTAAGATCGGCACAATCGATTTGCGGCAACTGACTGTCAGACTCGACTCCGACATCGTGATGATGGCGGCAGGCGGGTTAATGGGCATCAGGACGGGTGTCTCGTTAATCATTGGCGCAGTTTTAAACTACTGCATCATCGCACCAATAATCATTAACAAAGGAGACATCATCGGTAAAACGCTTGCAGACGGCTCAGTTCAATACGGGTTTAAAAGCATAACGATGTGGGCACTGTGGGGCGGCGTTGCTATGATGACAACGGCATCATTATTTGCATTTTTTTCGAAGCCGCAGATTTTTTTAAGCGCGTTCAAAGGTCTCTTTAAGAAGAGTGATCAGCAGAATGATGTGTTGAAAGATATTGAATTGCCGATGTCGGTGTTTGTGGTTGGAATACCTGTAGTCGGAGGATTTGTGGTTTATCTTGCGCATAAATTTTTCGGGGTCTCAATCGTACTGGGGATAATTGCGATACCACTTATCTTCATTTTCACCCTGATATCGGTGAATTCAACGGCGCTCACGTCAATAACGCCCATCGGTGCTATGGGAAAATTGACGCAATTATTTTTCGGGATACTTGCGCCCGGAAACATAACTACGAACCTTGCAACAGCCGGGATTACGGCGGAAGTCTCCGGCAATGCAGCAAACCTGCTGATGGATATCAAGCCCGGCTACATGCTCGGCGGAAAACCACGTCAACAGGCAATCGGTCATTTGCTGGGAATTATTGCCGGGGCTCTGGTATCAGTACCAATTTTCTATCTTGTCTTTCTTCACAAAGGCCCGGCAAACATGATCAGTGAGCAATATCCAATGCCGGCGGCAACAATTTGGAAGGCAGTAGCTGAGGTTCTGACACAGGGGATTAGCAAACTTCCGGTCTCGGCGCAATGGGCCGTAATAATTGGCGGACTCATGGGGATAGTACTTGAGGCCTTGCGGGTAACGACAAAAGGACGCTTCTGGCTCTCCGGCGTTGGGATTGGGCTTGCTACCGTTATACCGTTCAACACCTGCCTGGCCATGTTTCTGGGGGCGCTCTTTTTCTGGCTGGCCCAGCAAAAATGGGAAAACACAAAGACGTGGGCCAACCATGTGCTTGTGCAAAATATGGAACCTATATGCGCCGGCATAATCGCCGGTGGCGCCATAATGGGAATCATAGTAATTATTATCGAAAACTTCGGATTATAAATGAAGTGAAGCACAGATTGTTACGATTGAGTTTTTATTGAAAAATATTTTAAAGTCATTTTCTGGAGTGTCGGGTTCCACACCGACCTATTTTCAGACGGCTTGCAAGCCGTTCCGCCAGTTTACGAATGCGGTGGAACGACTCCCCATACACAACTCAGATCGCAAACATTGTTTCTCTACTCTCAGGCTAAATTGGAATACAAAGGACCCAACAAAATGTTTGCATAAAATTCTAAGACAATAAGAATTCGGGACTGAACCAGGGACTACGCGAAATGAGCGGTTCGTTATATTTTACCTGGGATGGAAAAACAGCGTTTGGATATCTCTTGGGTTGGCACGACGCAGTACAGCAATGTATGTGCGCTGATACTTTCCCATTTTTGTGGTTATCTGGACTTCGAAAAAAGTGCTTCTGACAGTACAGTACCTGGAGATTTGTGAAATAATTTGGTTATCAATACCCGGGACATTAATTAATTCACCTGTATTTCTGAACGGGATATCGTCTTCATTTCCTTCGACGCCGTCGGGGCCGTCTCGCATCTGGACAATTCTTTGGGCTATATTTTCATCGATTCCGGGGATGAGTTGTAGGACAGCGGCCGAAGCTGTATTGATGTTTATCAAGCCAGAAGATATTGGTGTAAACAGGTCATATAGACCGCCCTGGAAGACCGGTTTGTCTGTGACTCCGAAAGTAGAGCCTGTGGCATTGTAATTTGTAAGTACAATTCTATTTTGCTCATCGGATCCGGCCAGTCCCCAAAACATTTCAGGTGTAATCCCTTTTATGAGGAGTAACTCGGTAATATCATCAATTGGCCCATTTTTAGCAAGATACGGCGGGTCGAGGCTAAGGTAATAATCCGACTCTGCGCCGTTAAGTCGCGGGTTATCATTATTATCAATCCAGTCAAGAATTGAATCTATTGCCGTGGAATAATCAACTGCATCTACTCCTATTAAGGTGAAAGCCCGCTGCAGCATCATCTGGTCTGCCGCATTAATATTTGCCTTTCGTTCCAGGTCTGTAATTTTCAGAGAAAAGCTTCCATTTCCCAATACGTTATCATCCAAAGAGATGTCGGCCAGTAAGTCATTTGTATCACCCACGCCGCCAGCCCATTTTTGGTTTAAAGCATCATATGGTTGATTTACAACATTAAGCTGCTGGCCCAGTACATATTTAGCCATTTCGACACCTGAGATAGCTAATAACTCCATTTCTGATTCATTCAGGTGGTTTTTTGCCAGCTGCATTTCCACCTTCATAGAGAATGCGAAACCGGCAGCAATGACAGTAAGCACAAAAATAACAGCCAGCACCATCATCAGTGCAATGCCAGAAAAACGGCTTTTTTGGGATATACAGATTTTCATCTTGAGCCACCGCCTCCACCTTGATTGCCGTATCTGGCGCCACCTTGTGGGAAGCCGAATCCGCCACCGGATTGATTTCCAGATCTACCGCCTCCCCTGCCCTGACCCTGGCCACGTTGTGGGCCACCAAAGCCACCCGGGAAATTTCCAAAATTATTATCGAAACCACCGCGTCCCTGACCTGGCTGTCTGCCCTGCTGTGGTTGGCCTTGCCCCGGTGGTTGGCCTCTGCCCGGTTGCTGACCTGCGGGCAAGCCGGTCGGCGCTCCTGCACCTATTCTGGGCACCTGATATGCCTGAGCAACGGCCATTCCCTGAAGGGCAATTGTTCGGGTGTATATCTCGGTAGGTTTACTATAATAACCGCCGCTACTGCCAAAGCCAATGGTTACCCGAATCAATTTTGGGATCTGGTTCGTGTACAGCCATTCGGTGATCCAACCGCCAGTTTGTGTATCCCAAAATTCAAGCTGGAACAGGCTCACATCATGTGCCAGAACAGTCGGCCCGATTTCATCGTTTATGTTCGTCTGTACCAGGAGTGGTTCCTGCCATAAAACCAGGTCCATGGAGCCATTGGTTGATGGTTCAACCCAAAAACTAACGCGTCGGACGCTCAGGTCACCAAACATACCTGAACCAACAAATGATTTAGGCAGGTGTGACACAAAGCTTATTGCTGCAAAGTCAGACGACTGAGTGTCAGCTTCAAAGGAGTAGTATTGATTATTGGCCTGGAAGTATTGGATACCGCTTAACGCTTCACTTATTGTCTGGAGTGTGATTCTGGAACGCTGGGCATTTGCTGCTGCGTCGAGGCCTACTTTGGAACCTTTGACTACTGTATACCAGGTAGCATAAATGGACGCCAGCACCATGGCAAATATGGCCATGGCAAGCATGATCTCAATTAACGTGAACCCTTGAGCCTTGTATTTGATTATTTTCATCGTCTGACTCCACCTAAAGGTGTTTGAGATGCTGGCCGATACAGTAAGACACTGGCTTTAGTATCGCGTGTGCCCTCTGGTGTCGGCTCTGTAACTGTGATATCGACCTGGAATAACCCGTTTGAACTTACCATATAGATTTCTCTCGTCCATGTGACGCCGGGGAGTTCATCTCCGAAATCACCGCTTTCAGTCACTTCCTGGAGCTGGTTCGTCAACAAGAGATCAGCGATAACGCCGGTATAATCGATTGGCTGACGTTTTAAGACTTTAGCTGCGCGCAGGTTTTGACTTGTAAGATCCAGGACAGTAAATATAGCCATAAAAAATAAGCCCATAGCTATCAATACTTCCAGCAGTGTGAAAGCCGGGTTAGCTTTCTTAGCGCTTACAATCGATTTAACATTATGCATCTTCATTTTATCACTTCAACAGAAGCAACTGCTGTTACAAAATCGACAGAGATTTTCCTCCATTCCTGTTCACGCCATTGGATAATGATTGTCAGAATGTCACTGGTGCCGTTCGGGAAAAACCTCACTTTTGCGATCTCTTCATCTTTAAACTCCCTGAGATTGACATCGACCATTTCCAGTACAATTTCGTCATCTAGTTTAGCAGAGAACACTTCGGTCCCCAATTGATTAGTACTTATATCAGAATTGATATCAGGTGTAATAGGCTGAGCTAGTTCATTAGTTTCTTCAGAGTGATTTTGTGAAAAAGAGCTAAAAACCTTAAATGTTTTCTCTTGAGGATAAATAACTAATGTTGCCGGTAATCCATTTAAAATGGCCTGGGCTCTGGCTTGTTTACAAGCCTCGGTGATATCATATACTGCTTGTTGAATGGGGGTCCTGCTAACTGCACGGAAAGCAGAAGGCAGCCCAATGGTTAGAATGAGCCCCAGGATTGCAATAACCACCATGATTTCCACCATGGTAAACGCCTGGCTCCTGGAATATGTCCGGGTAGTTTTCATCTCTGGATACTTGATGTTATAGTAAACATAGCAGAAAGTATGCTAAAGAGTAAAAATCCGACTCCAAGGGCCATAAAGATTATGAGGACGGGTTCGATAAGATTCGTCATAACCCGAAGTGCCACAGTGAGTTCTTTTTCGTAAGTGTCCGCAACACGTTCGAGAGCTGATGGGACTTCACCTGTTTCCTCGCCGATTTTGACAAGGTCTATCAGTAACTGAGGGAAGATACCACTGCGTGCCAGCGGTTGAGCAATGGTTTTACCATCGGTTACTGCTTCTCTGGTTTTAGCAATGGCTTCTTTAACAATGACGTTTGGGATTACATTTTCGGTTATCTTCAAAGCGGTTAAAACAGGAACTCCGTTTCTGAGCAACGTGCCCAGTGTCCGGGCAAATTGTGCGAAAATGTTCAGCCGGATCACTTTACCAAAAACTGGCAACTTCAACTTCAATGCGTCTATGTTTCGCTTTCCAGACTCGCTTGATTGATATCGGATGAAGATAATGGTCCCAGTTAAAAAAATCAAAATAACCAACCACCAATAATGGCTCAAGAAATGACTGATCCCAATTAACATACGTGTTGCAGCGGGTAATGGAACGTTTAAGCCCTCAAAAATCTTCATAAACTTTGGCAACATAACCGTCATGAAAAAGAATACGATAACCACGCCCACGCAGGCTACTATTGCCGGGTAAATCAAGGCTGAGGTAAAGGAAGACCGAACAGCAGCGAATCGTTCGTAGTGCAAAGCCAACCGTTCAAGTACCTCTACCAACGCCCCACTTTGTTCACCAGCCCTGACCATATTAATGTACATATCCGGAAAAATATGTGATTGTTTAGCCATAGCATCTGAGAGGCTTCTTCCCTCCGTAACGTCTTGCCGCAATTGTTTACTTATTTCCTTTGAGATATTCTTTGTCTGAAGGTAACTCATGCTGTTCAAGGCAGCCGTCAGGGGCATTCCGGCATTTAACAGGTTAGCTAGCTGCTGAGTATATGTGGCAAGCTCTTGCAGGGATGGTTTACGCTTTCGGGAGATTATTTCCCGCAGTGTTGCCGGAATGTAAAATCCTTTAGCCTTTTGTTTTTGATCGGATCGTGTCTGTTGTCTTCTGGATGGAGCAGCGGATTTCGACGGCTCTACCAGGACAGGCAACAAGCCCTGACGTTCAATTGCAGCAATAGCAGTGGCTTTATCAGCCGCCTCAATTTCCCCCTGAACAAGTTGTCCTGAACGTCGTCGTGCTTTATAAATAAATTCAGCCATACACCAGATAATAAATACCCGATTCAAACCAAAAGTTTCCAGCAATCAGAAGGATTGGCTATGTTTTATATAGTTTTAACTACAAAAACCGGTTAAACGTAAAATCAAAAGCGTACAATAAGCGATTAACCCTGCCGCCGGCAAAGTCATCACCCAGGCCCACAAGATGCGTTCAACGATCCCCCATTTTACTGCGCTTAGTCGTTTGGTTGCACCGACCCCCATGATTGCAGATGAAATAACATGGGTTGTAGAAATTGGGAATCCCAGATGCGAGGCTATCTGAATAACAGTTGCTGCACTGGTCTCTGCAGCAAAGCCATGGATTGGCTGGATCCTGACCATCTTATGCCCCATAGTTCTGATGATCCGCCAGCCACCTGCTGCAGTGCCACTTGCCATAGTTAATGCACAAAGAACTTTGATCCATGTGCTGATATGAAACTCTGGCGACACCAGAAAAGAAAAAACAGACGGCAGATTATCAAACGCCCCGGCCTTCGTAGCTGTATAAAGACTTAAAGCAATAACTCCCATAGTTTTTTGGGCGTCATTTGTGCCATGACTAAACCCCATATAAGATGCACTGACCAATTGGAGCCGGCCAAAAATACTATTAATCCTGTGTGGCGTTAATTTTTGTAATACGACCAGCAATATCGCCATTAAGATGAAGCCTATAGCCAGGCCCAATAATGGCGAAACAAACATAGGAATCACAACTTTAGGGATGATCCCTTCTGCTTTGCCTGTTCCTGGATTGACCGTAAACCATTTAATAGCTGCCCAATTATTGTGAGTCGTAGCCAGCGCAGCCCCACACAAGCCACCAATAAGCGCATGGCTGGAGCTCGATGGCAGACCAAACCACCATGTAATCAAATTCCAGACTATAGCGCCTATTAGCGCGCAAAAAATAGTTGTCAGTGATACAAATTGAGTATCAACCAGGCCCTTACCTATCGTCGTTGCTACGGCAACTCCGTATAACGCCCCAAAAAGATTAAAACAGGCAGCTAAAAAAATAGCTTCACGCGGAGTAAGAACCTTTGTTGAAACTACAGTCGCTATCGCATTAGCAGAGTCATGAAATCCATTGATAAATTCAAAACAAAGTGCGGCAAAAATAACTAATAAACATCCAGCAACAAGCATAAAATCCTGCAGGTAAATATTATGAGTTTTTCAAAACAATATGAAACAATATATTCCCGGCATCGCGACACTTGTCGACGACTTTTTCGAGCAATTCATATAAATCCTTGAGGATAATAACCTGGATTGGATCAAATTTTCCACTGTATAAATCTTTATAAAGCTCGTTAATCAGCTTGTCGGCTTCGCCTTCATAATGCTGGAGTTGTTCATTTAATTTTTGAATCTGCAAGAGTTTGGGCTGTTTTCGCAGGGATCTAACCATCTCAAGCACAGTTTGGGTGGAATGATGTAATAACTCCGCTTGCTTGTTAAAGGATATATTCCCAACCCTTTGTCGACTTAAAATCAGCCGGATCCCGAACTTTTCAATTGTTTTAGGAATCTTGTAAAGGCTATTAGACAATGCCTCAAGATCTTCGCGCTCCAAAGGGGTAATAAAAGTTTTACAAAGCCGTTCTGAAATCTGTGTGGTTATCTTTTTATCCATTCGTCTCGCCTGAACGAATTCATCCATAGTCGCAGCTGAATCCCCGGAGTTTAATAAACGAATCAAGGCCTCTACACTTTTGTTAGCCTGCTCGGCACTAGCCTCTAGCAAATCGTAAAATTCTTCACCCTTACCAATAAGTTTTTGCAACGAAAACATATGACCCTATTATGTCGCAAATCCTGACAAAGTTTCCACAAAATTTTTCAAATAGTTTTTACCCAAAATTTATTTTATGGGTTCCTGGAATTGAAAACTTAATCTTGATATCGAATTACGATTTTGATGAACTGCTTAACTGGTTGTGCACAGTATGGCAGACGAACAAGCAAATCATAATAAGGCGTATCATGAGTTTTTTTTGAGGGTCAGGTACAGTGAGACCGATCAAATGGGTACATTTTACAATTCCAGGGCCCTGGAATGGTTTGAATGCGCCCGCACAGAATTGCTGCGTTCTTTAGGAATGCCATATTCGCAAATGGAAGCACAAGGAGTATTTTTACCTGTGATAGAAGCGCACCTGGTTTATAAAGGCAGGGCTAAGTACGATGACAAATTACGCGTCGTTGTCTGGGCCGAAATGACCGGAAAAGCCAGGCTCAAAGCCCAGGTAAAAATTACCAACGCAGACACCGGCAACGCTGTGGTTGAAGGATATACTGTGCATGCGTTTATTGACAAAAACGGTAAGGTTATCAAACCACCAGAATGGTTTCTGAAAATTTTGAATAACAAATGAGTAGCATATCCGATAATTCAGTGCGTTTTCTAAGTGGCGATGAGGCAGTAGCTGAAGCAGCCAAAGACGCTGGCGTAGTATTCGGCTCAGGATACCCGGGCACTCCATCAACTGAGATTCTTGAACATTTTTCCACAATTGGTGGAAACGCCGAATGGTCGCCGAACGAAAAAACGGCTTATGAGACTGCACTCGGGGTTGCATTTGCAGGAACCAGAGCTCTCGTTACAATGAAACACGTCGGACTAAACGTAGCCGCTGATCCTTTCTTTACTTCGGCATACACCGGTGTGAAAGGTGGGTTCGTAGTGGTTTCTGCTGATGATCCGGGAATGGCCTCCAGTCAAAATGAACAAGATAACCGCCATTACGCTATTGCCGCAGGAGTACCAATGCTGGAACCATCCGATTCCCAGGAAGCCTATGACTTTACCCTCTGGGCCTATGAAATCTCAGAAAAATGGAATACACCCGTACTGCTGCGAATGACAACCCGGGTTTGCCATTCTTATTCAATCGTTAAACGTTCATGCTTCATCCGCCCACCAGCTCAACCAGAATTCAATATCGATGTCAAAAGCCAGGTAATGATCCCTGCCTATGCAAGACTGGCACACAGAAAATTAAGGACAAAACTCGCCCAGATAAAAGAATGGAATGAGGATTTTAAAATTAATACCATCTTTGAAGGTGATTCTGAGCTGGGAATCATAACTTCAGGTGTCACATACCAGCACGTAAGAGAAGCCGCACCAACGGCAAAAATTCTCAAATTAGGTATGACGTATCCATTGCCAGAGAAATTGATAACCAGTTTTGTAAACTCAGTTAAAAGATGTTTGGTAATTGAAGAGGGTGACCCATGGCTGGAAACGCATATTAAAGCGCTCGGTCTAAAGGTAGACGGAAAACCAGAAATTTACAGATTTGGTGAACTCAATGTTGGAAGAGTTAGACGTATCCTGCAAGGCAATACCGAACCCGAACAACAGATACCGGCTGGCAAACCGCCACAATTATGCGAAGGTTGCTCACATAGAGTGGTTTTTGAAGCTCTAAAGGACTTAAATTGTATTGTTGCCGGCGACATTGGTTGCTACACACTAGGAACTTTGCCACCATACGAAGCCCTGCATACTTGTGTCTGTATGGGTGGGGCCATAACTATCGGCCTCGGCTTACGCCATGCGCTACCTGAAGAGCAGGCATCAAAAGTGGTCAGTGTCATCGGCGATAGCACATTTATCCATAGCGGAATAACAGGACTTATAGAAATGATTTATAACCCACCGGCAACCGGCCATTTGGTGATTATTCTGGATAACAGCACTACTGCCATGACCGGACATCAAGAACACCCCGGTACCGGCAGAACCATCGATCATCAGCCCACAGGTAAAGTCGTTTATGAGGACCTGGCAAAAGCATTGGGTATCGGAAATATTCATGTCTTTGAAGTGGGTAAAGATAGTGCACCATTGAAAAAACTCATAAACGATTGCTTGCAGAGCCGAAAACTTTCCCTAATCATAGCCAGGCGTCCATGTATATTAGTTGCAAAGAGAATTCGTGAATTAGAATCAAAATCAATAAAAATCTCATGATATGGAGAACCGAGTCACAAACGTTGTAATAGCAGGCTTGGGTGGTCAAGGGGTACTAACCGCGTCCAACATTGTCGCTATGGCGGCATTTTTGTCAGGCTGCGATGTCAAAAAAAGTGAAGTACATGGAATGAGCCAGCGCGGTGGTTCAGTGTGCAGCGATGTCAGGTTCGGACAAAAGGTCTACAGCCCCATGGTACCACCAGGCGAAGCTGATTTTTTGTTAGTCCTTTCACCAGACCAGATCGATGTTAATCGATGGCGTCTTAAATCTGACGGGGTACTGATAGAACCCTCAATGATTGACATCAACCAACTTGGCTCAACAAAGACTCTTAATATCGCGTTATTAGGACTTTTCAGTAAACACATCCATATACCAGAAAAATTTTGGGAAAATGCTATTGAGATCTGTTTAAAAGGGAAAAACCTGCAATTAAATTTGAGTGCCTTTCAGTTGGGCAGAAATATTTGTTGCAGGATTTAAAATGAATTATAAAATTCTGCCATGATTCAGTTAGCAACCAATTTAGGGGAAGGATTCCATCCTGCCAGCGCACCAGATTTTATTCCACTGCAACATTTAAGGAATTTGCAGTTTAGACGTCTAAAAGCCATCGTCCAAAGAGCTTATGAGAAAGTGCCTTTGTACAGGGCCAGAATGCAAAGCAAGGGCCTGACCCCAGACGATATTCGATCGCTGGACGATATAGTCCATTTGCCATTTACCGAGAAAAATGATCTGCGTGATACTTATCCATTTGGCATGTTCGCCAGTCCGATGAACGAGATCGTCAGGGTGCATGCTTCCAGCGGAACTACTGGCAAGCCAATTGTTGTTGGCTATACCAAAGAAGATATCCAGGTCTGGGTAAATGTCATGGTACGGAGCTTCGCTGCATGCGGCCTGCATGAGGGTGATGTCATTCAAAATGCATACGGTTACGGCCTATTTACCGGTGGTTTAGGTGCACATTACGGGGCAGAGGCACTCGGAGCAACTGTAATCCCTATCTCCGGCGGCAATACCTACAGGCAGATCATGATAATGAAAGACTTCGGCGTAACAGCGATCTGTTGTACGCCAAGTTATTTCTTGCACCTGCTTGACCAGGCTGCAGAAATGGGTGTGGACATTAAAAAATTACCATTACGCGCTGGAATCTTTGGCGCTGAACCGTGGACAGATGAAATGCGTAAGCGTATGGAAAGAGAAAGTCCTTTAAAGGCTTATGATATTTACGGCTTGTCTGAAATCATCGGCCCCGGCGTTGCTATGGAATGTAAGTGCCAGTGCGGCCCGCACATCTTCGAAGACTATTTTTACCCCGAAATCGTTGATATCCAGACCGGTAAACCATGTCCCGATGGCGTAGAAGGCGAGTTAGTACTTACAACCCTTAGCAAACTTGCCATGCCCATGATCCGCTATAGAACTCACGACATAACAGCTCTAATCCCGGAACCGTGCGAATGCGGCCGAACAATCAGACGCATTAAACGCATCTCACGCCGAAGTGATGATATGTTTATCATAAGAGGCGTAAATGTTTACCCGTCTCAGATAGAAACTGCACTGCTCACCGTCGAAGGCACACTGCCACATTATCAAATCATACTAAAACGTGAAAAAGACCTAGACCAAATGGAAGTCCAGGTAGAAGTTACACCTGAAATCTTTAGCGATACGGTCGGATCAATGGAATATTTACGGCAAAAGATCGTAAAAGTTATTGAAAATACCATCGGACTAAGGGTAGATGTCAAACTCGTTCAACCAAAAACATTACAACGAAGTGAAGGTAAGTTACGACGTGTCATTGATATGCGAAACCTGAAATAACACAGGAGCAATCTATGAAAATAAAACAACTTTCAGTATTTTTGGAAAATGAGCCGGGCACATTGCTCAAACCATGCCGCATTCTTGCCGATAGCGGCATCAATATTCTCACATTAGCGCTAGCCGATACAAAAGAATTCGGCATATTAAGAATAATAGTCAAAGACTGGCAAACAGCCAAAAAGATCCTTGAACAAAACGGTTGCGTTGTTAAAGAAACCGATGTCGTCGCCATAGAAGTCGAAGATCGCCCCGGCGGGTTATTAAACATATTACAAGCCTTAGAACCTAAAAAAATTAACCTGGAGTATATGTATGCTTTTGCATATAAAAAGGGCGGAAAAGCCGTTCTTGTTTTAAGGTTCGATAAACCAGACGAGGCTATTCAAATCCTGCAAACCAAAGGCTTCAACGTCGTAGGTGATCTGGAGTTTTTTACAGAATAAACACACCACTCACTCCTCAGTCCGTGGGGCCATGTTTTAATCGTGTCTGGTCTTGTAACTCCCTGAGCCCTACATCCTCGGTAAATTCTACTATTTTTAGTGAACTTTATACTTTGTAATGCTGTCTCAAAAAATGGTTGCAATAGAAAAACAAGATACCCCATTAAAATTAGATTTTGCTCCTATTGAGTTATAAGAGCATTTATAAAGGCTCGAACTGGAAGCTAACAATTAGCAGTTTGAAGGAAAGACAACAAACTACAACAAGAACTTAGCACTCTCATGGTAAACGATCCAGGTTGGCCCATTTTTGGCAGATAGTAACTTGGACAACCCAAAAGATGTCAACGACCAACTCCTGCAAATGCTGGAACGAAATCGTTCGATTTGGAATGGAAGGTCAGCAAATTTTTATGTCGATAGTGTCAGCAGCGACGGAGCTTACATTGATGCTTATGCCAATAAAGGTTGGCATTATACAGTAAGTTACAAAAAACGAATTGAGCCATTACAGCGCTTGGTATAAGGACTGCCTGACTGTGCGTGGAAACAGCACGATAATACATTCTATCTTTCGTACGATATCAACCTGATGACTGCAGACAACCGCATCTGTTTGCCGTAAGCCAGCGCAGGGATGGGCTGTTTGACTTCTAAAATTTTATCGCGTGCGATGATAAACAAAAAGATGCTTTTTGGTCAGCCAACGGTATGCTCTCTTAAAGCAGAAAAAAGAATATTGATCTCAAGTTAGAATAAAGCTTAGAAAAGCGGCTTCTGAGGGCTGCCTACTGCAATAAAACTGCAAACTGTTTTCTATGATACCCGATTTATATTGATTACCCTGTTTTAAAACTACACCCGCCGCTTTAAATTTGTAACCAAAACCCAATCGCAATGATTAAAGTTTATCAATTTATTAAACAGTCATTATTTCTTTTTCTTTTGCTGCCAGGTGTTTATCTATCTTTGCTATGTATTCATCTGTTAATTTTTGGATATCCTTTTCGGCAGATGCTTTTTCATCTTCGGTTATATCACCTGCTTTGCATAATGCCTTGATATGTTCAAGAGCATCGCGTCTGACATGCCTGATTGCCACCCGACCGTCTTCTGCCATTTTATGGACAAGTTTGACAAGTTCCTGACGTCTTTCCTGGCTTAAATCCGGAAGCACTATACGTATGACTTTTTTATCAATGACGGGGTTAACCCCCAGATTAACCTTCTGAATGGCCTTTTCTATAGGATGAAGATTATTTATATCCCAGGGTTGGATAAGAATAACTTTGGGTTCTGGCGTCGTAATAGTTGCTAATTCCTTTAAGCGCATTTGTGCGCCGCCGTAGACTTCTACAACGATATTGTCAACCAAAGCAGGAGTGGCCTTACTAGTCCTGACTCCTGCAAATTCCTGGCGGACTATATCTTCAGTTTTCTGCATTTTTTCTTCTGCTTCGAACATTACTTCATCTAGTGTCATAGGCAGCCTTTCTGTGTAACTAAAGTTATAGTTATTACACTTATCCTCAAAATAAGCACTAACTTGTTACTAATGTGCCTATTTTTTCCCCAATTACTACACGTCTAAGATTATGTGGGCAAAAGGCATCGTATACAATTATAGGCATATTGTTATCCATGCAAAGCGAAATCGCTGTTGAATCCATAATCTTCAACTGCCTTGCCAGAGCTTCCTGGTAGGTTATACGTTCGAACTTCTTAGCATTGGGATGTTTCTTTGGATCGCAGTCGTAGATACCATCAACCTTTGTTGCTTTTAAAATTACATCGGCCCCAATCTCGTTGGCCCTTAACGCAGCTGTTGTGTCAGTTGAAAAATAAGGGTTCCCAGTTCCACCTCCAAAAATAACCACCCTTCCCTTTTCCAAATGCCGCATCGCCCTGCGCCGAATAAACGGCTCAGCAACCTGTGACATTGTAATAGCGGTCTGAACCCTGGTATCAACACCAAGCTTCTCAAGCGCATCCTGTAAGGCCAGGGCATTTATCACCGTTGCGAGCATACCCATATAATCAGCTGTGGCACGCTCAATACCTTCCTGGCTGGCCTCTATACCCCGGACGATGTTACCCCCACCCACAACTACCACTATCTGAACACCCATGTTAAAAACTTCTTTAATCTCATTGGCAAATCTTTTAATCGAAACCGCAGAAATGCCATGACCATCTTCACCTCCAAGAGCTTCCCCACTTAGCTTTAATAATATTCTTTTGTACTTTGGATTTGGATTAGATGTCATGAAATTTTTAAAATTTGTTAATATTGAACTTTTTTCAAAGTCTCAGGATATATTTTGATTTAAAACTTTTTAAACCGACCATAGGAAAATCCTAAAGGTCAACTGCTGCTTTTATATCAAAGTAATTTCTAAAAAGTCAAACATGTTCAGCTTCGCCTCATAGCAAAATCCAAAAAGAAATGTCTAAAGTTAAAATAAATGCATGTTCCACTGTAAATCACCAAATATCGCAATGAAAAATCAATAATTGAATAATAAGGACATAGTTCGGAACTGCTTATCGGAGCTGCACCATCCAAAATTCTTAAAATCCTGGAAACCTGCGCAATTTTTAAAAATATTTTTTACCGCGTGCCTGTTTTCAGATTACTTTTTTTATCAGACAAAACTTTCCGCTGATGCTGTTCTCCCTCTGCCGTTTTGTAACAGTCGTGATACTGGGTTCCGAAGTAGCAAAATAGCTGCACACGTTATGTTGAAGTTATTCTGCATCTTAATCCGAAAGTAATCATTCAGAATACCACCTGACCCTATAATTAAAACTTGACTTTGTATGTATTCATAAATCAACCTTATTACTGTGAATAACCTTGAGATACTTGAAAAAGCTATTGGGTATGACTTTAAAGATAAAAAGTTGTTGATACAGGCACTAACACATCCGTCAGTTTGCGAAAAGGTGGATTCCAGAGACTTCCTGGGCGACTACCAGCGCCTGGAATTTTTAGGAGATGCAGTTTTACAACTAGTCTTATCTCATAAATTATATTTAATGTTCCCTGAGTTTCCTGAAGGACGACTGACTGTCACCCGTACTGAGTTAGTTAAACGCAAGACATTGGCTAAATTAGGTAAAGATTTGAATCTAGGTTCCTTTCTCGTGCTTGGACATGGAGCAGAAAAAAGCGGTGGGCGCATTCGTGATTCAATAATATCTGACGCATTTGAAGCAATAATTGGGGCAATATTTTTGGACGGTGGATATCGGGCTGTGAAAAAATGTATCCTTTCTTTGTTTGATAAACTTATTCACGAGTCGGCTAACTCATCCAGTGAGGTTAATCCAAAAGGCGCTTTGCAGGAAATCTTGCAAGCTGAGTCCCAGGTCCCACCAGAATACTCCATAGTCAATATTCATGGACCTGAGCATGACCGCACTTTTGAATGTGTGGTAAAACACATGGGAATAGAACTAGGCAGAGGTTCAGGTAAACGAAAAAAAGAAGCCGAAACACAAGCAGCACTCGTAGCTTTGCAAAACATCAGAAAAAGTAAAAAATTATAATCGGAGTTGCAGCCATTATTTAACTATGCATAAACAAAAACTTCAGACCCTGTTTTTTTTAGTCAGTTTCCTAAAAAAACCATCCCAAGTAGGCGCAATGTTGCCCAGTACAGAGCAACTCGCAAAAATGGTCATTTGTAAAGCTCAGCTCAATAATATAAAAGTCATCGTAGAATTAGGCCCCGGGACGGGATCTTTTACTGAATTGATATTCAAAGAAATGCCTAAAAACGCAGTTTATATTGGCCTGGATCTTAACCCTGATTTTATACAGCAACTCCAAAAAAAATATACCTCTGGATATTTTTATTGTGACTCAGCAGAGAACATTCTCCGATACCTCAGTTTACATAAAATCGCTCATGCAGACTGTATCATAAGCGGTTTGCCGTGGGCATTAATACCTGTGGAAAAACAAAACGATATCATGAAATCAGTAGTCTCTGCCTTAGGCGAAAGCGGACATTTTTCCACGTTCACTTACATCCACTCACTGGTCTTCTTTAAAAATGCCAGGCACTACCAAAAACGTATACAGGAAAGCTTTAAAAACGTGGAGAAGAGCCCAATCGTGTGGAACAACTTCCCCCCGGCTTTCACGTACTGGTGTTTCAATCCAGTCCGTGTTTAGTCCCAAAGGTAAAATACTAATCAAACCAAAAACACTAATATACAACCGCACTTCTGGGGATTCTTGTTGTTAGCCTTTGCCCCCCAGATTCTATCACCAACTGAGAAAGCGATGTAAGCCCAGCTTATCTTTTAAAGATCGGCTAGAAATCTTATTTCTTATCAGCATATCAGCCTCAGAAGAAATCAGGGTCCCCCAGGCAACTTTTTGGGATCAAGTTTTTATATACTGCTGCCCATAAAGGCATTTGTTTCTACCCAAAATCGTTAAGATGGAATTTAAATTGGAGAATATCACAACACAAAAGTTTTTTGGCTTTAACAACTAATCCCTGAAGAGTCAAAATCTGAGGTGCTCGTTAATCCGCCGATTTCATCGGCGCATATTAACATTGAATATCGTTAGGATTTTAAATAGTGATTGATCAGAAAAAAGAGCATGCAAATAAAACTATCCGTCTGGAGGCGTGGGTTCCACCCCGACCATTTTTCGGACGGTGTGGAAGGTGTCACTCCGGTTTACGGACGCGGTAGAAGTAGTGTTTCAATCAAAGATATATCGTAGACGTTGTTTCTTCTTCCTCCTCATGCAAAATCTGAATACAGATTCAGTAGTGCATAAATAAATTTTTATTAAGATTTGAAATTGTTGTGGGCCTGAAACGTCATTATTGAATATGGTAACAGGAAACTTAAAAACTATTTGGATGAGGTCAAATATATTGGCATTAATGTTAGTCTGCCAACTTATTTGTTACCCCACAAAAGGCCAAACTTTAGCAAAGCAGTCTTTATTTAATGTTCAGGAGTTTGGAGCTATTAATGACGGAATAAATTTATGCACAAGGGCAATTAATGATGCCATTGAAGCATGTTCGCAGGCTGGTGGTGGCATTGTGGTACTTAGCCCGGGTAAATATCTGTGCGGCACTATCAAATTGAAAAGCAATGTCCACATTAAACTTGAGTCTGGTGCAGAGATTATAGGAACAACTAATCTTAACAACTATTATTACCCACAACCGCCTGCATTCATGCCAGAAGCTCGTTGGGGAAAATGGCATCGGGGACTGATAGTCGGAGAATTTGTAACCAATGTGTTCATCTTCGGCGGTGGCACGATTAACGGAAACAAGGTATTCGATCCAACCGGAGAAGAGCGAATGCGCGGACCACACTCTATTGTTCTCCTTGGGTGTAAAGAGATAAAACTTGAAGGAATAACCATCTTAGATGCGGCAAATTATGCGATTTACGCGCAAATAACCGACTCAATATTCATCAAAGACGTCGAATTCAAGGGCGGTTGGGATGGAGTTCATTTGCGCGGGGCACCAAACCGTGATTGCCAGGATATTAAAATAATTAATTGCCGCTTTTATACCGGAGACGATGCAATTGCCGGCAGGTATTGGAATAACGCCATAATTTCGGATTGTATAATTAATTCATCATGCAACGGAATCAGAATCATTGGCCCTGTTAAGCATTTGATTGTTTATAATTGCCTGTTCTATGGACCAGGCGAACAACCCCACCGGAGTTCGAATCGAAAAAACATGCTTTCTGGTATTATACTTCAGCCAGGCGCTTGGGACAAAACCCAGGGATTATTGGATGACATCTATGTTTCAAATGTAACAATGAAAGGCGTGGCCTCTCCTATTACAATCTGGCTTAAAGAAGGCAACACAGCTGGTACAATAACAATAGATAAACTATCCGCTACAGGTGTCTATAGAGCTGCATTATCTGCAGAAAGCTGGGCCAGTGCTCCCATCACAAACCTTATTATTAAATCAACCTCGATTGTTTATAATTTTGAATCCAGTCTAACCAACACTCAAACCACTGTTAAGCCACCGGGTGTCGATTGCAGAACCTTGCCAGCTTGGGGACTTTATTTAAAAAACATCCAAACAGCAAATATTGAAAACTTTAGTGTGTCATTGGCCAACACCGGGCTTATCCCATCGATATTGGTGGATTCAGTCAACAACTTGATCTTAACAGACCTTAAACTAACAGGAAACCTGAATGGTACTGAGCCTGTTATTCTGACAAATGTAGTTAACAAACTCATTAACAATGTGCTCAATATCCCATCCAGCTTAAATCATCACCAATAATATACCAGACCTCTGCCAGTCACCTTATTTTTAATCACTTAAAACTAAAGAATATTTAATTTATGACCAAACTATAAGTTAACCCATTTAACCCTTTCAAGACGCTTAAACGGAATAAACCACAAGTTTACACAGATTTTCCATTTGCGCTCTAATGATTCCAATCAATGACACAAGCCAGAACTCTGAACATACGAGCACAGTTCAAAACCTCTATTGTTTTTTCATTAGTATGATATAAGAGTGTAATATGCTAGAAATCGATTCGGTTCTAAAATCAAGATTAGACAAACTGGAATCACAAGGATTACTAAGAAAGATACGTTGGGTTGAATCTCCGCAGGCTGATAGTATTATTTGTGAAAATAAAAGAATTATTAATTTCTCATCTAATGATTATTTAAATCTAGCAAACAACCCTAAACTTAAAAGAGCCGTAATATTTGCAATTAATGACTGGGGCGTTGGATCTGGTGCCTCACGCCTGATATCAGGATCTCTGAGTATCCATAATCAATTAGAAGAAGCCCTCGCCGACTTTAAAAAAACGGAATCAGCCATTGTTTTTTCATCTGGCTATGCAACAGCATTAGGAACAATCCCTGCACTCGTAGGAAAAAACGACATAATTATTTTAGATAAATTATGCCATGCCTGCCTTATCGATGCAGCTAAGCTTTCTGATGCCCAAATCCGGGTTTTTAAACATAACGATCTTAACGATCTGGAGTCAAAACTTAAATGGGCGCGATCCAAATTGGCTTCAGTAAAAGAACACAGGACAATATTGATAATTACTGAGTCTGTTTTTTCTATGGACGGAGACCTCGCCCCATTAAAAGACATGGTCAAATTAAAAGACCAATACGGCGCATGGTTGTTAGTTGATGAAGCACATGCAACAGGCCTGTATGGTCAAACTGGCGCGGGCTTAATAGAACATTTAGGGTTAACAGGACAGATAGAGATCCAGATGGGAACATTAAGTAAAGCTGTCGGAGCCGCCGGTGGCTTTATCTGTGGCAGTAACATCTTAATTCAATATTTAAGGAACAATGCCAGGTCTTTCATTTTTTCTACAAGTATTCCGCCGGGACAGGCTGCTGCAGCGTTCTTTGCATTAAACCTAATCCTCTCGCCAGAAGGTCAAAATCTAAGAAATCTTCTATGGCAACGAATCGAACAATTTAAAATAGGTCTTCAAAACATAGGCTTCAAGTCAAGTAACGGAGCTTCCGCAATCTTTCCCATAATTATAGGCTGTGAAAAAAAGACCATGGAAACTTTTGAAACACTTTTTAATTTAGGATACTGGGCGCCGGCTATAAGGTATCCTTCTGTTCCCAAAAACTCAGCTCGCTTACGTGTCTCGTTATCAGCAGGGCACACAGTCAGTGAAATAGAAGGATTTATCGGTGCATTGAAATTGGTATTACAAAAGCTGACATAGCGACAAAATGTCAACCTGTAAAAAATTTTTTCATAGATTCTCAAAAATATGACAGTTTTATTTTTTAAAATCTTATATTGAGAATGCTTGACGCTAAGTGTATAAGAAATTAATTTGATATGGCTGAAAAGAGAATTCTGGCCGGCAGGTTATGAAAAAGTCGGAGAGGAATCTACCGACTTTTTTATTCCCTTGAGCATATAGGGAGAAGGTTATGAATGCCGAACTGTTAGCAATGTTGGATTTTTGGGAGCGTGAAAAGGGAGTCCGCAGAGAAGCCCTTTTGAACGCTGTGCATGATGCTTTGCTTGCTGCAGCTAAAAAAGCTATTGGGCCTGCACGAGCCTTACGATGCGAAATTGACTCAAAAAGCGGCGAGATAAAAGCATTCGCTAAACTCATTGTAGTGGAACGGGTTAAATCTATACATGATGAGATATCTTTGTCTGAGGTTTTGAAAAAAAATCCACAAGCCAAAATTGGCGACGAAATAGAAGTCGAAGTTACTCCAGCCAATTTTGGCAGAATTGCTTCTCAATATGCAAAGCAATTCCTAATTCAGCACATCAGAAAAGCCGAAAAAGAGCTTATTTTTTCCGAGTTCAAAGACAGGGCCGGGGACATCGTGAGTGGCATTGTCAGAAGATTTGACCGATCAGATGTTGCAATAGATTTAGGTCGATACGAGGCCATTTTGCCCGCCAAAGAAAGAGTTCCAACAGAAGAATACCAGATAGGCGACCGACTTCGATGTTATGTAAAAGCAGTTGAAAACACCCCACGAGGGCCGGAAATTATCCTTTCAAGGGCTGATCCACAATTTGTAGTTAAGTTATTTAAACTGGAAGTATCAGAAATAAGCGACAACACCGTAGAAATCAAAGCAGTCGCTCGAGAGCCTGGATACCGTACCAAAATAGCTGTCTATTCCAAAGACCCTAAGGTCGATCCTGTCGGCGCTTGTGTGGGCTTAAGAGGTCAACGCGTTAAAAATATTGTCCGCGAACTGAACAATGAAAAAATCGATATAATTCCGTGGCATCCGGATATCCGCGTATTTATCGCAAATGCATTGGCCCCATCAAAGTTGAAGTCTATCGAAATCAATGAAAAAGATCACCGTGTGACCATTTATACGTCGCCAGACCAACTATCTTTAGCCATTGGAAAACACGGACAAAACGCCAGATTAACATCTAAACTTACCGGATGGCACATTGAAATTGAAGCCCTGGAAGAATCAAAAGAATCAACTGGATTCCAGGAGAAAATCCAGAAAGCTGTCGACTCTATAGCCAGTGTTCCTGGCATATCTAGAGAAATCGCAGATGTCTTAGTTCATGCCGGATTCCTTAGCCCGGAATCTATACTGGAAGCTGATCTGGAAGATCTGAAAAGCATCCCAGGAATAGCCGACAAAGCCGAAAATATCCTGATTGCAATTAAAACTGAACTTTCAAAAAAACAGGCTGAGTCTGTAAGTTCAGTCAAAAACGATACAAAATAAATTGCCCGGGTTATTTTTATAACCAGGCGTCAGATAAATTTATAATATGCCCGTTCGCATTTACGAAATAGCAAAAAAACTAGGCGTAACCAGCAAACAAGTACTGGAAAAAGCCAAGCAATTGGGTGTTAAAGGCGCCAAGGCTCCATCTAGCTCTATTGATAAAATTACTGCAGAATATGTGGGCGAAGAACTGGCCAAAGATTTGGGAATCAAACCAGACCAAATCCAAACACAAAAACCGGAAACTCATCCAAAAGACACTGCAACAAACACAGACATAGAAATCGTTGAACCTCAGACCGTTTCAACCGAAAAAGAAGTAACAAAAGAAAAACCTGGTTCCACAGAAATTCCAACCGCTGAATCATTACCTGAACAAAGCCCTGAAACAATTACAGTTCAGGACACTGCCACTCCCACAGAAACAAAAACACATGAACCAGTACAACAACCATTAATTCAAAATCTGACTACTGAACCTGTTCTGTCAGAAGAAATTTCCACAATACCTCAAAAAACTGAAGAACCTTCTACTGTAACAATTCCAACTTCTAATGAACAATCCACACCACCCCAGGCTAACCAAATTGAAACAATAACCATCACTGAAGAACAACCAGCTCCGGCAGACCAGCAACCAAATCTGAATGTAATTACTAAGGAAACGGTAACACAGACCTTCGAATCCGAAATTCCTCAGCCCGCAACTTCTGCTCCTGAACCAACTCAAAGCACTTCAGCCCAGAGTACCACATTAATTGAGTCCGAATACAAGTCAGTCATTGAAAAAAACCAACTAGAAACAGAGCCTTCCCAAACGAGTCCGACAATTGAAGTTCCAGATACCATCTCAGTCCAGAATACTGCCCAAGCTCAAACACCACAGACCACTGCAGCAACTGCTCCTACCCAGATCCCACCTGCCGAACCGCCAAAACCACAAATAGGTGACAAAGTCGGATTTATCCAATTGCCTCCAAAACCAAAACCCGGAGATAAGGTTGGTTCAATTAAATTACCTCCACGGCCACAACCAAAACAACAGCAGTCGCAAAAACAGAAACAAGAAAAACAAAAAACCCAAAAAACCCAGCAGCAACAACAACAAAAGAGCCAGCCCCAGCAAGTCAAACAACAACCCCAGCAAAAACAGCAACAGCCCAAGACACAGCCACAACCCAAAGCTGCTGTTCCTTCTCGTTCGCCCAAACAACAACCTGCTCAGCCTCCATCAACTCAAACGAAACAAACACCAACAGTCACACAGAAACCACAACCTTCTGCAACTCAGCCTGCTACCCAAAAGAAAGACACTCCACTAAAGCCTCAAATCAATGTGCCTCCAGAAAACGCCGAGTTAATCTCGATGAAACCACCAATTATTGTAAGGCAGCTGGCTGAAAAAATGCGGCGTAAACCATTTCAATTGATAGCAGATTTAATAGAGCTTGGCGTTTTTGCAAATGTAAACCAGGCAATAGAAGAATCAGTAGCGCAGCGTCTTTGTGCAAAACATGGATTTAGATTTGAACTCGAAAAACGTGAACGCGGCGCCGGCCTTGTACATGGACCACCTATAAAAAAGGTTGAGTTAGATAAGGATGATAAGCCAGAAGACATGAAACCACGTCCGCCCGTGGTAACAATAATGGGGCATGTTGACCATGGTAAGACCACACTTTTGGATGCAATTCGCAAGTCAAATGTTGCAGCAAACGAAGCCGGCGGTATCACGCAGCACATTGGTGCTTATACAATCATGATTCCACATCCTGACCGGCCTCAGGAAATGCAGCAAATTACATTTTTGGATACTCCAGGGCATGAGGCCTTTAGCGCAATGCGCGCAAGGGGCGCTAACGTTACGGATATAGTTATCTTGGTTGTTTCAGCTATTGACGGAGTCCAACCGCAGACTGTTGAAGCAATCAGACACGCGCAGGCAGCCAAGGTAACCATCATGGTAGCAATTAATAAGTGTGACCATCCTCAGGCGGACCCCATGAAAGTTAGAAAGCAACTTCAGGAATATGGGCTTCTATGCGAGGAATGGGGTGGAAACACTGTATTTGTTGAAGTCTCGGCTTTAACCAGAAAAGGTATTGATAAACTGCTGGAATTGTTAGTCCTGCAGGCCGAAGTCCTTGAACTTAAAGCTAACCCCAACCGTAAGGCAAAAGGTAACGTAATCGAATCAGGTATTACTCCGGGTGGCCCAACTGCAACGTTGCTTGTTAGAAAAGGTACTTTGAAACGTGGCGATGTTGTCCTATGCGGACAATATTTCGGCAGAGCCCGTGCATTAATGAACGAAGAAGGGCAACAACTCAAAGAAGCCGGACCATCAATAGCCGTTCGCATGTTAGGACTTAATGGAGTACCAGAAGCCGGTGAAGAATTCGTCGTGGTCGATAACGAAAAAATCGCTCGAGAACTTGCAGAGAAAAAGGCCGAAGAACTCAAACAAATCGCAAGTGATAAGAAACCACGAGTCACACTTGAAAATTTATTTGAAACTATCAAGGCTGAATCACTCAAGGTCTTAAAAGTTGTTGTCAAAGCAGATACACAGGGTTCCGTGGAAGCCATTGTAGATGCCCTCAAAAAGATCGAATCCAAAAAAGTCTCACTGGAGATCATACACTATGCTGTCGGCACCGTCACTGAAAGTGATGTACTACTGGCGTCGGCATCCAATGCGATTATACTCGGCTTCCATACCAGAGTAGATCACAGTGCCGCAGAAACAGCTAAACGCGAGGGCGTCCAAATCAAATTATACTCAATCATCTACGAATTGATTGAAGAAGTAAAACTCGCTATGGCCGGCTTACTGGAACCTGTCATTAAAGAAGTTTCACTGGGAACTGCAGAAGTCAGAAAAATCTTTACTCTTTCTAAAGGTGGTAATGTCGCCGGCTGTATGGTTACTAATGGCAGAATCACTAAAGGCAAAGTCCGGGTGCTAAGAAATAATGCCGTGATTTATGAAGGGAATATACAGTCATTGCGTAGATTCCAGGATGAAGTCTCCGAAGTAAGGGCCGGTATGGAGTGCGGTATAAGAATCGACGGCTTTTCAAGCTTTAACGAAGGCGACATAATTGAATCTTATACTGTTGAAAAAATTGTACAGTCACTTTAATTTCCTAATCCCCCTACAAGAAAAATGCAATCCAGACGACAAAAGAGAATTTGTGAATTATTAAAACGCACCGTAGGCGAAGCCATACGCAGAGAAGTCCCAATTTCTGAAGCAGGGCTAGTTTCAGTAAACGATGTTGTCGTATCAGGCGATTTGCGCTCAGCAAAAGTTTTCATAACCATTCTTGGCGGGCCTGATCAAAGAACCAGAGGTTTCGAGGCTGTTATAAATCATCAATCCCGGCTCCAGGACATTGTTGCTAAATCAGTTATTCTAAAGTATACACCAAAATTAACTTTTATCCTGGATGATTCAATAGCTCGCGGTAATAGAGTCTTGCAAATAATTGACGAACTTGAAAAAAACAACCCCCAAAAATGAAACCGCGTCCCCGGATAGTCAACCGGATCCTTGATGTAATTGATACAAGCACAAAAATTTGTGTCGTGAGCCATATCCGGCCCGACGGTGATAGTCTGGGTTCACAATTGGCACTAACTTTTGGTCTGGAAAAAATTGGCAAGCAAGTAGAAGCCTGGTGCGATGATCCTATACCAGCTAAACTTTCATTCCTGGACCCAGAAAATAAAATTCAGAAACCACACCAGACCGAGGGATTTGATTGTGTTATAAGTGTAGATGTTGCTTCGGTTGAACGTTTGGGTGAATGTAGAAATTACATCAATTCATCCAAAGTTTTAATTAATATTGATCATCATTCCAGCAATACCAGGTTTGGTGATATTAATTGGATTTGCCCAAGAGATCCTGCCACAGGCGAAATCGTCTTCAAACTCTTCAAATGGGCTAGATGGGAAATCTCAACTCAAATAGCAGACTGCCTGTTCACAGCTATTTCAACCGATACCGGTTCCTTTCAATATTCCACTACCCGGCCAACCACTTTTAGAACCGCAGCAGAATTGGTTCAACGTGGAGCTGAACTGGAAAAAATTTGTAACTCTGTCTACCAATCATTTCCAATCTCCCGCGTCAGATTATTACAACTAGTCCTAAACCGTTTCAAATTAACTGCTGACAACAAAATTGCGTATTTCTGGCTCAAACCAGAAGACTTCACAAGAACTGGCGCTTGTATTAGTGATAGTGAGGGACTGATCGACCATATCAGATCGATTGAACCTGTAGTTGTTGCTTGCCTGTTTGAACTGGTAAAACCTGATCTGATCAGGATCAGCCTCAGATCTAAAAGCCAATCTATTAACGTCAATGAAATAGCTGCTAAATTTAATGGCGGAGGTCACCCTGCAGCTGCAGGTGCACATATCCAGGGAACACCGCTCGCAGTTCAACGTAAAGTTATTAAGGCTATCAAACAAGCTCTTAATTCCAATTATGACCATTGAAAAGTTCGGGCCATTCGACGGTGCATTGCTGGTTGATAAACCAGCAGGCATGACTTCACATGATGTCGTTGATGCAATCCGCCGCCGCTTCAAATTTCAAAAAGTTGGCCATTGCGGAACCCTCGATCCCAATGCAACCGGATTACTGGTAATAGTATTGGGTAAATCCACCAAATTGAGTGACAGAATAATGTCCCAGGATAAAGCATATGAAGGCATTGCCAGGTTCGGTGAAAGCACCGATACCTTCGACGCCGATGGTCAGATAACTGCAACCAGACCGGTACCACAGTTAAACCTGGATATGTTAAATTCAGTTGCATCCTCATTCATAGGTGACCTTATGCAGGTGCCACCTATGGTTTCAGCCGCAAAAAAAGACGGAGTCCCTCTGTACAAACTAGCCAGAAAAGGTATCGAGGTAGAACGCAAACCTAAATTGGTACACATATACGACTTCTCTTTTACAAACCTAAAAGATAATACCGCTGAATTCAAAGTCGTATGTACCAAAGGAACATACGTGAGAAGTTTAATACATGACCTGGGCGAAAAAATAGGTTGCGGTGCACACCTGGCTGCCTTAAGAAGAACCGCATCAGGCAGTTTCACAGTAAAAGATTCACTGCAATTCAATAAACTAATCGAGCTTCCCGCATCAGAATTGCAAAAATTCATCATTCCCCACATCAAATTGGTTCACTCACAATGAAATTAATCGAATTCCCAGAAACCCCAGAACAATCAAAAACCACAGGCGCTTGCGTTGCTATTGGGGTATTCGACGGATTACATTGCGGGCACCAGTCTGTGATTTTGAAAGCTGTTAATGACTCTGACTCATTCGGTAGCCGCGCCCTGGCCGTTACATTCGATAATCATCCAAGCATAGTCATCGAGCCGCAAACCGCTCCACCATCGATTTATCCCAACTGGAAAAAAATCCAACTTTTTAAGGAACTTAAACTCTCTGGGTTGGTTCTAATCGAATTTACAAAAATATTCGCTAAACTCTCTCCCCATGAATTTATCCAGAAATTAATTGAAACTGTGGGCTCATTGCATTCTGTATCTGTAGGAGTCGACTTCAGGTTCGGATTCAATCGGTCCGGTGACATAAACACGCTAAAAAAACTTGGCGATTCCATGGGGTTCAGCGTCAATATTGTTGACCCGGTCTATTTTATGAACCTCCCCATCAGTAGCACCCGTATCCGAAATGCAATCTCCTCAGGCGACCTTAATTCCGCTAACCAAATGTTGGGACGCCCATTCGCTATTTGTGGAACCGTTATAGAAGGCGATAAACTAGGAAGAAAATTAGGTTTCCCCACCGCAAATCTTCATTTGGAAAATATTGTATTACCACCAACCGGAGTCTATTTAACAAAAACAAAATTAAAAGATAAAACCATGCCAGGCCTCCTCAATATCGGTATCAGACCAACCCTTTCTTTAAACCAGCGCGAAATCCGAGTCGAAAATCATATCATCGGTTTTAATTCAGATATATACGGAGAACGTCTGGAAATTGAAGTCATCAGAAAGATCCGAAACGAAATAAAATTTGACTCCCTACAACAACTCAAACAACAATTATCAAAAGACTTATACCTAGCTGAAAAATACTTTCAGGAGCAAAAAATCTTATAACCTGGCAAAAACACGTTCTTAACAGCTCTGCAAAGAATCTTCACCATCAATCCGTTTTACATTTACCCCTCAGCTAAAAGCGATACACCCGCTCAAAAAACTATCTTGATGATTACGGAATATGAATGCAAAATTATAGATCATGAATAAAAAAGTACTTTGTCTACTTATTGATGGTTTTGAAGAAATAGAAACCATTGCGCCTATCGATATATTACGCAGGGCTGGCGCATTTGTCAGGATCCTCTCCGTTACTAACGAACCTCTGGTCAAAGGTCGTTCTAACATAATCATTAAAGCAGACGATATTTTTAATGATAAAGATAATTTCCAAAGCTATGATATGCTTTTAATCCCTGGTGGCCCCGGTGTAAAAGAGCTTCGAAAAATTAAAGCCGTAACAAAACTAGCTCAGATCTTCCATAACTCCGGTAAATATGTCGCCGCTATCTGCGCAGCACCTCTTATTTTGTTAGACGCCGGAATACTCAAAGACAGAAAATACACAGCGCATTTCTCTACCGAAAACGAGCTTCCATCGCCACTGAAAGATGAAAAGGTTGTTATAGATCATAATGTCATAACATCACGCGGAGCAGGAACATCTGTAGAGTTTGGTCTGGCGCTGGTAAAAGTATTATTTGGAAAAGAGAAGTCGGACGAGATTGCTAAAGCAATAATGGTTTAAGTCTTTCAACCTTTTCAAATTCTATTGTTATGAAAAAAGCCTGCATCGTGAAAGATGCAGGCTTTTCTATTCCGCAAACAATTTTAATTAAGATGCGCTGCGTCCTGAAACACCCTTAGTTGATTTAGATATCTTTTTCGCTGGCTCTTTTGGCCGCAAGGCACGGACTGCTTTTCCTGCCTGCCACATTTCAGAATTACCGATTTGGGCTAATTCTTTCGCTAACTGTTGCTGGTAATCCTTCTTACCACAAGCTGCTAAAACTCTGGCTGTTTCTTTGCCAGATTTCACACGCTCATAAAGTTCCTTAAACACAGGCATTACAGCTTTTTTAAATTTTGGTTTCCAATCCAGTGCACCACGCTGTGCAGTTGCCGAACAATTGGCAAACATCCAATCCATTCCATTCTCATCTACCAACTTTATGAGGCTTTGAGTGAGTTCCTCGACTGTTTCATTAAAAGCCTCGCTTGGCGAATGGCCATGTCTACGCAAGGTCTCGTACTGGGCCTCCATGATCCCGGCCAGAGCCCCCATAAGAACTCCACGTTCGCCTGTGAGGTCACTATAAACTTCTTTTTCAAATGTAGTCGGAAACAGGTATCCAGAACCAATGCCAATCCCAATTGCCAGGCATCGCTCTGTTGCCCTACCTGTGGCATCCTGATAAATAGCAAAGCTTGAATTTATGCCTGCACCTGATAGGAAATTCCGGCGCACGGATGTTCCAGAGCCTTTTGGCGCTACCATTATAACATCCACATCGGGCGGTGGTATAACCTTAGTCTGGTCTTTGTAAACTATTGAGAAACCGTGAGAGAAATATAGTGCATCGCCAGGTTTCAATCGAGCACGTACAATTGGCCAAATAGCACGTTGGGCTGCATCAGATACTAACATCTGAATAATTGTGCCTCGTTCGACGGCCTCTTCGATATCGAAGAGCGTTTTGCCAGGCACCCACCCATCTTTGCGGGCTCTGTCCCAGTCTTTCTGGAAACTCTTTGCTTGTCCGACAATTACATTGAAACCATTGTCTCGAAGGTTCAATGATTGAGCCGGCCCCTGCACTCCGTAGCCTATTACGGCTATGACTTCATTTTTGAGGACTTTCCGAGCTTTTGACATCGGAAACTCACTACGTGTGATAACCTCTTCTTTTACTCCACCAAAATCAATTATTGCCATGATTTACCTCTCTATTCTAGTCAATCTCAAAATTGACTATTTAATACTATATATGTTTGAGCTTCAGTCAATCTAAACATTCTACAAACAATAGTTCAATGAGCCCAAAATGCCTTCATCAAACTCTATTCTAAATACTAAAAAAACACAGTCTTACAACATCAGAAACCCGCGCTAAATCAACCACTAATCTGTGTTGAACTAATCTGTTCTTTTAAATCTCATCGGCGCAGAATATCACGAGTAGCAACACGTTCTATCAACCAGGCTTTATTCGTTTTAATAAGTCGGCATTCCACCTCCTGTACACCATAATCCTCACCATTATTTGCAGATGCCGATGCCGTCGTTATGACAGTTGCATTCAACTTATCAGGTCCTAACTGTACCTTTGTGTCATCAAAATTAACTCTAAGTTCCCTAACCTGGTTAAATGCGAACATTAATGTGTTTCGAATCTCCTCCCTGCCACGAAACGAAATCGGCACTGGACCTATTCCTTCAATTTCAATATATACCTCCGGGACAAACCTGTTCACAATATTTTCGGATCTTTTAAGCTTTTCGAAATTTGAAAGTCCACCCGAATAACTCAGTGATCCTGAAAGACTTGTGAAAACCTCTTTTATTTGTGACTCATCGTTCTTGCTAAAACGTTTAACTAAAAAATAAACACCGACAACTATTACACCAACAATTACTATCAACACGAATAGTTTTTTCATAACAGCAGTTTTCCTATAATACGTGAAAAATTTACCGCTCCAAAAGAATGTGCTTCCATGGCCATACTGCGGTTATCTCCTATCACGAAATATTCATCGTTTCTTAAAACAGTTTCAGGAAAGTTCCATCTGGCACGTTTGAATTTTACATATGGCTCTTCCAATGGCTCGCCATTTATATAAACTATGCCGTCTTTAATCGATAATTTCTCACCCGGTAGACCTATTACCCTCTTGAGTAATGCAATCTTATTTCCTATAAACTTTACAGCTACAATATCCCCACGTTGAGGTCGATTCTTTAAATAAGCAATTTTTAATACAAAATGAATAGAATTGTCTCTAAAGTTTGGAAGCATGCTTATCCCCTGCACTCTAATAGGAATGACTACAACCGTAAACAAAAACATTGAAACACCGAATAAAACAGCCGCTCTAATCAATGTAATAGCTGGATTAGCTCCAAAAACCAACCTAAACCATAATGAATTTGACTCGTGCGTTCTTTCAGTGACATCCATATTAGTATACCGATTTTGTGTTAAATTATAACAGCATTCAACATTAATCTTCTCATCCTTATCCTGGCTCCAGATTTCTAAATTAGCTATTGCAGTACACAGTTTAAGCAAGTAATAGCATTTTTACTCCCAAAGATAACTCACATTCGATGACTTAAAACAATCTTTTGACCAGCGATGATATTAACCCTGACACACCTATAGCAAGTGCAGCTAAAGAATCCCCACCTATTAGTCCTCCACCAATCAATGAAGTCTCGTTCATGTCTGCAGGCAATTCATTATTATTTAAATTATTGGCAGAATTTCGTTTCACCTCCTTTAATGTCTCGTATAATGAAGCAGCTACACCGCCGGCAGCAAACCATAACGATGTTGACAAATCCACAAACCACCCAAAAGAAAATGCATATGGGCTGGAAATAAAAATTGAATCCAGGAGAAAATCCAGGGCCTTGCCTGAAGTATAAGACTTTATAATCTTTTGATAAAATTGACTCTTAAAAATAACCTTCCTGATAATTTCAATAACCGTCCCCGCAAACACGCCAGCAATCATAAATTTCATTATATATGGTTGTGGATTTGTAATACTTTTAAGGGCTCCAATAAACTTATATGTCATTGCTGATTGCCATTGATCTGCTCCGGGAGTATCAGGATGTGTAAAAGTATCGACAGCTAATACCGGAAATGCATTCATAAAAAGTTTGGCTAATACCACAGATAAAACAGAACCCATAAATATCCCCAAAACCTGGAACCTGAACTGAATAATCCTGTTTGTTCCCAATCTCCAACCAGTAGACCTATCCTGTTGCATGTCCCCTCCCACAGCACAAGAAACTAATACTATAGAAGCAGCCATCAGCCCGGTCGCCGGGTCCTTGAGACCTATAATTGCCATGAGAAATACCGTTAGAACAAAAGCACTAGAAATGGGATTACTGTCCGTAATACCAAGTGAAATACCATTAACCAGTAGAAAGATAATAACTAAAAATATCGCCAGTAATTGAAATCCCAAAGGTTGATTAAATAAATAATGACCAGTTAAGATAATTGCCATACCCCAAAATATTATCCATACAATCAACCGTTTCTGATTGATCCGCTTCCAGTCTTGCTGTTCCTGAGGCTTCGAATCGCTAGATCCTGCCAACCTTTTTATTGCATGAACCAAAATAATTATTATATCGACCAAAGCCGCGCCTAAAATCATGCCCAGTGCAGAAATGAATAATACCTTTCTAAACGGGTCCGCAGCACTCAGCCATCCATGAGCTCGTAAAATCGGGGTTGAAAAATACCCAATCACTCCAGCAACAAGCGCCGGAATCGCAATCCTGGCTTGAACAACCATCCCAGCACCAAAAGTCGACGACGAGATATTAATTATGTTACGTCCAGACAAAAACCCGGTAATAAACCCGAGGCCAAAACCAGCTCCAAGTTGCCTGATAGATTTTTTAAGTAATCTGATATCGGTTAAAGCACGCAAAATATTTGCGACTGCTAATCCTGAAGGAAATGGCAGCTGCATCCTATCAACCAACACCGGCGTATATAACATGCCAACACCCACTCCAAACATACCTATCGAAGTAAGATATGTTATCAAGCTTACCATTGACGGCTCTGGCATCCCTAACCAGACCATTGCCTGAATAATAACACACATCCCTGACATCGTGGCCACAGACGCGGCCATCGTCTGCATATAATTAGCCCCATGCTTGCCCTCAGCACCATATCCAAAAGTTACAGCACTGCCCAGGATGCCAGCCAGCACTTGGCCGCCTACGAAAAAACCTATCGAAAAATTCATGTACGCAGCTGATATCCCACCCAACGGCCCTAAAATGAACACAGCCACCACACCAAGCAAAATATAATACGCAGGCGAACCCGGCAAAGGCAGCCCTTTTATACGATTAGTTTCGTAAATACTTCCTTGATGTTGATCGTTATTATCCGTTTTCAATCTTGTAAGTTATTCCTGAGGTTTATTACTGCATGATGGGCACAAATGAGCTAATTCGCAGTTCAAACAATCCGGCCTTACTGCTTTACACCTACGCCGCCCATGCCAAATCAATAAATGACTGAATAATATCCAGTCATCCTTTGAAACTATCTTTTGCAAATCAAGCTCTATCTTTTCGGGATCTGTTTGCTCCGTTAAACCCAGCCTCTGCGCAAGCCTGGCCACATGCGTGTCTACTACTATCCCACTGGCTATGCCATAGGCATTGCCCAGCACCACGTTGGCTGTCTTACGCCCAACACCGTTTAACTTAAGTAGCTCGTCCATATCTCTGGGAACCTGGCCGCCATGCTGATCAGCCAGTTTCTGACAACATGCCTTTATAGACCTGGCTTTTGTCTTATACATGCCCAAACCTTTTAGATCATTCTCGAGCTCTCGTAAGTCTGCATTAGCGTAAGCTTCTGCATTTTTATATTTTACAAACAGTTTTTGCGTTACCTTGTTCACTTGCTTATCTGTACATCTGGCAGATAAAATCGTGGCTATAAGGAGTTCCAGTGGACTGGTAAAATTTAATTCACAGCGGACATCGGGATACGCCTTTTTTAAAAGCCTAATAATTGATCTAACACGAACGCCTGGCTCTCCATTATGCATGAAATGTATTTATTTGATTGTCATTGTCCGATCAAGTAGATTTTACTAAGATCTTGGCCAGCTCTAAAAAATGATTGTATTTTAACCAGCTTCTGGCTAAGGTTGCATATAAAGCTATATCGTATATTGTTGATAAAAAATAAGTTAAAAATCAAAAATGTTACAAAATTGAACGAACGAACTTTTTGATTATGAGCCAAATGTATAAAGGACTGAAGAATACAAAACCTGGAAATTTTTGTCCTTTAAACTTGCTAATGCTCTGGCTCATATTCTCAGTTTTTCTTAACTCTCCAAATATTAACGCATATCCAGCCCAAGCCATCAATGTTGCTAACTCTGTGATTTTTTCTGCAGTATTTGCTGAGATTAACATTTTTATGGTTATTTCAATAATCCTGATCCTGGCTGTTGTTGTCCTGATTGGATTCTTCTTTCACCAGCGAACACTCTCTAAGGCACTCGAACAAAAAAATAAAGAGCTTGATATCCAAATCAAAGAACGCGAGAAAGCAGAGGCTGCACGCGCCCAGGAACAGCAACTTTTAAAAACACTGGTCGATAATCTGCCCGATTTTATTTGTATAAAAGACACTCAAGGCAGATTCATATTTTCAAACTCTGCACACTCATGGTTTTTAGGGTGTAATTCATCCGACTCATTAATTGGCAAGAAAATAACGGACTTCATCCCTATGGAATATGCTTCCGTTTTTGAAAATGATGATAAACAAGTTCTCCAAACCGGGCAGCCATTGATATGTCAGGAACGCCTGGCCATCGATAACTTAGGCCAAAAACGATGGTTGTCATGGACTGTTATAGCTATCAAAAATGAAAAACAACAAATTGATTCCCTCTTGTGCGTAGGCCAGGATATTACCGCAAGAAAAAAGGCAGATGACGCATTGCGCGAAAGCGAAAAACGCTATAGAACACTCATTGCAACCCTGCCTCAAAGGATTTTTTACAAAGATGTTAATTCTGTTTTTATATCCGTGAATCCGGCTTTTGCAGCCGACCTAAATCTAACGCCTCAGGAAATTGTTGGTAAAACAGATTTTGATTTCTTTCCAAAAGAGCTAGCAGAAAAATACATTGCCGATGACCGCAGGATAATTCTTCAAAAGAAAACCGAAACTATAGAAGAAATAAACATCTCGTGTGGTAAAAAACGGATTGTAGAAGTGGTTAAAACCCCGGTAATTGAGGAAGACGGCACTGTAAGTGGTATCCTGGGCATATTCACAGATATAACCGAAAGAAAAATAGCTGAAGCTAAGCTACGCGCCTTTACAACAAAACTCGAAAAAAGCAACCGGGAGTTACAAGACTTTGCCTATATTGCTTCACACGACCTTCAGGAGCCACTAAGAAAAATTGTGGTGTTCGGCGAGCGCTTAAGAAATAGATGCATCGATAAATTAACCGATGACGAAAAATTTTATCTCGACCGCATGCATGAAGCTGGCAGACGAATGCAGACGCTTATAAATGATCTACTAACTTTCTCGCGGGTTACTACACAGGCTCATCCTTTCGTGCCAATTAACTTGAAAAATGTTATCCGTGAAGTTCTTATAGATCTGGAAATGCGCATAGAACAAACAAAAGGTAAAATCGAAGTCGGTGACATGCCTGTGATAGAGGCTGACCAATTACAGATACGTCAACTTTTCCAAAATTTGATCGGCAATTCGTTAAAGTTCCATAAGCTGGATGTCCCACCAGTTATCAATATAACAAGCAGGATCCTTTCCTCAGCTCAATTAAATAAACCTGGCGATACCGATTGGTGCGAGATTATTGTAAAAGATAATGGGATTGGATTCGATCCAAAATACGCAGAGCGTGTTTTCCAAATGTTTTTCCGATTGCATAATAGAACCACTTACGAAGGCACTGGTATGGGTTTGGCTATTTGCAAAAAAATAGTCGAACGGCATAATGGTGAGATCTCAGCGGAAAGCACGCCCGGTGTCGGTACAACTTTTCGTATCTTATTACCAGTTAAACAAGAACGTGATGAAGGAGAAAATACACAATGAATACAACAGCCAGACCAATTACTATTCTCATGGCCGATGACGATCCGGACGATCGTATGCTCACTAAAGAAGCATTGATCGAATGCCGGCTTGCAAACCCATTGGATTTCGTCGAAGATGGCGAAGAACTCCTGGATTACTTACATAGGCGTGGAAAATATGAATCCTTAAAAGGACAACCACTTCCAGGCCTTATCTTGCTAGACTTAAATATGCCCAGAAAAGATGGAAGAGAAGCCTTAAAAGAAATCAAGTCTGACCACATCTTAAGACGAATCCCTATCGTTGTACTTACTACATCAAAGGCCGAAGAGGATATCCTCAGGACGTATGAGTTGGGCGTTAATTCGTTTATAATTAAGCCGGTTACCTTCGAGTCTCTGGTAGATATCGTAAAAACATTAGCTAAATATTGGTTCGAAATTGTAGAATTACCCGGTCAATAGTAAATAATACGTATGACTGGCTTTTCCTCATTATCCTGGCCAAAAGTCAAAATTCTATTAATAGACGACGATGAGGATGACTTCCTAATCACTAAGGAAATCTGTGCAGAAATTGAGGGGCTTAAACCAGAATTAGACTGGGTCAGCACATACGCAGAAGGCCGTGAAGCAATAAAGCGCCAGGCCCATGATGTATACTTGATCGACCATCGGTTGCCAGATGGCTCCGGGATCGACCTGCTCCGCGAAGCAAATGAAGCAGGTTTTAAAGCTCCAATGATCATTCTTACCGGGCTCGGAGACCACGAAGTCGATCTCCAGGCTATGGCCGCAGGAGCAGCAGACTTCCTGGTTAAAAGCCAAATAAATGCTTCCCTGCTGGAACGCTCTATCCGCTACTCCATCGAACGCTCTAGAAACCTCCACGCATTACATGAAAGTGAGGAAAGATATAGAATTTTAGTCGAAACCTCACCCGATGCCGTCGTTTTCATCGACCCCACCGGGCGCATCCTCTTCTGTAATAAACAATCGTCAACACTGCTGGATGCTGAACGCCCGGATATCCTCCTTGGTAGACTTATCAAAGAATTCATTGTACCCGAAGACTGGAATAAATTTCAGGAAACATTAAACTCACTCTTCGAATCAAATGCGGTTAAAACTGTCGAGTTTACAATGATAAGTTTGACCGGGCGTCAGTTCCCTGCCGAAGCAAGCATTAACCAAATACCTGAACATAAATCCTATCCAAGAGGTATTATCATAGTCATTAGAGACATTACTGAGCGCAAATTAGCCGAATCTGCTCTCAGAATCGAAGAAACCAGAACCCGCGCCCTCCTGATGCTCAGCCAAATGACCAATAGAGCAGAATCCGAAATCTTCAATTACACCTTGGAATATGCTGTTGCCCTCACCAAAAGTACCCGCGCATTCCTGTTCCAAACCAATAACAATGGAGGAAGTTTCATTTTCTGGCCAGAAATCCCACAAAACAGCCTGGCATCAATTTATAAATCTCTCGTCGAAGAGATAAAGAATAATCCTAAAATTACTACCAAAACATTCATACATACTGATTCAAATCCTGGCCTGCCTCCAAAAGAATTATCCTTCCTGTGTTTGCCTATTATCGATTCAGGCAATGTCGCAATAATAATCGGTGTCAACGGCAACACAAACGGTTACTCTCAGTTTGAAGAGCGTCAGCTTGCTGTAATTGCTGACGGCATGTGGAAAACTATCCAAAGAAAAAGATCTGATGAAGCAGTCAGAAAGTTAACTCTGGCAGTTGAACAAGCAGCAGACCACCTAATTGTAACCGATAAAAACGGAGTTATAGAATACGTCAACCCAGCTTTTGAAAAAATTACAGGATACTCAAAATCAGAAGCCCTGGGCAAAACCCCTCGCATTCTTAAATCCGGTTTGCACACACCAGAGTTTTATAAAGACCTTTGGGATACTATCCTTTCAGGCTCTGTCTTTCGTACAGTCTTTATTAACAAACGAAAAAATGGGGAAATCTACTATCAGGAAGAAACTATTACCCCAATATTTGACAGCTCCAACCAGATTACACACTTTTTATCAACCGGCCGCGATATAACCGAAAGAAAAAAAGCTGAAGAAGCTTTACAAAAAGCCGAAGCTAAATATAGAAGCATATTTGAAAATGCTATAGAAGGGATATTCCAGACAACTCCGGATGGCAAATTTATCACAGCCAATCCCGCGCTCATCAATATGTTGGGTTATGTTTCATTCGACGACTTATCAAACAATATCCAATCAATCTATAATGACTTATATGTTGATAATTCACGGGGCCAGGAATTATTAGAACTGCTTGAGAAATATGGACAGGTCTCCAATTTTGAATCGAAAGTCTATAGAAAAGATAAATCCATCATCTGGATATCAAAAAATGCCAGAGCTATCAAAGATGAATCTGGTAAGATTATTTTTATAGAAGGTACTATCGAAAATATAACTCACAGAAAACGTGCAGAACAAGCCATCAAAAAGCTCGCAGCATTCCCTCAACTAAACCCTAATCCTATTTTTGAATTCGCCGCAGATGGTTCTCTAACATACTTTAACCAAGCCGCAGAAAAAATGGCTAAGGAACACGGTCAAAGACATGTCTCCGAAGTCATCCCCCAGGAAATAATCAATATCATCAAGGATTGCATAAACACAGGAAAAAGCTTGGTCCATAAGGAAATCTCAGTAGGCCGTAAAACTTATAGCTGGTCATTCTTCCCTATTCCCGCCGAAAATTGTGTCCATTGCTACGCTGAAGATATTACTGATTGGCTTAACCTCCAGGAACAACTCAGACAATCCCAAAAAATGGAATCAATCGGTAGACTAGCCGCGGGTGTTGCTCACGATTTTAATAACCTTCTAACAATCATCCAGGGCCAAGTTTGCTTGCTCTTAAACCAGCCAGACCTTTCACCCAAACTCTTGCGCGGCTTAAATCAGGTAGAATCAGCAACCGAACGAGCAGCAAATCTGACCCGTCAATTACTGGCATTCAGTCGAAGACAAATTCTTCAACCTAAACTCATCGATCTTAACGAAGTAATTACAAACGTTTCTAAAATGCTTAATCGCCTCATCGGCGAAGATATTAAAATGGAGTTCCATTTCAGTGCACAGTTGCCACCAGTCTACGCCGACGTCGGAATGATCGAACAAGTAATAATGAACCTCGCTATCAATTCAAGAGATGCAATGCCAAACGGCGGAAAAATCATCGTCGAAACTTCGTTGGTCAATATCGATGAGTCTTATGTGAAATTTAATCCAGAAGCAAAACCTGGACATCATGTCTGCCTTTCGGTAACCGATACAGGCGTCGGTATGCCACCCGAAGTATTAGAACACTTGTTTGAGCCGTTCTTCACTACCAAAGAAACCGGAAAAGGCACAGGACTGGGACTCGCTACAGTATACGGTATCGTTACACAACACAAAGGCTGGATCGAAGTCCAAAGTAAAGTCAATCAAGGCTCCACATTCAAAGTGTTCCTGCCCGGGTCCATCAAAGCCGCTACGACACCTGTTGTGGAAACTGGACCTGAAATTATACGCGGCGGGAACGAATCGATCCTCATCGCCGAAGATGACCCCACACTCAGGAGCTTAATCAAAGAAATCCTCGAAAGCTATGGCTACAAAGCTCACGAGTCCGGCACCGGACGTGAAGCCTTAGAACTCTGGGAAAAACTCAACGGAAATGTGGATCTATTACTAACCGACCTGGTAATGCCCGACGGCTTGTCAGGCCGCAAATTAGCTGAACAACTTCTTGCAAAAAAACCTCATCTGAAAGTCATTTATACAACCGGCTATAGCACCGAAGTCGCTCAACAAGACCTTACGCTGGTAGCAGGATTGAATTTCTTACAAAAACCATTCAACCCAAGAACCCTGGCTAAACTCGTTCGTAACGCCCTGGATTCACCATAAAACAATAGAACAGTTTTTGCGGACTTTTTTAACATAGCTAAATTTTCCCTTGCTTATTAGGCACCCCAGCCTTTCGCAGATTCACTTAACCTCTTTATCATTCCGTGGAGATGTAAAATGCATTATCAGGAATTCCTAATCATATAACCAATAATAAAAATCCGGAATAGATTTTATTCTATTCCGGATCGTTCAATTTAATTCTACCGTATTATACCAAAGCAGAAGTCAAGACTGCCGAACGATTTCTTATTCTATTCTGAAGTTCGACTTGCTTCAATGCCGTTGTTACTTTCTCACGGAAAAGCTCAGGAAATATAAGCAACGGATACGCAGTTGCCCAAGCCAATGCTGCAGCTTCATTGGCTAGTAAATGTAACAACTTTTTGTCAAGAATATCTCTTTCAAACCTAATTTCATCGATCATACGCGCCTTTAGAGTCTCTAATGTAGACTCCAGTTCACCGCGAGCCATTGTCTTATAAAACAAAGGCTCAAACGTGTTCTTCTTTTCAAACTCTATTTTTAATTTTCTTATGTTGGCGCTCATTTTTTTTATTTATTTCGTGGTGTTTGTATAAATTAAAACCCCCACGATTTTTGGCAATCGTGGGGGTTTCCTGAATCTTATTTTTAACCTAGCCCTCTATCCTGGATCCACCCCCACTTTTGCCTTCAATTGCATACAAATAATATCGAGAACCAACTGCCATTTAGCAGTGACTCTCAACATTACTTCATTTGTATGCAATCCCATAACCGTCTTTAATAAACACCATGTCCACCAATTTGTCAAATTTGCTGATTTTTTTCTGACGTTGCCCATCTCAATATTACTCCCAAACCAAGATCCTCATGTGCAATCTGATTTTAACGTTGCCCATTGCCAGTCAACGCTCGGTTTAGTTAAAAACTGTACAGAGTAGTACTAATCCAAAGGTCGATCATATTAATTCCAAAATTGAACTTGCATCTTCCGTAACCTGTGATCTATTATTATTTCAAATGGGCGCGCATATGGCGGAATTGGCAGACGCGCTACTTTGAGGTGGTAGTGCCGCAAGGCGTGCAGGTTCAAGTCCTGCTATGCGCACCATATCTAAACACCAATCCATCTCTAACAACCAAAAAAATTTCATGATTTCACAAATGCTATAGAAACTGCACCATACAACCATCCTAACCCACCCAAAATCCAAAGCTTCTAAATAAATTAGTTTAACATAAAAGCTCGACGAAAATATTTTTTAACTAAACAAAACCAGACTATTCGTATTCGAACTTCTGCAAGATACTAATCAAACCACAGAATTATAAATTTAAGGAAAAGACGAAAGAACCTAGTTGTGCAACAATTTTTCTGTAAAATTAATTTACCACGACCAATTTTTCTGATGCTTCTGATTCCATTGAATGAACAGGTGCTAGCTCCTCTTCATTCGCGCCTCGCGCCCTTTCCCAATCCCATAACGGCTCCATGAACATATACCTCTTGCCTGTCATCCAGTCCTCGTCCCATTCCTTGGCTATCGCACTGTACAACCGCTTGCAACTCTCAGGACTGGGAAATATCCTTACCACACGACCTCGACGCTTAAACTCCTGATTAACTCGTTCTATTATGTTGTTCGTCCGAAGCTTCTTCCTATGCTCCTTAGGACATACCTTATACACGGTTAACGTCTCTAACCCTTCCTCCGATATAAAATCACTAAACCCTTTAAATACCCCTGACCACCGTTCCGCCATCTCTTCAAGCCTGCGTTTCGCCTGTTCCCAACTATTACTTGACCATACCTCGCTAAGCTCTTCATGGACCTGATCTCGATACCGCTTCGGTACCTTGTCCATCGCATTCATCAGAAAATGCCTCTGGCACCTCTGCCATGCGGTACCACAAAAATGCTTCCTTATCGCCTGTAGTATCCCAGAATGATTATCACTGACAAATAATCGTACTCCTCTTAAACCCCTGCTTTTTAATTTACCTATAAATTGTTCCCAACTATGGTTGTTTTCACCCCAGCTTACCTCCAATGATAGCACCCGACGCTTGCCCTCCGCGTTTATGCCTATCGCTACAAATACTGCTACATCTATTATTTGACCCCCTACACGACATTTATCATCTTTGTCTATGTTTGCTCTTTCTTTGCCATAGCCGATTACTGTTAAATTTTCATTTTCTTTATTCAATCTATTTACTTCTTCTCGGCCGGGCTTTATTCAATTTTACAGAAATTATGTTACACAATCATCGTGCATAACCAAAAATAGCCTGTTTAAATACTTGTTTTAAAGAAATTTTCTTTAAAAAAATAGTCTTGCATAAAGTAGAAACATCCATTGGTGATTCAACATACAATACCAGCGTTTTTTCTGCCAATCTCCTCATTATTTGCTGGTGCCTCTGGGTCAGGCCATGCCAGGAACAAGCCCAAACACAAATTACATTATTCATAATTAGGAATCATGTGTTTTTTAATTTTATTTTAATGCCATCAATTATGGCCCGACAAAATAGCCAAGCTTGTTTGGGTCTTTTGGAAAGCAAATATTTTAGGCTTTGTGAAGCAGTATGTCTTAACAAATACGGAAAAAAGATTAACCACTGGCAAAGTGATGCATGTTTGCGCATAAAGATTAACCGGTTTCTTGTTCGGTAATACTGTAAAATCCCATCATCTAAAGAAACTGAACTTGCTCCAGTCTTGTGCCAAACTTTCGCCTGTGGAACCACCCACGAAGAAAAACCCATCTTTTTCGCTCTCCAACACCAATCAATTTCCTCTACATAAAGAAAATATATATCATCCAAAAGTCCAATAGTTTTCAACACCTTGGATTTAACCAACATAGCTGCACCAGAAATTGCATCAACCTGCCGAGGATAATCATCAAAACTCAATATACTATGCCCATGATCTATTAACGGAAACTTAGCTTTAAACCAATCGATTTTCGCACCTGCAGACTGGATAATATCAGGTTGATCCATCTCGCAGATAACTGGACCTACAAAACCCACATCTGAGGTTCTTTCAATAAAATCTACCAATATATTCAAACAATCTCTGGCTACGATTGTATCGTTATTTAATACAAATATTAAATCAAAACCTAATCTAAGAGCGTACTTAATTCCTATATTATTGCCTCCTGCATAACCTAAATTTTTATCTGATGTTAGAAAGACAATAGACTCACTACTTATAGGGACTGAATTACTTGGATTAAGGTAAACCAACCACCGTTCTTGTTCACACCATGTTATAATTTTATGGACTGAATCATTTGAAGATGCATTATCAACGATAATTGCTTGCCACGATGGATAACAATTAGTTCTCAATGAGCTTAAACATTTAATAGTATCATCGGAAGAATTGTAGTTTAAAATTATGATTGCAATATTTGGCTTAATGTTTTGCTTAATTTCATTAACAAGCATAGTATATTTAAACTCAATGTATTAGAACTCATTTCTCCGCTATCAGAATTAATTCTTCCCCAAGATCTGTTTTTACAATGTTAATGATGTATGAAAGCACATGGACTAAAAAGCCCACAAGCTCAGCCTTTGCTCCAGGCTTGTTTGATATGGAATAAGTATTATTCCTGGTTAATTCAAAGCTAACAGCGGCCATTCCTTGAGTCCTAACAGGAGTAGCATAAGAAGTGAATTTGGAAAATCCAACTCTCTCAGTTAATAATTTTAATGATTTCCTGTTATAAAGCATAACGTGTCTTGGCAGATCTAATCCAATCCAATTAGATTTGAATATCCTGTGACTCAAACTTTCTAAGTTTGGTGTTGCAGCTACAAAAATTCCGCCGGGTTTTAATAACCGTTTACATTGACCCAAAACTAATACAGGATCGGTCAAATGTTCTAAGACATGATTCATTATTATTGCATCGAAACTTTCGTCAGGAATTCCAAGCCTTTCTACCGGTTGTGTGAACACTTTTATCCCATATTTTTTGTAAGCCAGTTCAGCTGCTGTAGTATCTATATCCTGACCAAAAACTTGCCAGCCAATATTCTTAAGCCGTCTAAGCCTTTCACCATTACCACACCCAATATCAAGAACTGTTCCAGGTTTTCTCTCATTTAGATACATTAAATCAATTGACCTTAATTTAGGTCTTGAAAACGTTATTGTTTTGAAAAGACTGATTAATAATCGAACAACAAACCTGCCGAATGTTTTTAAAATTTGATTCTTTTTTTCATTCGAAGAACCAGACTCATGAGTGTAGTAATTTTTATAAAGATCTGGTATTGCCTCCAGGCCTGGGAATGGATCAATCCAAGCTAGTCCGCACTCAGTATGGGAACATTTCCGTAATGACCAAGTCCCTGATACGCCAAAAAGTCGATCTGTAAGTCCCGTGTATAAAACCTCACCAGATGCACCACAAAGATAACACTTATCTCTAGGTTGCCAGTCTAATTCTGAACCAATCATAATTCTCCTATGCTTAGATTAAAATGACAATAGTTTGTAAGCTCCCCAGCCCAATCTTGACTCACCAAATATTTTGACTAATTTCGTTTTAATGAGGAGTTTATATTCATTCCATGTCAATTGTTCTCGCCATTCTTTTGAATCCAAGTCTACAGATATACTATGATTTTTAATCCGCGTCTCCATGACTTTAGGATGAGAACCTGAGTAACCAGTCATAAATTGTCTTGGAAGACATTTATATAAACTTACGGTGATTCTATCTATATCATGTTGAGAATACCTATCCTGCCAATAAATTAAGACCAATTTCGCTTTCTTCTTAAGCATCTCTTCTGATCTCACAAAAGAATAGTGAAATACCCTTCCTCCCGTATCAAGCACTCTTATCTTCCTGCCCCTTTCTTTGTATTTAGGATGAACTGTGAAACCAGCTGCATCACCTCTGGATAGCACAAATTTATGAGGTTTAACAACCCAACACCGTTTTGAATATGCCCATGGGTAAACTTTTAACAAAGTCTTATAATCACCCCAAAAAGTAAGTTCATTTAATGCTAAACCTTCTACCCGCTCATCTTTTAAGTATTTTTGCATGAAATCCTGAATTAAAGGCAGATCATCTTCGTGAATAACTTCATCTGCTTGCAAATAAATAGCCCAATCGCCAGTACAATTAAACAAAGCTATATTAGTCTGCTGGGCATATACATAACCACCAGACACCAAATTCGGATTCCATTGACTTTGAATTATTTTAATCTTGGAATCCTTTATAGAGCTAATCAAACTAAGCGTTCCATCATCATCAGGTCCTATATTGACGATATATTCATCTACAATAGGCAAAATAGACTTAATACTCTCAACTACGGGAAAATCAAGAGCTACAGCATGCCTTACGAATGTAAACCCTGACACTTTCATTGCATCTCTATCTCTTTTTGAAATTCTTTATTAAACAAAATTCCAGATTAAGACAATTAAATTTAGCAGGTTGTTGAAAAATGGCTTTTTGGAAAACTGCCGATCAAAAACATTGGGATTTTTTAATGTTTTTTTCTCGGAAAATGACTTTTCAACACCCTGTTAAGAAATAGTATCTTTGAGCGGAACTTAAAAGTAAAATAATAATTACAAAATTCCAAATTTCCTATAAATCCAGCCCAGTAGAATATCTTAACGCCACCTTAAACGCCTCAAGATTTATATTGTCCTAAATAATCTAATTAACGTACTCCAACTTGCCATAATCTCAGAAGACTTTGAAAACTTTAATGAATAATAAAACGAAGTATTTGCCTGAAAATGTAAAAACAATGTTACTAATCCCTGGCTATTGAATGGGCGCTATTATTGTGGAATCATTTAATGCCTGCAGACGCGTTGGTGTTAAGTCAATATCATATGCAATTTAGAGACAACGTAATTTTTTAGGATTTAAAATTTCCCCAAATAGATAACTATTACGCAAAATTAGGACTCATTTGTTCATCATCATTACCCTTCCAGCTCTTTAATTACATGAACTCAGACTTGGAAACTTTTGAAAACCAAAATTCAATAATAATGATTATTCTGTTAAAACGGCACATAGATTGACAATTGATTTAATTTCTTCCACTATTCTGGTTATTCTTTTAATATATACATGTCCAGAAATCTCAAAACTAAAAATGTTCTTATTGTAATTGGTACAAGGCCAGAAGCAATAAAGATGGCACCAATAATCCATGTGTTACGCGAAAAACAAAACTTCAAAACCATTGTATGTGCTACTGGTCAGCATAGACAAATGCTTGACCAGGTGTTGAATATTTTCAAAATCACTCCCAACTTTGATTTAAATATAATGACCACCAATCAAAGTCTGAGTGACATTACATGTGCAGTTCTAAAAAAAGTAACCAAAATAGTAGAAAAAGCTACCCCCGATATTGTACTAGTTCAAGGAGATACCACAACCACTATGGCTACGTGTCTAGCTGCCTATTACCATAAAATTACTGTGGGACATGTTGAAGCAGGATTGCGCACCGGGAATATTTACTCACCGTGGCCTGAAGAAATAAACAGAAAGATCGCAACTGCAATTGCTACATACCATTTTGCACCTACAGATCGAGCAAGAAAAAATTTAATTGATGAGCATGTGCCAGCTGAGAAAATTTTTGTGACAGGTAATACAGTGGTCGATGCATTACAATACGTTACTAAAAAGATCAACTCTGACACCAGATTAAGAACTCAACTTTTATCTCAATTTTCATATATAGATCCACACAAAAAACTTATTCTAGTCACAGGACACAGAAGAGAAAATTTCGGTGATGGATTCAAAAATATTTGTCAAGCCATAGCCACAATTTCAAAACGTAAAGATGTTCAAATCATTTATCCGGTACATTTAAATCCTAATGTAAAAATTCCTGTGGAATCCATGCTCTCAGGATTACCGAATGTACACTTAATCGATCCCTTAGATTACGTGCCGTTTGTTTATCTTATGTCACAAGCATACCTGATTCTAACTGATTCTGGAGGTGTTCAGGAAGAAGCACCATCCCTGGGTAAACCAGTATTAGTAATGCGCAATGCAACAGAGCGCCCTGAAATCATCGAATCCGGAGCAGGCATTGTTGTGGGAACTTCATGTGAAAAAATTGTATCAGAAGTCAACGAACTCTTGAATAACCAGGATAAACACTCTAAAATGAGTTTTATTCATAATCCATATGGTGACGGCAAAGCCTCTATACGTATTGTAGATAAGCTTGAGGAAATATAACACTAATTGATGATTGCCCAAAAACCCCTTGCATAATTAAGACAAATTAATTTTCAATATGTGTGCGATTTGGTTGGATAATCACATTGCTGATTTGTTATCCGGCAAATATTACTGCTGAATTAAAAGCAGGATCCTCACTCAATAGAACAAGATGCGCAAACCAATATATGTTTTAGGCTTAATTAAAGAAATACTGCTCAGATCGTATTATTTGCCCTCCAGAAACGCTGCATGAATGGCTTTCATGGCCTGTTCCCCTTTTTCAAGGTCAATAACAACGGAAATTTTTATTTCACTGGTGGATATCATCTGGATATTTATACCTTCTTTGGCAAGAACTTCGAACATTTTCGCTGCAACGCCAGAATGACTTCGCATACCCACACCGACAATAGAAAGTTTGCCAATCCGCTCGGTTATGGCAATATCTTTGAAACCTATTTCATTTTTAAGTCCTTCAATAACCTTCTTAGCTTTCAAAAGTTCAGCTTTATCGACTGTAAAAGATAGGTCGGTGTAAAGTTCTGCAGCTCCATGGCTAACGTTCTGAACAATCATATCCACGTTAATCGCCACATCACCCAGTGATTTAAATATTTTTGCAGCGACACCGGGACGATCCGGTACACCAATCAAAGTTAATTTAGCCTGGTTTTTATCCAGCGATACACCGCGGATAACCACATCTTCCATGTTTTTAGTTTCTTCTTTCACGATTGTTCCGGGGTTATTGTTCAAGCTTGATCTTACTTCAAAAATTACACCAAATTTTTTGGCGAACTCGACCGACCTTGACTGCATTACTTTGGCACCAAGACTGGCAAGCTCAAGCATTTCATCGTATGAAATCTCTTTGAGTTTACGGGCATTTGGAACTATGCGCGGATCAGCCGTGTAAACGCCGTCAACATCAGTATATATCTGGCACAAGTCAGCCTTTAATGCAGCTGCCAACGCTATGGCCGTCAAGTCTGAGCCGCCTCTGCCTAAAGTTGTAATCTGGCCTTCGACAGTTTGTCCTTGAAATCCTGCCACAATAACAACTTTCCCTTCGTCCAGGAGTGCATGAACCTTTTTAGGCGTTATATTTAGTATCTTGGCTTTCGTATGAACCTTATCCGTCAGAATACCTGCTTGAGCCCCTGTGAGTGACACCGCAGGTACCCCAATCGAATGAAGTGCCATAGCTGTTAAAGCTATAGTCGTCTGCTCACCGGTTGCCAAGAGCACATCCATTTCCCGTTCATCAGGTAGCGGCATGATCTGTTTTGCCAGATTTATTAAGCTATCAGTCACACCGCTCATTGCTGAAACTACCACTACCAATTTCTCACCCTTTTTGTAGTATTCAGCTACTCGAGCCGCTACATTTTTAATTCGCTCTATATTGGCGACCGATGTTCCACCGTATTTTTGTACAATCAATGACATCGAAAAGTGAAAGTTATATTATGAGTAAACGTCTTTTACTCAAGAAAAATTTTTAGAAGTTTGTATGTGTTTCATTAATTAAATTGATAAGATCCTGAATTTTGTTAATTTACATAATGATATAGAAAATATGGCTGTTAAATTCAAAGATTATTACGAGATCTTAGGTGTGCCAAGGAATGCGTCTCAGGATGAAATTAAAAAGGCATTCAGACGCCTGGCCAGGGAGTATCATCCGGACGTAGCAAAAGATAAAAAATTAGCAGAGGAGAAATTTAAGGAAATTAATGAAGCTTATGAAGTCTTAGGAAATCCAGAAAACAGAAAAAAATATGATGAACTAGGCAAATACTGGCAGTCCGGTCAAGGATTTAATCCACCACATGATTGGGATGAAGTTTTTAGAAACACTTCATTCAGAGGTAATAGTCCATTTGAAGGATTTGAGTTTCGGTTTGGCGGAACTGGGTTTAGCGATTTTTTTGAACAATTTTTTGGAAGTCGCAGTAGTGGAATTTGGGAGCAGATATTTAGCAATATTCCCAGAGACAATTACGAAAGTGGAGTATTCTCTCAGGACTCGGCAAATACAGCTCCTCCAAAGGGCAGGAATATTGAGGGAGATATTATGGTAACTTTAAATGAAGTATTAAATGGGGTTGTAAAAAACATCACCGTTCGCTGGCAAGATCCGCATACTAATAACATTGAAACTCATACATATAAGGTACGCATTCCTAAAGGCGTCCAGGAAGGTCAAAAGATACGACTGGCTGGCAAAGGCGAACAATCCCCATTCGGTGGTGAACCAGGCGATATAATACTAACGGTCAAATATGCTCGACATCCGTACTTCGAAGTTATGGGTAAAGATCTAATTTATGAATTAGATCTTGCACCATGGGAAGCTGTATTGGGTACAACCGTAGAAATTCCTACTCTTGATGGTAAAACATCTATTAAAATTCCGCCCGGAACCCAGTCCGGTCAAAAATTACGAATAAAAAACAAAGGCTTGCCAGATTTGAGTGGCCAAACCGGTGACCTTTATGCGATTGTATCAATTCGAGTTCCCCAAAGACCTAGCGAGCAAGAGACACAACTATGGAAACAGCTCGCAAAGATCTCCGATTTTAATCCCAGAAAATAAATAATTAATCATGTTCCCACTAAAAGATGATATTCCGAGCAAGAGGTTCCCAATAATCACTATTGGGTTAATCGTCGTAAACGGTATCGTTTTTATCATTGAACTTTTAATGGGTAATTATCTTCACGATTTTTTTCTGCTCTATGGAGTTGTACCTATCAGATACACCAATTCAGACATTGCAGAATTATTTAGTTTATCTGAACAATTGCTACCATTCATAACATCTATGTTTTTACATGGTGGATGGGTCCATTTAATTGGTAATATGTGGACTTTATGGATTTTTGGAGATAATGTAGAAGACCGATTAGGACATATCAGGTTTCTTTTACTTTATCTGACCGGCGGAATAGCAGCAGCCCTTATGCACATTATGACTAACCAGGCATCAGTGTTGCCAACAATAGGCGCAAGCGGTGCTGTGGCAGCTGCAATGGGCGCTTATTTCCGCCTTTATCCTCATGCAAATGTCATTATGGTTTTTCCACCATTTTTCTTAGGTCCATACTTTGTAGCACCAGCTATCGTCTTTTTAGGTTGGTGGTTTATCTTACAATTTTTCAACGGTTCACTTAGCTTGATTGCAGACCCCAATCAGTTGGGTGGTGTAGCATGGTGGGCACATGTAGGTGGCTTTATCTACGGTGCTGTTCTGTGTAGCGTCATCAAGACAAAACATTTCTACCGAAGGCATTATCAAGAAGATGAGCTCGTACCATGGTAACACTTAAAATGGCAAATTCTCTTTCTTCCTATAAACCATTCCGGTAAACATGGCTACTATATCGCCAACGTCGTCCCTGATCTCAACAATATACGTCCCAAGTTTAAAGTTTTTAGAAACCTCTCTGGCTTCAGCAGTCAAAAAGCCTGAGCTAGATGCTTTCATAAAAGTTATGCTAGCGCTAATAGCCACTGCAATCTGGCCGTGCGAATTAGCTGCTACAGCGAACACAAAATCAGCCAGACTAAAAATTGCTCCGCCATGAACTGTGCCTACCCCGTTCTTCAAAGAGTCTGTGATCTGCATCCTGGCCTTAGCTGTGCCAGGCCCAACTTCGATTAATTCTACGCCTAACAATTTAGCTAAGTGATCATGCTCTGAAAAAAAATTTTTTACTTTGTCCATGTTACTATATGTAATACGACATCAATGCTTTTGGCTATAAAATTCTATGTGTAAGCTCCACAATTAAAATAGTTTTGATTTAATGGTTGAGTTAAACCAATGAATCATGTAACGCTGAAGTTATGGAAAAAGACTCCGATCAACAACCTGAAAAATGTATGCAAAGCAAGGAACATGAGTCAAACCTGGATTCTGAGCCAACCGGTCGCCCATGCCCATGGGTACAACTTAAATACTATAGTTATCACTCATGTATATACAAGGGGATGATTAAGAAAACCTCTCCTGGCATCCAACCAGGTGACTTTGTCAATGTTTATACTCCAGATGACAAGTTTTTCGGAAAAGGATTATTTAATCCCCATGCAAGGGTGCCGTTGCGGATGATTTATCACGGACAGTCCCAACATAATGAGGATTACCTGGATTTTTTGATAGATAGAGCATTGGATTTCCGCATAAAAGCACTAAAATTGCCAAAATTTACCGAAGCTTTTCGGGTGGTCAATTCTGATGGCGACAGTTTGAGTGGACTTATTATAGATCGACTTGGCAATACATTAGTAGCAGAAGTCCATAGCCTTGGAATTTGGCAGAGATTAGACCGGTTTTTACATCGGCTTCACAAAACGCTGGGAACCAAATTTGAGATCGTCAATATTGACCCAAAAATCAAAAACCTTGAACACATCCCATACTCCAACAACCCATCAAATGCACCAAAAACAATCAAGTTCACTGAATATGGTGTAAAATTTGAAGTAAATTTTGAGACAGCTCACAAAACAGGTTTCTTTTGTGATCAGAGAGAAAACAGATACCGTTTTGCCGAGCTGGTCAGCGGTTTAAAAGTTCTTGACTTATGTTGCTATACTGGTGGCTTTTCTCTGGCGGCAAAAGTCCTCGGCAATGCAGCAGAAGTTACAGGAGTAGACCTTGATGAAAAAGCTATAGACCAGGCTAAAAGAAATGCTAACCTGAACAACGTTCGAATACAATGGGTGCACGTAGATGCCTTCTCGTATGCACGTCAAATGCAACAGAACAAAGTCCTGTGGGACGCTGTAGTGCTCGATCCACCAAAATTGATTTTAAGTAGAAAAGAATACAATAAAGGCCAGAGAAAATATGAAGACTTAAATGGCCTCGCAATTAGTTTAGTAAAACCAGGCGGTTGGTTCGTTACTTGTTCGTGCTCAGGCCTATTGCCGCTAGCTGACTTTGAACAGATAGTCATACGCTCCGCGCACAAATTACAAAGACGATTACAAATCATCGATATCACCGGAGCTGCTCCCGACCATCCTGTAATGTCAAACTGCCTTGAAAGTAGATATCTAAAAGTACTTTGGACACGGGTGTTTTGAATCTCTCAGCCCATGATTATTTTTAAAACTGTGCTAATGCCCATTCGGCATGAGTTGCAATTAGCTGGTTGTTATTCTGAGCTAGTTTTTTGAGAATTGGAATATTATCAGCATTTTTGGAATTTCCCAAAACTACACATAAATTCCTCAACAACCCCGCAAGACCACATCTTGAAATAGGAGTAGATCCAAAAACACAGTCAAACTGGCTTTCATTCATAGATGCAATCTCCTCTGGTTTAAGTTTTAATATATCTTTTCTGACATGTTCAGACATAATTGCTCCTGCCCTGGAGAACCTGTTCCAGGGGCAGACTGCTAAACAAGCATCACACCCAAATAGCCGGTTGCCAATCTTACTCCTGTAGATCTCAGGGATTGGGCCTTTATTTTCTATAGTTAAAAAAGCTATGCATTTTTGAAGGTCTAGATTATACGGTCCAGATAAAGCACCAGTCGGACAAATGTCTATGCAACGAGTGCACTTCCCACAGTATGAAGGCAATGGTTTATTCTCTGATTTGAGTGCCAGACTTGTTAACACCCCACAAAGAAAATTCCAGTTGCCTGAATTGGGAATTATAATATTTGAGTTTTTACCATAGAAGCCTATCCCAGCCCTGTGTGCAATAGCCCGTTCCATTACAGGTGAGGTATCAACGAATGACTTAGTCCAAACTTGCTCAGGACTTATCTTCCTTATGAAGTCCTCCAACTTTGTTAGTCGTTCTTTCAAGACTTTATGATAATCAGTAAAAAGGGCATACCTGGCAAAACTAAGTTTATTTTCGCATAAGCTTTGTTCACTAAACTTATCATCAATATAATAACTGGCGGCCAAAATAATTATCGAGTTCGCCGCCGGCATTAACTTTCTTGGATTAATCCTGACCTCAAACGTTTTGCGCATCCAATCCATTCCGGTAAAAGATCGCGATTGGATTTTCGATTCTAACACGTCAACGTTCTGGATTGGATCTGTATTTGTAATGCCAAAGGCATCAAACCCCAGCTCAAAAGCAAACTCTTTAATTCTGGCTTCCAATTTTATTTTGTTTTGAAAAATCCGAATTAGTAACGAGTTTGAAATGATAAACAACCTGCTGAACAACCTGCGGTAAAGTTCTTAGCTCAGAATTGATCATTACATCCGCTTTCTTATAAACTGGCTTGCGTTCAGCCAATAAAGATCTAATTTTTTCAATAGGATCCGCCACTTGCAATAATGGGCGATTTTGGTTGTGTCGAACCCTTTCCCAAATTGTCTTAGGTGAGGCCCAAAGACATATTACAAGCGAATGGGTCTTAAGGCTTTCAAGGTTTTTTAAATTTGCGCCGAGCCCGCCGCCAGTTGCAATTACTGTGTTTTCAAGCTTACTCAAATGTTGTACAACATCAGCTTCAAGCTTCCGAAAATACTCCTCTCCATGATCAGAAAAAATCCTGGCAATTGGTTTACCAACCCTGACTTCAATTTCTTGATCTGTGTCGATAAATCTAAAACCTAAAATCTTGGCCACACGCCTGCCAACACTCGACTTACCAGTCCCCATAAAACCAATCAAAGTTATGTTACTTATTTTGCGCTTAGAAGCCATGAAGCTGTTTTAATACAAAGTGAATTTTATATCTATGAAATTTTCAAAAAATAATGCAATGTTTATTTTTCAACACCAAACTCAATCTCGTTTGCCCAATGGGTTGCCCAATCATCATGAAATGCAAAGCAATTAATTTTGGAAACACTTCGGTTAGCGGCTAGTTCAAGAGCCGGGCCAGCGTTGTTGTTGACTCTGAAAGAGAATTTAATAGGAGCCCCAGATTTAACACATTGCCACACAAGCGGCATTTCTTTCCAGGGGATAGCGGCCTCATAAAAAATCGTGTTGTCTTGCCGTAAAACCACCAGTTTTCCGTCTTTGACCGGCCCGCCATCGATTTTCGCTCTTGGTTGTCTGGGATAATAGTGTTTCCTGGGTATTCCAGGCGCTAATAGTTTCCATATCTCGGTGCCGCCACCGTATTCTGATCTGACCAGATTCAAAGCAAATTCATGGTCCGTACACCTATAAACCATAAATTTAGGCATGGTACCACGAGGATGCGAATACCAGGGCTCCTTATCTAATGGCACCACATTAAACGCCAGTTGAATATTATCAGTATCATTCCCGGATGGCAGTTCAGGCATTTTTCGATAACTGAATCGCCTAACATCTCTGGGCCAGACAAGTTCTGTCTTTTCCAAAATCCTTCCCGTTTGTTCATCTTTTCTTATTAAAAAGCATTTTTCCGGATAAAAATAACTATCATCATCCCTAAATTCAAATCTCGGCCCTCCAGCAAATGGAGAGTCGTCTGCCACTTTTGCGGCAAAATAAAAGTTTGTCGAATCCCATGCTAAATATGCAATTGCAACCCCAGCTTTTTCTTGATTTGAAAAGGTAACAAAAGGCCGCCAGGCCTTTTCAGTTAAGTTTGCCCCAATCCCATGAGCAGGAGAAATAACCTGTGGCAATACTCCTTGCCAATCTTCAAGTTTGCCATCAACACAAATAGAGCGCTTTGAAATATAGTTAACATGTATGAGTTCAGAAAATTCCACACATCCAGAGCCAACAGATTCGAACCTTGCCTTAAGCTTATATGTGTTTGACGGCAAAATCGTTGCTTTCAATACTTTAAAATTAAATTCCTTAGACTGATGCGCTAACAATCTTACAGGTATAGTCTCCTTATCCAAAATAATTCCATCAATGTTGACAGTTAAGTCCCCTGCCACAGGATGATTCATGACATTTTGAACACGAAGTCTTAAAGTCGGATTTTTGTCTAATGGACTAATAAAATCATACACTGTAAATTGGACCGGATCAATCCCTGAAATCTTTGACCTTCGTAATTCTTTTAGCAATTTACTGAATGAACCTCTTTGACCTGTAGTCCGTAAAAACCAGCCGCAGCTATTCAGTGGGACAATCAGCCTGTTGCCTCTTCGTTCCAACGGATTTCCATAAAAATCATATAAAACAAACTCATGCCCGGGATCTTCCAGTTCTAGAAATGCATTTGTAGCAAAATTCACCCGATTGAATAATAAGAGTCCAGGCTCATAAACCTTTGTTAGGTCTCCAACAATCACCACCGTTCCATCGTCTTCATTAATCCTGTTTCCAGAGGCACCCAACCCATCAAATACAAATACCCATGGCAATCCATCCTTAAACAAGATCTCACGAAAACTGCGTTGACCTATGAACTTCTGGCAAGCAGCCACTGCCGCAGCCGGCGCCCATGCTTGTACTAAACGAAATTCTTTATCCTGAGTTTTAACAGCCTGGCATTCATAAACGTTGCCATGATAGATGCCTGCAGTCCGATCCTGGCCCTGAGCACGCATCGACGCAATAACCGCTGCCACTTTATCTTCCGAATTAGCAATCCAACTTTCTGTGTCCCATACCCTCACCCGGCCAAATTTGTGCTTGCGCGTCATCCACTCGGGAATGAGGACCGGGTCTGCAGCCAGTGGCTGATAATGAATACTCACGAAGTCCAACCATTTCAAAAAATCATTTGTCCCGTCTGGAAACAGTTTATCCCTGGTATTTGCAGAAGAACATGCTCCACCAATAAGGACTTCAACATTCCCAGCCTTACGCGCCGATTCAATACCAAGTGCCATCTTAGTGTAAAGTTCGCGAAACCGAATCATGTCTGCACCCCAGCCCGAAATTGACAGCCCTTCCCATGGCTCATTCCAAAGTTCCATAGCATTTACTGGCCCGTATGGCCAACCAAATACTACAGCGATTAATTCCGACCATTTCTGAAAATCATCGTCATACTCAGGTAGCCAAACCAAATCCTCCTTCGTACCAACCTTCATTACTCCATTCTCGTCCAAATGCGGTCGTCCCCGACCAAGTGGTTGTGGAGCTGAACCAGCTCCTACCGTAAGCATAACCGTGACATCGTACTTTTTGGCCCAATTAATAAACTGAGCTAAACGCAAAAACTCATCCTCAAATTGCAATGAAGTGGTAGGAGTATAATCCGCCCCCATTCTTGCCCCCTTAACCCCAAGTCTATAAAACAACTCAAACACCGCCTCAGACATTTCATGAGGCCACGGCAAATCTAAAGCATATGTCGGAAATTGTACCGGACCGTGATCTGGCTCTACAACCCGTACAAATGCAGAACAAAATGTTCGTCCTAGCCCCGGTACTTCAGCAACTATACCATAACCACCAAACTTTTCTGGGACCTTTGGACGTATTATAATATTCGTGCTCTTTAAAGCGCCAATCTCCAATTTTATCTCAACACTGCCAACCCCAGAAAACCTAAACATCTCAGGCGTCCAAATATCACCAATACGACTCTTTGTCCCATAGTGAATGATTTCAAATCTTATAATCGAACTTATGACGTTAGAAGATAAGTTTGTTACCCTATACTCAAACTCCGGCTGCTCATTTGGCCATAATACATTAGCTGAAGGTCTTGAACTCAACTGAACTATTTCAAGCCCACGTAATTGATTAGTCCCACTTAAATTGAAAACTTCATCAAACCCAGGTATGCTCCTGCCAGTAACCATTTGAGCAAGGCTTAGATTATAAAAACAAACAACCTGCGTAATAATTACCAACAAAAAACATCTTGGCCACTTAAAACTATAATATGCTTTTATTCTTTTCATAATTACACCTTTGATTCAGTTAATATATATTCCAATAAGTCTAAAACCGATAAAATTCTATCCCCTGCCCTCCGGTCTGTAATCGCAAATCAACCCTCGGACTGAACCATTCTCAAATAATCTATTTCCCTTTTTATAGTCGATATCCTATCAGGTAGTCCGACTTTGCCGATGGATTCATCTTCTAAACAAAGTGCACCACTATAATTCGCTGAAGCCAGAATCTGTATAACCTTAACAAAATTAATGTCCCCACAGTCTACTGCACACGAATATTTCGAATACTCCCATCCGATCGACCTCTTCACATTTCTTTTTTCCTGAGGATACGCAATGTTTTTACAATGCGTGTGAACTATCCTATTCGAAAACTTTTTATAAATTGAATACAAATCATTCAACGGATAACCAAACCAATAAAAATTAGCCGTGTCTAATGTTAAACCTAAATTATCATCACCCACTGCATCAAATAACTTCTCCAGAAAATCTACATCATTTGTATACATCCCGTGGTTTTCTACTCCCAATTTTACCTTGAGCCCCTTAATACCTTTACAAACCTTCTGACAAAACTTAACACAATCCCGGAAAAATTCTTCAACATCGGCCCGCTGAACCTGTGCTAAATCTATCCTAATGGCAGGAATCTCTAATTCTGAGGCTACCCTGGCTACTTTTATAGGATACTCAATCTCGACCTCTGAATCTACAGCTACCCTGGTCCTGGTCAAAAATGCAAATGCTCTAATCCCATGCCGCCGAAATTCATCAGCAAATAACTTCCTACCTGCTGCACTCGATAAATTCAAAGCCTTACCAGATAACTTCAAGTTCGGACAGTTCAATTCACGGTCAATTTCAACCTCTAATCCTTCCGCTGAAACCATCCGTATAGATTGCCAAATCTCATCCGAATTTACCGCTTGCAATAACGCGTCTCTGCAACCAACTAAGAATTTTTTATTATTATCCATCGACATTAAAAACCCCGCCCGACCAAAATATGAACTCATTGAAACCAATACAACATCTTTTATAAAGCCTCTTCGGTTTTTCATAGAAATCTTCATACAGTAATCCAAACCAGATTTGAAGAAAAATCCCTACCAGCCTCGGTCTTTATGTAAAACAACTACCACCAAAACAAACCTACTCCAGGCACACTTTCTAAATGAGACATAATATCCCTCAACTGGCTTAATAAAATGGCTTAAAAGTGACATAATGTCGCTGTTTTCAACGCTAAATTAGATGAAATTTATATATCTCCTTGCAACGCAATTGGTTATAAAAATTTCCAAAATATGCACAGTTCTAGCTGTGATGAAGGAAGCAGTTAAATTTGGGAGTGCCTATGAAAAATTTATATAACGTTTTAAAATTCCACAAGGACTTAAGTCCAGAAAAAGACCTTATCGACTTACACGATGAACTAATGCAATTATTCACGTACAACAGAGATTATTCTCGAGCCCCTAAAAAAAGATACTATGGTTTTTTAACCATAGATATTAATGAAGCCCCGGATCATTACACTGTAAAAGCAGATCTACCCGGCGTTTCAAAGGAAAATCTGGAAATATCTATTAGCGACAACATTCTCAATATTCGTGGGAAACGGGATGACGAGCCAGTAAACGAACACTCAAGACTCATTAACAAAGAAAGATTTTATGGAAATTTTAAACGCTCCATTCTTCTGGAAAAAGAAGTAGATCCTCAAAGTTGTGCTGCAACACTTAAGAATGGAGTTTTGACCATAACCCTCCAGAAAACCCAAAAAAATAAAGCCCAGAATATTGAGATTATGTAAATTGTTTCCGTCAAATCCGATGTCGGCAAGATTCTTGCTTTATTATATTAATGCAATTAAAAATAACTGCGGTTTGGTTGGCAGGGTTTTAACAGCCGTTTGGTTTTTCCATGCGGCTGTTTTTTTAATCAGAAGTGTAAACTGCTCGCATTTTTTGGCTTTTTGAAGAATCCTTGATAAATAGGTCGATCTAGTTTAGTTTGTGATGTATTAAATATGCTGACGCGGCAGGAACAAATTGCGTTAGGGCTGATAATCTTTTTATTATTGACCGGTTGGGCCGTTAAAAGTTGGCGCATCTATAATGGTGAAAAAACAAATCTAGATAAAATTATACATAAGCTCTCTGAAAATGAGTGACAGACATTTTGATGATGTTATCGAATATATTGTATCTAAAGATCCAAGATATAAAAAAGATGCTTACTACTTTGTCAGAGAAGCTCTCGATTATACTCAGAGTCTTGTGTCTAAAAAAACAAAGAAACCTGTCAGACACGTAACCGGTCAACAATTACTCGAAGGAATAAGAGAATTCGCTCTCAGGCAGTTTGGCCCTATGGCAATAACAGTGCTTAATGACTGGGGAATCTACAGATGTGAGGATTTTGGAGAAATTGTGTTTAATATGGTCGACTATTCACTTTTGAGTAAAACCGAAAAAGATAGTAAAGACGATTTTAAATGCGGCTATGACTTCTACGAAGCTTTTTGTAAACCTTTTAAACCCGAACACATTAATTTCGAAAAAAATTCTATACAGCAAAACCTGTAATTTACTTTCCAAACAACTATCCCCGTTGCAGCCACTGGATAATTCACCGTACTCCTCTAACAAAGTTAAATAAATTTTTTGCTGCCAATCCCTTGGTTTGCACAAGGACTTTAAAGTCATTCCCTAGATGGTTTGGACTTATCAGTGTAATAAACTGCTTAGTAAATACACCATCTGAAAACACGGGGTTATGGGGCTGGGCTTTATACAGCCGAAGGATTAGATGTGACAAAAACCTTTCTTGTGTATCCATAAATCGTGTTTCTAATCCACAGTAAGAACCAATTATCTGTAAAAACTCAAAGTTTATAGGGGCCGTTAAATCCTTTTCTCCAGGACTTCCTAATAAATCAGTTGAAACAGTATGTCTATAGAATGATTTTGCCCTACCCCTGGCCATCTCAGCTCTAAACATTTCAATGTTATTGTATCCATAATCAAACGTTATAATCGCCCCCTTATGTAACTTTTTGCATGCTGTTGCCCACCAAATTATAGACGATAAATTCAGGTCAATAACAAAGCCATCCACAAGAACTTCGAGTAACGACTCAGGTAAACCTAATGACTTGCAGTTGATATCTGGCAACCATTGAGAAAAATCCTGGTTTGCATGATTATTGGAATCCCATGAAAGCCGCAAACTCCTCAGATTTTCAATTAATTGGCAATCTTCCTGACAAACGTTCCAAACAAAAGATTTGCTATTAAAACTAACTCCTTGATGGACCCAGTTCTTGTGCTTTTTATTCCAGGTCATTCTGCAAACTGGCATTGAGTCCAACAGCTCATTAGACAAAATAAGACCACTGATAGAATCATCTTTGCACTCTTCGATATTTTTCAACCAATTAACTTTCCCAGAAAAATCTGACAATACAGCCTGTTGGAGTTTTTTTCTTTTATCAGACGGCTCAGCAATAACATATCTTATACGCTCTGACAATTCCGGGTCGATCTGCCTCAACGCAGATAAAATATCTTTTGCTAATTGCCCATTATGCGCGCCGACTTCAATAACAGAAAAATTGCAAAGTCCAGGCTCAGCTTTGTGAATTTCAGAAATCAGGTACGCCAAAATCCATCCAAAAGTAAATCCGGTTGAGACACTTGTGTAATAGTCGCCATTTTTCCCTATTACAGGACGGTCCTGTTCATAATATCCTAAGTCTTTCCAAAACAATGCTATCTCCATAAATTTACAGAATGGCAAAACACCTCCCGTTTTTCGGATCTCATCTTTTATTATGCTCTCCAATTTAGTCATGGCTTGCAAAAATTATCAAATCAGTGATAATATTATGGCAAAACGTTTTTAAGGAAGAATTATGGCGCGAATCGATGCATTTTTCAACTTAATGCTAGAGCAGAAAGCATCAGACTTGCATTTATCTTCTGGCAATCCACCTATGTTAAGAATAAACGGCGAATTACATAGGGTTGACTATCCGCCATTGGAAAACGATGCGCTCAAAGGCATGTTGTATGAGATCACACCAGAAAACAAAATAAAGGTTTATGAAGAAACCGGTGACGTCGATTTCGGCTATGAAATTCCTAATGTCTCAAGGTTTCGTGTTAATTTCTTTAATCAGCGAAATGGCGTAGCCGCGGTTTTCAGACAAATTCCTACTAAAATAATGTCATTCGAAGACTTTGAAAAAATTGATGCACCGATGCCGCCGGTGTTAAAAAAATTTGCAATGTTACCTAGAGGCTTGGTTCTGGTTACAGGACCAACTGGTTCAGGAAAAACTACTACTTTAGCCACGATTGTCGATTATGCAAACCGCAACCGCAAGGATCATATTTTAACGATTGAGGACCCAATTGAGTTTGTGCACGAAAGTAAAGGCTGTCTGGTCAACCATAGAGAAGTAGGCCTGCATACAAAAAGTTTTGCTGCTGCTTTGAGAGGCGCTCTCCGCGAAGACCCGGATATCATATTGGTTGGAGAAATGCGTGACCTCGAAACCATCGAACTTGCACTTACCGCAGCTAACACAGGGCACCTAGTGTTTGGAACTCTCCACACCCAAAGCGCTGCTAAGACTGTCGACCGTATTATTGATGTCTTTCCTGCAGAACAACAAAATAAGATTCGAACTACTCTTTCAGAATCACTAAGAGGAGTTGTTTCTCAAACATTATTCAAAAGAAAAGATAAAAAAGGACGTATTGCCGCTATGGAAATCCTGGTGTTTACTACAGCTATTGCAAACTTAGTCCGAGAAGGTAAAACCCACCAGATTCCGGGCATGATTCAGGTTGGCAAACGCTTGGGAAATCAAACCATGGATGATTCTATCCTGGATCTCTTAAAAGCCGGTAAAATTAGCGAAGAAGAGGCATATGAAAAATGCTTCGAAAAGAAACGATTCAGACCATTCCTAAAAAATCCACCGCCAGAAGAAGACGCTTAAAAATCCTGGACGTTAAGTAACTGTAATTCAGCTTAGATTAACATCCACCTTAACATCCACCCTGGTTCAAAAATTCGGAATGTAAAGGACGTCGAATTTTTTTTGGTTTTAAATCTTTCAAATTAATTTTTTATTCTTCATCCCCGCGGGTCTTATTTTTTATAGCTTAGCCATTTTATTAAAATAACAGCCTGGCCAACAGTTATCCCGGCCCCGACAAACCAAACACCAGCCTGATTTAACCATGGAACAAATTGTGTTGCAAGTGCACCAATCATTGGCCCGGCAAAAATCCCGGCTCCAATCGCTGCTTCATGAAAGCCTCCATGTTCGCCTTTAGTATCCCCCACGTGCATGGAATAATATAACGAGGAATAATAAATAAGGCCCAAAGCCCAACCAAAGACAATTTCTGCACAAATCAAATAAACTATTGTTGGAGCTAAGGCTATCGACATAAAACTTATAACCATAAAGAAACACGCTGTGAAAAATAAAACCTCCTTGTAGTGCCACCTGGTCCAGCGCCATAACCAGAAGAAAGTGACAACCCTGGAAATATAAAAGATTGAGCAAATAAAACCTGCTAACATTGTACTTAGTCCAAACCCTTTTGAAATATCCGGAACTAAGGGAATAATTGTATTTGCCGCCATATAAGCCAACGGGTTTGCTATCCAGGCCATTTGCATAAAGGCCTTTTTTGTATCTCCACTGATTGTGCTGTTATTATCGTCTAGCAACTGAAGATCTTCACCAGTCGCGTTATTGGTAGCATCCAAATGAATCGGCTCCTTCATCAATTTCAGGACTATTAACTGGAGACCATGAATCAATAACGGAACCCAAAAGATACTTTTCCAGCCCAATCCTTCAACTATTGCTCCACCAATAAAAAACGCCAGAGCCGAAAAAGCCGCCCAGATTATGTTGTAAATTCCTATCGAGTTCGATAACCGTATCGGATCTTCACCCTCACTGATCATTGCCTCCAGAGTAGGCCAGGTCAGGCACATACCCAAAACCCATAATAGCATTATTACTATCTGTTCTTTTGCCGTATCAAGGCCCATACCAGCGGACATCATGGCAGCCATGGTAAACACACCAAGCTTGAGCGTTTTAATATATCCATTCTTCTGAGAAAACTTGCCTCCAAAAAATGAACCAACTAAATAGAACAATCCACCTAATGCGCATACATACAGATTTAAAATCCTGTCAAAACCAAAGAAATGCTGAAGATAAAAGAACAGATATGTATAATAAAATGCAGTGCCAAATGCATTTAACGCCTCAATAATATAGCAATTCAGTTTATAAACATTCCTGTTCATGGTTAAAAACATCAGGCAATAACAATCTTATAAACCGTACCAGCAAACATACTCATGACTTTTTCGGAAAATTTGACAAATTGGTCTTCAACCCAGAAGTTTATTGTCAGTCAAAAAGGTATAATTACCAGCCTCCTTCAGTAATGGCAGTTACCACGTTCCTGGCAAGCTCGTCAGATAAAACTGGTAAGGCTTGACGCTCTGCACTTGCCATGTCAGAGCCAGCTAATACAACTGTGTGTGCACTAATATTTTTCTGAGAAATTGTCTTGCCAGTACTTCTATCAATCAAAGATATCTGAACAGTAACTCTCAGCCTATAATCACGCATGGTAACTAAATCATTGGGATTATAACTTATACCTGAGCGAGTTAAATCAATTATTTTGCCTGACAACAAATAATCCCCGTCATTTTGCGTGGCAAGACGGTATGTTCCATCCTGTTGGAATCTGTTTCTTAAAGCCGTAGTTATGTAATCTGTTAGCCTTGGTTCCATAGTTTGATTCTGGAATGGCATTATTTGGATAGACCTTTCACCAGCCTTAATATCCCCAGTTGGCCCCAGCTTATAGCTGGCACATCCAACCAAACACAGCAAAACAAAAACACAAAACAAATCTTTGATCTTCGTAAACATCATCTATTACTTATGCTGAGCTGCTTTTTGCTGGGTCGCCTTAATTGACTGTATCTTTTCCCTAGCAATAGTAGCATATTTTGAGTCAGGATCCTTGATAATTACATCATTGTAATATACCAAAGCACCTGACCATTTCTTTTTGCTCTCATAATATTGAGCAATATTAAAACTACCTCTGGCCTGTTCTGTTTTTAACAACTTAATAAACTCTCTAGCTTCATTGACTCTAGGATCTTCGGGATTCAAAGTAATAAAATCTGAAAATGTATTGATAGCCTTCTGTGCAATACTTTGGTCGTAATCGGATTTTTTAGCTTCTTTATTCAAGGCCAAACCCGCATTAAATAAAGCATCAGCTGCGACTTGTTTATAGTCATGGTACCTGTCGGCTGCTTTCTCATAAGCTTTTACGGCATCGTCCCACTTCTTTTGTTTTTCTCTGGCTTTACCAATATTCATTTGCGACTGTATACCTTCCTGACTATATGGACCATTTTTGATTATCTTTTCAAATAAACCACAGGTTTTTTCCATCGACGGGTATAATGGTATGTATCCAAACAATACCCTGAACCATTGACCAGCCAGAAACCTGTTTGCAATTGCGAATTGTCTCTTTATAACCTCTTGATACATATCAACCTTCGGGTACTTTTCCAGGAGGGTCTGGTACTCCTTAAATGCCTTTTCATCCATATGCCTGGCTTCATAACAGCGGCCAATTAAATACTGCGCTTCTGGTGCATAATCTGAATATGGCCAACGTTTGACTACCCGGCGTGCAGCCTTTAATGCCAGGCGATAATCCTTTTTAGCAAAAGCCTCTTGAGCTACCTGTAACTGATCCTTAGCACGCGTCCTTTCCCATCTGCCACCACCAACAGGTTCGTATGACCAACCCTCACCAGGCCTGTAAACCAACGGAGCATAACATTCTGGCAAGACAAAAAACATTAATCCTGCTAAAACAAACGCTAAATTGCAGTATCTTCGAATCATGAGTCCCCAAAGTATCCAACATCAGCAGAGAAGTCAAGTTAGTCGATTAGCCTATAAATTAGATTTCAGAACCATTACGATTGAATTCTTATTCAAAATTATTTCAAAGTTAATCTCTGGAAGCTCGGGTTCCGCCCCAACCGAATTTCAGGTCATGCCTTGAGAGTCAGATTCAAGCCCGTCCAATGGACGGCGTGGAAACCGTCCCCACAGTTTGCGGACGCGGTGAAACGCGTCCATCCAATAACAAAAAACCGTTCACTTTTTGTTTCTATTGTCAGGAAAGATTGGAATACAAATAATTCACCAAATTTTACAAATTATTCAAACATCTTAACAACTCTCGGGTTAAATTTTGAATCATTTCTCCAATTATTAAAATCTACAAAAATTTCAAAGACGTGGCCTCAGAATTAGCTCTATCAAAATAAGCCCCATCAATTAAACCGAATCCCAAACAAAAAAGCAGGGCCGAACACTCTGGCCCTGCTTGATTGTTTTTAATTATTGTTTTTCTAAGACTTCAATCTCTTCTTAAGGTTTTCAAGCTCCTTTTTTAGTTTTTGCGGAAGCCGACTCCCGTATTTCTCATAGTATTCTTCGATTGCATTTGCTTCTTGCAACCAACCGTTGATATCAACCGATAATAATTCTTTAAGATTCTCCTCTGGCAAATCCATGCCTGAGACATCGATTGCGTCTAGGGTGGGTAAATTACCAATCGGCGTAGTTACAGCCTTGCCCGTGCCATCGACCCGTTCACAGATCCATTTTAAAACCCTGCTATTTTCACCATACCCGGGCCATAACCACTTGCCATCGGCACTTTTCCTGAACCAATTAACAAAGTAAATCTTTGGAAGTTTGGTCCGATCAGTCCTTTCTGCAAATGAAAGCCAATGTGCAAAGTAATCGCCCATGTTATATCCACAGAAAGGTAACATGGCAAATGGATCACGTCTCAATACCCCAGCCTTACCCAGTGCAGCTGCTGTAGTTTCAGAACCTACGGCTGAACCAAAGAACACTCCATGTTCCCAGCTCAACGCCTCATTCACCAAAGGAATAACTGATGGACGCCGTCCGCCAAACAATATTGCTGACAGCGGAACTCCTTGTGGGTCAGTCCATTCCGGTGCAATAACCGGGCATTGAGCCGCCGGGGCTGTAAACCGCGAGTTGGGATGTGCAGCTTTTCTTCCACAATCTGGAGTCCATTCTTTGCCTTCCCAATCTATCGCTTTTGCAGGTGCAGGTACGCCCATATCTTCCCACCATACATCGCCTTCCGGCGTCAATGCCACGTTTGTATAAATCGTGTTCTTCTGTATAGTCTTTATGGCATTGGGATTGGATTTTGCAGAAGTACCCGGAGCTACCCCAAAAAAGCCAGTCTCAGGATTCATTGCATAAAGCCTGCCGTCTGAGCCAATCCGTATCCATGCAATGTCATCACCCAGACATTCCACTTTAAATCCAGGTAAGGTCGGCTGCATCATTGCAAGATTTGTCTTACCACATGCACTAGGGAATGCCGCCGCTACATAATACTTCTTACCAGTAGGAGCCGTTAATGCCAGGATCAACATGTGTTCCGCAAGCCAACCCTCTTTTCTTGCAATCACAGAGGCAATCCGGAGAGCAAGGCATTTTTTACCAAGCAATGCATTTCCACCGTAACCTGAACCATATGACCAGATCGATGGTTCTTCAACAAAATGAACAATATATTTTTTAGACGGATCAGGTTCACAAGGCCAAGGTACATCCTTCTGACCAGGCTTAAGCGGTGCACCCACCGAATGCAAACATGGAACGAAATCCCCGTCGCCTAAACGATCCAACACCGCTTTGCCCATGCGAGTCATGATTCGCATATTAGCAACAACATATGGCGAATCTGTAATCTCTATTCCAATCTTAACAATCGGCGAATCCAGTGGCCCCATCGCAAAAGGAATTACATACATAGTCCTGCCGGCCATTGACCCATTGAAAAGTCCTAGCAACGTTTTCTTCATCTCAACCGGGTCTGCCCAATTATTATTTGGCCCTGCGTCTTCTTTATTTGTAGTACAGATAAAAGTCCTGTCCTCTACCCTCGCTACGTCACTAGGATGTGACCTGGCTAAAAAGCAATTAGGTTTAAGCTTTTCATTCAACTTTGTAAAGGTGCCACGCTCAACCGCTAAGTTGCAAAGGTAACTGTACTCTTCATCCGAGCCGTCACACCAATGCACTTTATCTGGCTTACATAACCTGGCCATTTCATCAACCCAGGCGATTAATTTCTTATTACTGGTCATTTTATTGTTATTCATTGGCAACATTATTTTTGCTTTTTTATACTTTCTTTCGAATTTGCCCCAGGGCAATTTTTGTTTTTTTCCCTTTTCTTTGTCCTCGCCATTGTACCCCCATCAGGTTAAATTGCCGAAAAAATACTACGTATTTCTCAAATGTCAACTAAAGCTGATGAAATTAAAAAAATTTTTAAGGTACACAAACCCAGGTTTAACAAACCTTACAAGACCTGATTCCTGAGCAAAATGCTATTTTCTCCAATATACTTGTGATATGCCCTACACCGATTGCACAGTGATGCGAAGGCCCAACCATTGCCCAATTATTGATAAACTCACGAATAGGAATCTTGAACTTATATCGACTATTTGTATTGCCAATCCTCAGAATCGTACCCGGCACAGACTCGGCTTCAGCAAATAAAAGTTTTACACTCCCATCCGGATCCTCCACAACCGATAATAATGTTGCTTGTCCATGCCTTACCTTCATTTCAATCGATAAACCCTTACCCGGCTTACCATGAAACACTGGCAAGGGCACAAGTTTTACCGGGCCCTCTGCTATTGCAATATGGCCAGGGCCATCATGCCCTAAGAATAAAATATCTTCCTGAAAATCCGCCAAATAAAACTCAGAAAACGATCCGCCACATCCCAATAAATCCATTATTTTCATGGCAATAACATTCTTAATCTCACATTCACCAGCCACCGGTATACCATGCGCCGTTAACAATGAATTTCCAGCAATAACAGAGGTTATAATATCCTCATATTCGCCACCAGCACCTTCATAATAATACGCTAGCGCTCCCAGACTGTGTTCCTTAACAAGTTCATCAAGTGCACAAGCAGTTTTAGCAGCGCGCTCAAGCTCTGTCTGTTCGCATTCTGGAGAAACTGCAAACTCTCGGTTGAATTGTTCCAATTTTAATTTCACTTGTTGATCTGAAATAGATTTCCGGATTCGGGCAAGCTCACACATCTCTAATAATTCAAAGTGACAACCAAAAACTGCAGATAACCTTGCTAAATCACTATACACGTCCAACATCCCACAATAATAATGCCCTAGCACACCTATACTTGTGGATTTAAGAGACTCGATTACACGAATAGCAGCCACCCATTCACGTATCTCATTCCAACTAACCGTATCATGAAGTGTTCCCGTAATAATTTTGAACCGCGAATTTGTCTTTTTTAAGACACAAGCAATCTCCGGAACCGCACATGCCTGGCAATGAGCCAACCATTCGCCAGTCATTAGCCCACGATCTCCTAGACTGTTAAACTTATCATAGTCAATTGCCGGAACCGGCTGTAAATTTAAGACTATAATGGGTATACTTAAATCTTTCACGATCGGTAAGACCGTCGAGCTTAAAGCATATGTTGAGACAAATAAAAAAATCAATTTTACGTCGTTCTTCCGAAATGTCTCAGCAACCCATTTGGCCTTGTCTAAACTATCGACTAATCCTACATCTATTACTTCGCAACCCAATCCCTGAAGCTGCCTAAAAATGACCTGTGAATACCCTTCAAGCCTTTCACGTAAGCCAGGAAACTGCTGCCAATAAGTGTCTAAACCTATTGCAAATAAACCAATCTTGATCTCGGCTGTCTCTTTCATTAATGCTCCTTTAAGTCTAGTTTCAAACTTTATGCAGAAAGATCGAGAAATTTAAAAGAAAAAAATCAAAACTTAAATCCAATAATGAACCTAAAATTAAAAGATTTTAAATTTTAAGTTGAGATCCGTTCGCATCATTGCTTATTTTTTTATTATGTTTGAAGTAATTAAGAATAAATTAGAAACAGTCGATCAAAAATTAACACATCTGCGGAGGTTTCTTTGATGTACCCGTGGTTCAAAAAAGACTCGTAGAACTGGAAAAACTAATGGCTTCTGAAAGCTTTTGGGCAAATCGCGAAAAAGCACAAGCTACACTCGAAGAATCAGCTTCATTGAAAAAGAAAATCGAACCACTCCTCAGTCTGGAAAATCAGGTCAACGATATCAAAGTACTACTTGAGCTGGCAGAAGCAGAACCCCAGGAACATAGAGAAAAAATCGAACTTGAACTTAACGATGATATCAATGAGCTTCTGAAGTCTTTAGAAGAACTAGAATTAAAAACCTTTTTAAACGGACCTCACGATAAAAATAATTGTTTCATTTCAATTAATGCAGGCGCTGGCGGAACTGAGTCTTGCGATTGGGCAAATATGTTATTGCGCATGTACCAAAGATGGTGTGAATCCAAAAATTGGGGCTTTGAAATTACCGATATCCTTCCCGGCGAAGTTGCTGGAATTAAAAGTGCAACAGCCTATATCACAGGCGAAAATGCTTACGGCTATTGTAAAGCCGAACGTGGCGTCCATAGACTGGTCCGAATCTCACCATTCGATGCTAACAAACGACGCCACACCAGCTTCGCAAGCGTTGATGTAGTCGCAGAACTTAATGAACCAGAAGAAGCAGATATTTCTATGTCCGAGTTCGAAATCGATACATTCCGCTCCGGCGGCAAAGGTGGCCAAAATGTCAATAAAGTCGAAACTGCAGTGAGAATTAAACATATCCCAACCGGTATCGTCGTTGCATGCCAAAGCCAAAGATCCCAGCACCAAAATCGAGCAACAGCCATGAAAATCATTCTTGCCAAAATATACGCACTCCGACAAGACCAGCAACGCCAGGAAATGGAAAAATTCTACGGTGAAAAAGGAAGTATATCCTGGGGAAACCAAATCCGAAGTTATATCTTGCAGCCATATAGACTCGTAAAAGACCTTAGAACCGGCATCGAAACCACAGATGTGCAAGCAGTTTTAGACGGAAACCTGGATCTATTCGTTAATGGCTGGCTTAAAGCCGGATGCCCTAATAAACGACTAACCGGCGTCCGTGATGAAACTGATGAATAATCAATAAATTAAAACCCTTATGACAAACGACTGCCCAAATATCTTAAAAAAAATAATAAATCAAAAACAAAAAGAAATTGAAGTGCTGAAAAAACAGGGCATGGATGCCTTTGAGTCAAATCTGAACATCAAAGAACGTCGGGACTTTAAAAAAGCGCTTTTGAATAATACGCTAAATAATATTGCGCTCATTGCTGAGTTAAAAAAAGCTTCACCTTCAGCAGGCATTATTTGCTACAATTTTGAACCCGCTCAAATAGCAACTGCTTATGCAAACTCAGGTGCAGCGTGTCTGTCTGTGTTGACAGATAGAGAATTTTTTCAAGGCTCCACACGGTATCTTCAAATAGCCCGCCAAACCGTTAATCTACCTGTCCTTAGAAAAGATTTTATTATCGATAAACTACAGATCATCGAAAGCGCTGCCATCGGAGCTGATGCCATATTACTAATTGTTGCAGCACTAGAAGAAAAAAAACTAGTTCAACTTATTGAATTCTCAAAATCCTTAAACCTAACTACATTAGTAGAAGTTCACAATGAAACTGAAGCGGCAATAGCCATTGACACAGGGGCCGACCTGATCGGCGTAAACAACCGAGACCTGAAAACCTTTACAATTGATATCAACATAACCGAACGCGTGATCGATTTCATTCATAAGCTTAAGAAAACTCCACCAGACCTGCTCATTGTTTCAGAAAGCGGAATTTATACTAACGAAGATGTACGCCGAGTAAAGCGCGCAGGTGCAAATGCAGTTCTTATTGGCGAATCGCTCATGCGAAACCCATTGAATATTCCCCAGAAAATTGCAGAGCTATTTGCTGCTGATTAAACCTCAGTAGTAAGATTAATCTCATCGCCGTTATGAGCAAAATCAAATTGTTCAGGCGCTAGATACTTTTCCAATAAAGCCCTTGTCTCTTCTAATCGTTCTTGGAGTTTAGTAGGTAGATGCACGAACAAAATTTTTTTTATCTTTTTGCCTTTTAGATATTGAGCAAGAATGTCAGGCCTGACGTGGGCTAATTCACAGACCAATAAATCCAACGGTTTGGTCAATAAAGGATCAAGGTCTTCCGGGCTACCTATGTCTGCACTATGACCAATCCTTAGTTTATCCGATTCCATCAAGAAACAATACGCCTCATATTTAAGTGGATACTTTGAACTAAAAGCCTTCTTAAAAGCATTAAGATGAGTAGTCAAAAACGGTGTCAGTCGCACACTATCTGATATCACCGGTGTTGCATGCCGCAATGGTTCATACCTGGTCCTAAAACTCATTAGTTCGTCAAAAATGCAACCTGTATTAAGCATTTGTCTTATCGGTTCAATTCCGTCCTCAGGCATATGCACAACAAGATCCTTCTGCCGTTGTTGTAACCAAAAGCCCTGCATCAACATGAAAAAGCCACCTACATGATCGAAATGAAAATGCGAAATAAAAATGCGGTCAATCAAATCATAATTAAATCCACTAGCCCTGAAACTTCCACTTATTGGCTCGCCACAATCTATCAATAAAGTGCTGCGACCAACTTGATACATATAAGAGGAATGCCGTAAACCATTAGTAGGCCAACCATCGCCAACTCCAAAACATTTAAGTATGTTCTTATCCATCTTTTTTAAAAATATAAATTCTACAAATCCGATAAAGATTATTTTTTCAAGATTTAACTTTCACTCAATAATCATCAACTAAAAATTATTCGTCGCTACTTAAAATAATAAACTAAACTTCTCAGCAACTTTGGTTCCATTCTAAAAAATGAAAATACCATGTTGATCATTCATGAGTCTTTTTAGATAATCAATCCATGAATGACATTCAAAACTTTCAATGTCGAAAATGCGGCGAATGTTGCAGAATCAAAGGACAAGTCAATCTTACCGATGATGATATAACAAAACTGGCTAACCACCTGAATATCTCAGAATGGGAGTTTATTCAAAAATATACTAGACTCAATTTCTCAAGAACAGGCCTCGCATTGGAAGATAAACCAGATGGCGCTTGTTTGTTCCAGCATGATAATTTATGTACTGTGCATTCTGCAAAACCCAGACAATGCTCAGGCTTCCCACTACAATGGCGCGATTCGTATTTAGAATCAATCTGCCCTGCATTTAAATCGATTACTCATAACCAACATTCTTTTTAATATAGCTTTATGGCCACATTCTTTGACACGCATTCACATATAAACATGGCAGATTTTGACGTCGACCGCCACGAGGTTATATGCAGGGCACAATCAAACGGTATAATGAAAATTGTAGTCGTTGGTATCGACCTGCCCACAAGTAAAAAGGCTATTAGTATAGCAGAACAATACCCAAATGTCTTTGCCGTGATCGGTTGCCACCCTAATGACGCTGTTCATGCCCCAGAAAACTTCAAATCCATTTTATTACAACTCGCTGCCCATCCAAAAGTCGTCGCAATCGGGGAAACCGGCCTGGACTATTACCGATTGCCTAAGGAAGCTTCTGAAGCCGCATACTACCAAAAAAAACAAACCGAGCTCTTTCATATACATTTAGAAGTAGCTTCAGAAACCGGATTAAATTGTGTCATCCACCAACGAGACGCCTTCGATGATGTACTTAATATCCTCAAGCAATACAAAGTATCAGGAGTCTTTCATTGTTTTTCTGATACACTGGATAGGTTAAAAATCTTAATCGACCTTGGCTATTTTGTAAGCTACACAGGCATAGTCACATTTAAAAACGCTATCAACGTCAGAAATGCTCTAGCTTCAACTCCACCGGACAGATTAATGCTCGAGACTGACTGTCCGTTTCTGGCTCCAACCCCATGGCGAGGTAAAAGATGTGAGCCTATGCACCTGATAAAAACTGCAGAAACCGCCGCCAATGTCTTATCTTGTTCTTTGGACGAGTTATCCCACTACACATGCCAAACTGCATCCAGATTCTTCAAATGGAAAGACCAATAAACCTGAAATAATCAACATCT
>Ga0078972_1001169_pt1 | contig 101659 bp, 82 predicted proteins | sample YelNatPaOPGAMG01_FD_67568 | JGI IMG/M metagenome (GOLD analysis project Ga0078972, IMG submission 67568) | Hot spring thermophilic microbial communities from Obsidian Pool, Yellowstone National Park, USA - OP-RAMG-01 (SPADES assembly) (version 2) | ecosystem: Environmental > Aquatic > Thermal... | reverse complement strand
AGGAGCTCCCCAACCTGATGGAGCTATTCGAGCTGTGGGTCCAGGATGGGGAATTTTCGCCGGACGCTAAGGATGCCGTCCACAGCGCGGCCCAGGAATTGAAGGAAGCGCTGGCCGACCCGGTTACCGATCCAGGAACAGGGGTTGTTCCAGTTCCTCGGCGGCCGTTAAACACGCTCCGGCATATTTTAATCCGCGAAACCGGGCAAACTACCGCCGACTGGGATTGTATCGATCCCCAGGGCTTTCTTGATGGAAGTAGACGTACCGTTTTTCCGGGAACTTTTGCGTACCTGGAGGATATTCGGTCTCCCTTTAACGTGGGGTCCCTTTTTAGAAGCGCCGAATCCTTTGGGATGGAAGGTTTGTACCTATCGCCCCTCTGCGCGGATCCCCAGCACCCCCGATCGCTTCGATCGGCCATGGGCTGTGAAGCCATTGTCCCCTGGGAACGACGAACCTTGGAAGAACTGCCTGGCCCGGTTTTCGCGCTAGAGACCGGGGGGGTTCCGTTGGAACGTTTTTCCTTTCCCCAGCGGGGAACCATGATTGTGGGATCCGAGGAACTGGGAGTTAGTCCCCGGGGCCTTGCGTTGGCGGACCACTCCGGTGGCCGGGTGTCTATTACAACCTACGGGGCCAAGGGTTCTTTAAACGTGGGAGTCGCCTTTGGAATCGTGGCCCAAGCGTGGGCCCGAAACCTGGCAAGCAAACGGACAAATCCGACAGACCGCTAGCGGGTGCGCTGGGTTTCCTTTTTAAAACCCTGGGAAAAACGGTCTATTAGGGCTTCTATCTGTTTTTCAGTTGAAATCCCGTAGGTTCCCAAGACTTTTTTTTCTATTTGATCGAAGGTTACGTTACCCCCCTCGAATTCCACCATCATATTGGCCAAATAAACGGTTTCCACTAGATCCTTAAACTCGTTGGTCGCGAGGGACGGATCGTGGTGTAACCGAATGGCGCTTACCAGGTTGTCGGGGAAATTCCATTTTTCCGCGATCAGGGCGCCTATTTCCGCGTGGTTCATTCCCGCAGAAAGGTCTTCGAAGGTTTCCGTGGGGACCCCTTTTTCGGTGCAGAAGTTTCGGATCTTATTTAACAAATCGGGGTGGATGTTAGAAAAGATGATTTTGCCCATATCGTGGAGAATTCCCCCGACGTAGGCGTCGTCCAGTAAATTACGGTCCTTTCGGAAATTTTTCGCCAGGTTGTACGCGTAAAACGCGGTTCGGTACGAATGTTCCCACAGGGCTTTTTTGTCCGCCGTATCGTCACCCAGAATTTTTTGGGTACCGTAGGAGTAGAGCAGGTTCTTTATACCCCGAATTCCGACTAGTTTTACCGCCTCGGAAATACTATCGACCTTTTTCGCCAGCATAAATTGGGCGGAATTTACGATCTTTAAAAGATCCGCCGTCATCGCCGGGTCCATGGAAATATGCCGGGCAATATCGGTTATTTCGGATTTGGGATCGTTGATCAACTTCTGGATCGTTACGATGTTTTCCGGGAATTGAGGAAGACTCGTAACCTCGTCCACGATGGCTTTGGAGAGGATTGAAAGGTTTTCGATCCGTGTTTGGTCGAGGGGAATGGAAATTCGAGCGATGGTTTCCGCTTCGGTGCCCATAATATCAAAACAATCTTCGTCGAGACCGATTTTTTTAAGCATTAAAACTAAAATGACCAACCCTAAACCAGCCCCTTCTGAATCGTCCAAAACCTGGGTCAGGGCTTCTTCCAAGGAATTGTACTGCCGGGAACGGGCTAACTTATCGTGGATTCGAATGAGTTCCGTCTTGGTCACCGCCACGTTGTTCCGGACCTCGATATAGATCACGTTGCCCTTTACATGAAAAATCAATTTGATGTAGAGGCCCTTTTCCTTTTGAAGTTGTAAATAGTGGGCGATGTTTTCTAGGGTATCGGTTTTAAAATTTTCCATGCCTATTTTGTAATCATCGGGGATATTGATATCCAAACCCCGTTCCATAAAATAAACCCGTTTTGTGTTGGCCTTTTTCGCGTTTACCGCTAATTCTCGGACGCAATAGGCCACGTAATCCCTTAATTTTTCCTGTCCCACTTCCCGTAAAAAAGCTTCGAGCACCTGTTCGATGTATACTTCAATTTCGTGGGGCAGAGTATAAGTAGTAATGGTAAGGGGAATCCCAGAAAGCACGGCCTTTTTAATTTTACTAACATCGATCGACATTTCGGGTGTGGCGGCCATAATACTTTTCCTTTTAGAACAAAATAATAAAAAAGTATAGCATTTAAAACCTACTTTTCGCAATGAAAAGTATACGATAATTTAAAAATCCGCTCAAGTTTCGTAACTCCTAATAACGTCGGCCATTCGGCGCAATTCCCGGGAAACGAAACCGTTTACCGTATCGTTGTCGAAGGTACCGTCGGCCTTAAGGGTCCCCGCGGGCCGGTTTGTGAACAGTTCCAGGGCCTCGTCGATGTGGTGGACCGCGTAAATATGGAAAACTCCCCGGCGTATATCCTGTTCTACCTCCGGAGAGAGGATCAGTTGATTCCGATTCCGCCAAGGGATGACGACCCCCTGGGTTCCTGTAAGGCCCTTTTTGACACAGATGGAGTGGAAACCCTCGATTTTTTCGGAAACCCCGCCGACGGGTTGCACGTCCCCCAGTTGGTTAACGCTCCCGGTCATGGCTAAATCCTGGCGGAGGGGGATTCCTGAAATGGCCGAGAGGATGGCGCATAACTGAACTGCCGTAGCCGAGTCCCCGTCGATGGGGGTGTACATCTGTTCAAAACACACGCTGGCGGTGATGGAAAGGGGGAAGGTTCGGGCGTAGCGGCTACGCAGGTAGCCCGAAAGGATCAGCACGGCCTTATCGAATATTTCCCCCGAAAGACCCGATTCCCCTTCGATGTTGATAACCCCGCCGTCCCCAGGGGCCACCTTGGCGGATACCACCACGGGGATACCGTAGGAAAAGTATCCCCGATCGTGGACCGCCAAGCCGTTGGCCTTTCCTACGGCGTTTCCGGTAAGTTGAACGATTATTTCGTCGGAGAGGATCATCCCCTCCAGGTTGTCCTCCGGAAGGCGATGGAGGAACGACCGCATTTCCACGGCCCTTCGAACGGCCTGGGCGTCTAGAACCGTCTTGTTCTCCCCCCGGGCCCACCAATCGGCTTCCCGAAGGAGATCGGCGATGAGGGAAAACCGGGTGCTCAGTTTGTGACGATGTTCCGCGTTCCGCATGCTGTAGGCTAGGACTTCCTGAATTCCGCTGGAATCCAGCGGTCGTAGTCCCTCGTCAGCGCTTAGTTTGCGGAGAAAGGAGATATATTTTTGTTCCGTTTGGGGGGTCTTATCCATCACCGAGTCGAATTCCGCGCAAATTTTAAACAATTTTTGGAAATCCGCGTCGGTTTGATACAGAAGATCATAGCTAAGCTCCCCGCCAATGATCACCACCTTGAGGCAGATTTCCAGAGCCTCGGGTTTAATCAATACGGAGGGGCCAAAGGGACCCTGAGAACTTTGAATTTCCACTATGCCGGTTTGTAAAACCCGTTTTAGGTAGGGCCAGGCCTCTTCATCCTCCAGGATATCCTCGGCCCGGAGTATTAAAATTCCCCCTGCCGCTTTGAGGATGCTTCCGCCTCGGATGCGAAGGTAGGCTGTCCGGGGGTCTTCCTGATTCCCCGGGGTGGGATCGATGGAACCCACGAGGTTCACCAAGGATGGATGGTTTTCGAAAATCACCGGGATTTTAGAAAGCTCCGACCGATCGACCACGATGTTTATGCCGTACCGGGATAGGGAGGATCTTTTTCGTCGCCTCGATTCGGTCTCCATACGATCTTTAGTAAACAAAAAAATATGGGAAATAATATCGGCGGCCAATTCGTCGAGCCATTGGATAACCTTAGGTTCCCCGTAGGTGGTTTTAATGTGGTTTATTTGAGCTTGGATTACCGGGGCGAGCATTTCCTTTTGAAGTTCCGAAATCCGTTTATCTAAATCGATGCGAGCCCTTTTTAAGGAGTCAAAAACCGCCTTCATACGATCCATCAGGGTGTAGTATTTTTCTCGGATTTGGTTCCATTCTTCCGTAGAAAGGGTCCCCGCGGCTACCATACCCTGCAGATCCTCAAAACTGGTGGGGTTCCCGTTTCGTAGGGGAAGCAGGTCCGTGGATTGGGTATCCCCGTCGTTAAGCTGGACTATTTGAAACCCCTCCGTGGCGGCCTGGGATTCAAATTCCGTTAAAGTATGGTTTTCTTCCTGTTCTAAATCGGAAACCAGGGCTTGCTTTTTATCTTTAAAACTTTGACTTTCCTGGTGCAAGGCCACGAGCCGTTTAATATCCTCTACTAATTCGTGTAGATCCTGCTTAAGCTGTTTTGCTTTGCCCGGGGGAAATACAAGGGCCCGTGGTTCCAGGGGATTAGAGAAATTAGAAACATACGTTATATCTTGCGGTACGCCGGTACTTACAGTATAGTCAGAGAGGGCCCGTAAAAGGGCGGTTCTCCGTCCAGTTCCCGGGGCTCCTTGGATAAAGATATTGTATCCCTTGGCCGAGATGCCCAGGCCCAAAGAAAGGGCCGCCATGGCTCTGGGCTGACCGATAACGCTCGCTTCGGGACCTTCATGGGACTGAGGTTCGGAATCGATGGGAGGAATAGCGATATCTTGCAGGGAAAGTTCGTAGGTTTGGTTGTCCACGGATAGGCCTCCTCTATAGGTTTTAAACTATCCGATGAAGAACATATCCCGTCAAGGGTTTGCAAGGGAGGTTAGGTATGATTCCCACAGAGGATATTAACGGTCGGGTGCTCTATTCGGATCAGGATCATCAGTTCATATGGCTGGGGGCGGACCCAGAAAACGCCTCCGGGGTTGTTCAAACGAACCAGTATTTGATTATAGACCGGGGGCGGGGCGTCTTGCTCGATCCGGGAGGAATTCATCTTTTTGCCCGTGTCGTGGCCATCGCGAGCCGGTATATCTCCTTGGATCGTATCGATTCGATCTTCTTTTCCCACCAGGATCCGGATGTTTCCTCCGGGATTGCCCTCTGGTTAGGGGTAACCACCGCGAAAATCTATGTCAGCTCCCTTTGGCTTCGGTTTTTGCCCCATTTTGGTATTGTGGACCAATCCCGGGTCATCGGTGTAGAGGATTATGGTCCCGCTTTAAAACTGGCCAGTGGGGCTTCCCTTCGTTTTATTCCCGCCCATTTTTTGCACTCCACGGGTAATTTTTCGGCCTTTGACGATCGGTCCAAAATTCTATTTTCCGGGGATATCGGTGCATCGATTTTTCCGACCGGCAAGGAACAGCTTTTTATAGACGATTTTGACGCGGTGCTTCCCTACACCGAACCGTTCCATCGCCGGTATATGGCCGCTAACCGGGTAACCTCCCTTTGGTCCCGAACTGTATCGGCCCTGGGCCCCGAATTGATAGCCGCCCAACACGGAGGAATATATCGGGGTTCGGCGGTAAAGAAGTTTTTAGATTGGTTCAGCAAACTTTCTTGCGGAATCGATTCGATTGATACCATATATAAGCAATAGGAACGATCCATGGCTCCACAAGAAGCAGATATTTTTGAAAACGAAGCTCGGGCGATTCAATTATTCGTAAAGGGATACAACAAGAGTGTGGTTCTCAATACGGTTACGATAAAGTCTCTGGATATTATTGGGTACAATTTGGAAAAAATTGGTTCCAATTTAAACGCCATAGTCGCGGCTTTTGAGGAAATTCGGGCTACCAGTCAAACCACTTCCGGGAACGCGGATCGTATTGATACTATGATGGATGGGATCCTTTCCAAAAATTCCCAGACCGGAGAGGGGATAACGAAACGGGTTTCCGAAATTAACAAAGCGGTAGAAGGGGCGGGCCGCATCTCTACCCTGTTTAACGATTTGGCGGAAAAAGCCCGGAGCATCGCGTCGGTAACCGGGGCGATCCAGGATGTATCGGACCGGACAAATATCTTAGCCATCAACGCGTCCATAGAGGCCGCCCGCGCGGGGACCGTGGGGAAGGGGTTCAGGATAATCGCCAACGAGGTTCGAACCTTGGCTGGTCAAACTGGAGATTTCGCAAAAACCATAGAAACCACCATAGAGGATTTCCAATCCGTGGTGGGAGAAATTACCGCCGAATTGGGGGGGTTCACCGCCATGTTGGGTACCTTCAGAGAATCTTTCCAGGCTATTATGGCGAGTTTCCAGGATAACGCCAAATCGGTGGACGACGCGGGGGCTTTTTTAAACCAAATTTCCGGGTCTATTCGGGAAGAAACCATCGCCTTAACCGACGGCTTAAAATCCCTGGAAGATATCTCCACGTCCCTAAAGGACACCCGGGTTGTTTTTGGGGCCCTTCTTAAAACCTACGGTAATTTGGATACTATCTTGGAGCGGGAAGGGAACCACTAACGTTCTATAAGGATTGGCCGTGCGGGATTTGTTGCTTCTGGAATCATTAGTCGGAATTCTGCTGTTGCTTTCGGTTTTACGTCCCCTGTTTAAAAGCTTTGAGGGAATACAGGGGCTTTTTCTTCTTTCCCCCCTGGCCTTGCTTATAACCGTAGGCCTTTTTTGGGTATACGGTTTTCGCCCCGAATGTATCCCCCTTCTTCTAGCGTCCCTGGTTCTGACCCTTCTGTACGTTCCTAAAGTAATTTTCATCCTGCGTCGGCTAAGAACAGATGATTACGGGGAGGTCTCCCTGGCGGGTCCCCTGGTGGGAACGGTCGTGGTGCTCTTTTCGCTGTTTGTGGCGGTTCTATACGTCCCCCGCGTCGATAACCCAGGGCGTATCGCTGAATCAACGGTGTTGGAGGTACGGGATCCATCGCTTAAGCTTTCCCTCATTCTGCACCTGTTTATCCCTCCGGATACGGGTTCTGGAACGGAGCCCCTATTCCCCGTGGCGGTGGTGGTTCCTCCGGTAACGGGGTCCGTTTCGGCGGTCGATTCCCTCTGCGGAGCCCTGAAGGCCAGGGGTTTCTTTGTGGTGTCATTTTCCGCGCCGGGTTTTGATATTCCCGCCGTGACCGCCTCGGGGGCCCGAATGTATCCGGCTCTGGCAAACCTCGGTAAGGCGGCCCTTTTTAACCTGTGGGGGAATAAAATACCCCTTTCCGCCGAGTACGAAAAACAGATTGAAGAGGAACGGGCTAGGGCCATTCAACAGGTTTTTTCCCTTCTTACGGGCCCAGCGGAAAATCGGGATCCCCTTTTTAAAAGAGCGGATCCGGAAAATTGTATCCTGGTGGGGTATGGAAGCGGGGGCATGGGGGCGGCTCTACGGGCCCCCAGGGGAAGCCCCATTCGAGGAATTGTGGCGGTGGATGGTTCTTTGACTGAGCTGGGCACCCTCCCCAGTCCCCAATTTCCGGTTCTATTCCTCCTTTCTGACCGATCGAAAAATCCGGTTTATAGGGATAGTCGTTATGCGCCGGTTCTGCGGGTCTTTAGAAACGGTCAGGTGCCCACTTCTTTGGTTACGATTTCCGGGGCGGGGTACTTTGATTATTCTGATGTTAGCAACGAGTATCCCCTGTTTTCCGTCCTTTTCCCCGGGGAGGGGAAACGGGTTTTACGTAGTGAATGGTACGTTCAGCAGGCTTCTCAACTAATAGCCAATTTTGCGTCTCTGTTTATTTCCGATAATAATAGGATTACCAGGAACCGGGTAACGGAACAGGCTTCTTTAGAGACCTTTGGCCCCTGGAATACGATAAAAGCGGAGGGTATACTAGGACAATGACGACAAAAGAATTGGATACCTATTTTAGGAAACTGCTAGATATCGAGGGCTTCGCTCCGGTGGATGATTCCCTGAATGGGATTCAGGTAGACAACGATGGGGCGGAGGTTCGTAAAGTTGTTTTTGCGGTGGACGCCTGTCTTGAAACGATTACGGCGGCCGCGCAACGGGGCGCGGGAATGTTGTTCGTACACCACGGACTCTTTTGGGGCAAGCCCTCCCGGATTTCCGGGGCCCTGCGGGAACGGATTCGTGTTCTTTTGGAGCATAATGTGGCCCTGTACGGGGTCCATTTACCCCTGGACGCCAATTTGGAGGTGGGGAATAACCGGGTTTTAGCAGATTTGGTCGGACTGCGGGATTTGGAACCCTTTGGACTCTACCACGGAAAGAAAATTGGGGTAAAGGGCTATTTAACCGAACCCATGAGCGTGGACGAGGTAGTCAAAAAAATTAGTTTTATGAACCGCGGACCCGCGGCGGTCCATTCTTTTGGGAAAAAAGAAAGCCGTACCTGCGCCATCGTGTCCGGCGGCGCGGCCTTTGAATCCCTGGAGGCCATCGAGGAGGGGATCGATCTGTATATAACCGGCGAAGCTTCCCACAGCGTGTACCACTACGCTTTGGAGGGAAAATTGAATATGATAGCCGGGGGCCATTATTCCACCGAAGTATGGGGGGTCCGAAGGGTTATGGAACGGCTCGCTGCTGAAACGGAACTGGAAGTAGAATTTATCGATGTCCCGACGGGACTATAAATATACCCCCTTGGGAAGGAACGATGAAAGACAAAATACGCCCGTTTTTATTAACCCTTGGTATAATTTTTCTGGATCAGATTACCAAAATCTACATCAGTACCCGGTGGCCCGGGGATAACGTGTTTATTCGGGATGTGTTTGGCAACGATTTTTTATGGATTATCCACGTGAGAAACCGGGCTATAGCCTTTAGTTTGGGCGATGCCCTTCCGATGGCCGTAAAGACCCTGCTTTTTGTGGTGGTTCCCCTGGTGGTCTTGGCTGTTTTAATCTGGTATTATATAAGAACCAACGAATTGACGGTACTGCAACGATGGTCCGTAGCGGGAATTATCGGAGGTGGGCTGGGGAATCTTATCGATCGTATATTTCGTCCCCAGGGTGTGGTGGATTTTATTAGCGTCAATTTTTATGGTTTTTTAGGTTTTTCCCGATGGCCAACCTTTAATATCGCCGATTCCAGCGTGGTTGTCTGTGGGATTCTATTGTTTTTAAGTGTCGCGTTTCCAAAAGGGCAAAAGAAGGGAGTATCGGTGTGAGTAAAAAAACAAATACCTGGCTTTTTATAATCGGAGCTTCGATTTTCAACATTATCGTTACGATCGTAAGTTTTATCGTTTTATTGGTGCTCTACGGTCGGTTTCTGGCCCCCATTCTTCCCCAACAGGTTGCAATGTGGGGACTTCCCGTGGTTTTTATCGGGTCCATTGTTATCGGGTTCGTGGTCTATCGAATTGTCCTAAGGGCTATTATGAAGCGAATAAATATGGAAGATACCTTTGACCCGTTGTTTAAACCCCGGCGGCCAGCCAAAAAGGATTAATACCCGTCGGACATGGAACGATTCACGTCCCGCTGATATAGGTCCTGGTAAACGTAGCTTCTGGATTTAAGCTTTTCCTTGATGGCCTTGGAGAAGGGAACGAAACGCCAGAAAATGGATCGGACCTCTTTTTCCATCCGTTGAACCGCGTCGCTTTCTTTGGTAATCCAGAGAATATAATCTTGGATAAAGTATTCCTTTACATCTCCCTTTAATTTTTTTGCCACGAACCATTGGTAATAGTTTCCCGTAAGTCCCTCTTCCATCCAATAATAGGAGGCCTTTTCTTTTGCTACCTGCCAGCGGAGATCCGCTATGGCGGAAAGGATGGCAATGGGAAGACTTTTTGGGTACATGGGTATGGCTATACGGCCCCTGCTCGTGGCCCGGTTGAAACGATCGAAGGGCTCCCAGCAAATTCCCAAATCTCCGTAGGTGGGTAGGAGAATAACGTAGGGGACTATGCGATTTAGCTTGTTTTTATAGGAACGGCAAAAGGCCTCCGGATCGATACTTTCTACCCAGGCGAATTGGGTAATGATATTTTCCCGGGTCCCGATTTCGTTGGGGCCGGAACGGAAATATTCCCGGCTTAATATGGGATAATGGTTCCCCTGACGACCAATGGTTAATTTTGCCATTTGACGGATCGTTTCAAATTCCGTATCGATGGCTCGAATATCTACCGCCGCACCACCGCCGCTTTCCTGTACCTTTTCCCGTAGGGTTTGAACGTCCGCTTCGGCCTGGGAAAAATCCTTTAAAAAAGAGTCCAATTCCCGGTCCACGCGGACTAAATTTTTTAATATTTCCTGTATATCCGAAAAGACTCGACGTTGATCCTCCGTATACACCGAAAAAAGATCCGGAAAATCCGTCATGGGTGTATGCTGGGATAGGGCTTGAACACGGTCCAACAAGTCAGCTTCCAAGGCCGCCCGTTCGTCGTTTTTTGCTTTTAATAAATTTCTGGAGCCATCGCGCTTGCCGATAGCTTTATCCAGAAGTTGCTGTACCCGAACCTGCTCGTTGTTTTTCGCTACCCGGACTTCGTCGGTGGTTGAGTTTTTTATCACCCCCGTGCCGACCGCCTTAAACCATTCATCAAGATAATAAATAGGCTGGGACAGGTTGTTTTCCACAACCACCCTACTAAAGAGGTTTCGATCTTCAGGGCTTAAGAAGGTGGGGTGCAACATGCCAAAACGGAGAAGAAATTTTTTAGCCTCTGGGAGTTTGCCCGGGCATTTTCGGGCGATGCCCAACAAAAAATCCCAATAGGCGGTAACCATTTGTTGTCGGTAAACGCCCCGGTCTTTGGGGTCCTTGGTATTTACGTATTTCTGAATAATTCCATGGAGACGTTGGGCCGGTTCGCCTTCCGAGGATAGAGTTTTTTTATAGTAATCCGGATCCTCAAAAAAAGAATGGCCTTTTTCTTCCAGGCTCTTCGTAATGCTAGGAAAACTTCCCTCGGTTAAATCCACATCGGGAGTACCGAGGACTTCTATTTCCTCATCACCAAAGAGGGAACTATAATCTGGCAGATTTTTAGAAGGAGACGCGGGCTTTGAGGTTCCACCGTCGCCAAGCAACGCGGCGATTTCCGGATCTAAATCGCCCTGAAACATATCATTTTTTTCCATTAAAGGGTTCTAAAGAAAATATCTGGAGGTGAGGGGAATTGAACCCCTGACCTTTTGAATGCCATTCAAACGCTCTAGCCAACTGAGCTACACCCCCAGAGGTTGACTGGACTATAGCCTTAATGTACCGGTCGTGTCAAGCGACGCGGTACGGCCCCTCGTACTATTTACTTCAGTATAGGCTCCCCAATAAAAACAGTAAAGAGGAACGGTAATTTTTTAATTTAGAGACCCCTCTAAAAACCAATTGTTTTTAGAGGGGTCTTAAGCAATTCCTTACAGGAATTGCGATTTCAGCGGAACAATTCTAAAAACATCAGTTTTTAGAATTGTCTCAATTTAAGAAGGAATAGTGGGTATATTTGTAGGTATGAATTATGTAGAAAACTGGAATCCAAACAACGATAAGTTTCGCCATTTTTACGGATGGAACGATTCTCTGGGAACCTGGGAAATGGAAATGGTCCCGGTGCCAGGACTGGGGACTGTGGCTGTCCATCGGTTTGAAAAGGAAAATCAAAATGAAGCGGAGGGGACTCTTTTTATTCTCCACGGCTACTTGGAGCATACGGCTCTACGGATGCCTTTTATTATGGAAGCTGTGAAAGGGGGCTGGCAGGTTTGTGGCATGGATCTTCCGGGGCATGGTCTTTCGGAGGGGGAGCGGGCGAACATCTCCGATTTTGACGATTATACGCGGGCTTTTAAGGCGGTCCTTGAATCCCGGCGTTGGCCAAAACCCTGGAGAATTTTAGCCCATTCTACTGGTTGCGCGGTGGCTATGATGTACATGGTAACCCATGGAAATCCCTTTGAATGGTCGATTTTTGAGGCACCCCTGGTACGAACGTTTTTGTGGAAGCCCACCATGGTGGCAAAAAAAATGTTCCGTAACGCGTTGAATACCCTTCCCCGTAGGAACGCCGGTCTGCCCAAAAAAGAAACTTTTTATCATCTTCTTTTACAGGATCCCCTGTATCTAAACAGGGTCCCCATAGCTTGGTTTGACGCTCTGGAAGTGTACGTTGAAAAACTCAGCCTGTGGCCCCAAATACCAGGCCGTTTTTTAATTCTCCAGGGAACCGCAGATACGGTGGTGGACGGGGAGTATAACCTTAACTTTCTAAGAAAACATCTACCGGAGGCGGAAATCGTACCGATCAAAGGGGGCCGGCACCATCTTTTACGGGATGAAGGCCCAGCGGGAACGCTAGCTAGACAGGCGATCCGAAAAAGATTTTAAAACCGTAACATTGGTTACGGTAATTCTTACTAAACCCATATACTATTTACCCATAGGGGATTTCGAAAGATTTCTATCTTGTGCTGGAGTCTCTATCAACATAGTTCGGAGGATAGTATGGGAATGTTTTGTTTTCAATGTCAGGAAGCCGCGAAAAATACCGGATGTACCGTTCGGGGCGTTTGTGGAAAAGACGAAACCGTTTCGAACCTACAAGACGTACTGCTATACGCATTAAAAGGGTTGGCCTTTGTGGCCACCGAGGGGAGAAAAAAGGGTATAGTCGATGCGGAGGTGGGAAAGGCCCTGATAGAAGGCCTATTCGCGACCATCACCAACGCGAATTTCGATAAGGATGTTTTTATTAGGCGGATTCGGGATGCCGTAGGGATTCGGGAGGAACTGAAGAAAAGGCTCTCCGCCAAAGGGGGAGCCCTGCCGGCGAAGGTGGATGGTTCGGTTACCTTTAACGCCCTTACGGAGAAAGAGATGCTCGACGCATGGACGGCTTCGAGCTTTTTGGCCATTGAAAACCCCGACGTACGGGCCCTCCGGAGTCTAGTCATTTTTGGCTTAAAGGGAATGGCGGCGTATATGGAACACGCGATAACCCTGGGTAAAACTAATACTTCGGTTATCGAGTTCATTGAGCGGGCCCTTGCCGCTACGATCGATAACAGTTTGGATGCCGCCGCGCTGACGGCCTTGGTTTTAGAAACGGGGAAATACGGGGTTGACGCGATGGCCCTGCTGGATGGAGCTAATACGGGGGCTTACGGGAATCCTGAGCCGACCACGGTGCAATTGGGGGTCCGGAATAATCCTGGAATCCTGATATCGGGACACGATTTGAAGGATTTGGAAGAACTGTTGGAACAAACCCAGGGTACGGGGGTGGATGTGTACACCCACGGGGAGATGCTTCCGGCCCATTATTATCCCGCCTTTAAAAAATACCCGAATTTTGTGGGCAACTACGGAAACTCCTGGTGGAAACAGGTGGAGGAATTCGAAGCCTTTAACGGACCCATCCTTTTGACAACCAACTGTTTGATTCCTCCAAAAGAAAACTACAAAGAGCGGGTTTTTACCACCGGAGAAGCGGGTTTTCCGGGTTGTGTCCACATAGCCGATCGTAAGGTAGGGGGAAAGAAGGATTTTTCCGCCCTTATCGCCATGGCTAAGAAGTCTTCCGCCCCGAAACAACTGGAAAGTGGAACCTTAGTTGGTGGTTTTGCCCACGCGGCGGTCGAAGCGGTGGCCCCCGCGGTGGTGGATGCGGTACAGAAGGGGGCAATCAAACGGTTCTTTGTAATGGCCGGCTGTGATGGACGAATGAAGAGCCGGGAATATTATACCGATTTCGCGGAGGCTTTGCCCAAAGACACGGTCATATTAACCGCTGGTTGCGCGAAATATCGCTATAATAAGCTGAATTTAGGGGATATCGGCGGGATTCCCCGGGTTTTGGACGCGGGTCAGTGCAACGATAGCTATTCCCTCGCCCTAACCGCGTTAAAGCTGAAGGAAGCTTTTGGAGCCAAGGACGTGAACGACTTACCCATTAGCTTCAATATTGCCTGGTACGAGCAGAAGGCGGTTATCGTTCTGTTAGCCCTCCTCTATTTGGGCTTTAAAAATATCCACCTGGGCCCCACTCTTCCGGCCTTCCTTTCGCCGAATGTGACCAAAGTTTTGGTGGAAAACTTTGGAATTGCCGGCATAGGATCGGTAACGGAGGATATCCAACTGTTTATGGGGGCCTAACGCTTACGCAGGGCCCTGGGGAAACCCGGGGCCGTCGGGCGCCCGGTGCCTTTTAATTTGACAATCCCATACGAGCTCTCCGATACTTAGGGTATGAACCGCAAAAAAGCAGGCTTTTTTTTAATAGCCCTCGCTGTTTTAGCCTATTTGGCGGTTTTTTTTACTATTTTTGGGAATCAGGATTATTATCATAGTGGGATTTCCTTTACATTACGGAAAGATGGGTTTCACATCCTAAAGGTGGCCCCCCAATCAGCGGCATCCATGGGTGGGGTTCGAGGGGGAATGATTATACATAGTTTGAACGGTCTAAACGCTGTTCAGCTCTATCATGTATCCGAATCAAGGCTCCAGGATTTTTTGAGCCAATCGAGTCGGCTGTTTAAAATCGGTCAAACCATGCGATTGGTAGAACAAAACGGGGCGGTTCATGAATTCACCATGGAACCCCTATCCTGGAAATATAGGTTTTACCTTTTCAACTCCACGGTTTTAAGCAATTTAATCGTGGCTCTACTGTTTGTGCTCTGCGGAATTTGGCTTTTACTCATAGGAAACGACGATCAACGAATACGATGGTTCTTTGGCTTTACTCTTTCCGCCTCGGTAGCCCTATCGCTGTCCTTTTTTGATTCCTATTGGTCGTGGAATCTTCTCTTTTTTAGGTTTGTGGCTCTGGATGTTTCGACGATTTTCGCGTGTTTCTTTTTAATCCAATTTATCAACAATTTTCCCCTTCCACAGAAAAAAGAGTTACTCTGGTTTTCTTTTCTCCCGATGATTTTAGTTCCCTTAAAATATACGTTTATGGGGCTTGGCGTCTTAACTCCTTTCGGTTTTAGTATTTATCTCGTTCATCTATACTTAGCTGTTTCATTGACCCTGGTGGTATATCGGCTTATTAAAAATTATAAAAAAACCACTGCGGGAGGCCGACGACGTCTTCGCTGGGTTTTCGCGGGTTTAACCTTAAGCCTTCTCCCCTATCTGCTATTTAGCCTTTCCTTGTTGTTTCGATCGACCATATTGGTCAATGGCGCGTCCCTGTTCAATTATGTGGCGGGGTTTGGTCTACTGATGTTCCCGCTTTTTGTAACCATTGGGACTCTACGGTTTAATTTGTTCGATATCGATAGGTTTATAAACCGTTTCGCGGTGTTGTTTTTCCTGTTCTTTACTGCGACAGCGGTGTATTCCCTCGTTTTTTTGGCGTTCTTTGAAGCGAAGCTCAATTTTTCTATCTACCTCACCTTGCTCACTTCGGTACTTCTTTCCCCCCTGTTGTACAAGGGGGTTGATCGATGGGTAAGTGCTCTTTTAAAGAGGGGGTATAAGGATAAGCACCAGATTTTATTGGAAATGGAGCAGGAATTAATCGGGGTCTATCGGGCCGAAGATGTGTACCCCATAGTCACTACCGCATTGGTTTTCGCTTTTGATCCCGAAGGTATAAGCTTTTCTCGAAAAGAGAAAGTTCCGAATGAATTGGGTTCTATAGAGAAGGTTCTCTTTCGCTATAGACCGCCGTTATTAGAAGACCATGGAGAAAGTCCCCTGTACTCGTTTACACTTTCAAAGAATGATCAGTCCCTCTTAACGTTAAACGTGGAAAAAAAAAGGGACGAGGATATTTATACTCGGGATGATATGAACCTTTTGACGAGCGCGACAGCCCAAATATCCAAAGCTCTGGAGTATTGCGATTTATACCATCGATTGGAAGAATCTCTGGCCAATGAATCCTACGCGCAGAGGACCGCGATTCTTACCCTGGCAAAGTTAACCGAATACCGGGACGAAGAAACGGGACGACATTTAGAGAGAATCCAAGCGTATACCCGTTTGTTGGCCCTCTGTTTGAAGGATCAAAAAGTAGGAAACGATTATCTGACCAACGATTATATCGATGCCCTCTGCCTTTCCTCCATACTGCACGATATTGGAAAAGTGGGGATCCCCGACCAGATTCTTTTGAAACCCGGGAAATTGACCGGCCCCGAATTCGATGCAATTAAAAAACACACCCTCATCGGGGGAAAGGTTCTGGAAGAAGCGGAAACATTAAATCCCGATAGATCCTTTCTTGCCATCGGGAAAATGGTGGCCTATAATCACCATGAAAAATGGGATGGTTCCGGGTATCCCTTTGGGTTAAAGGGGGAGGATATCCCCTTTTCCGCCCGCATCGTAGCTCTGGCGGATGTGTACGATGCCCTTCGCTCAACTCGACCGTATAAAGAGGGGTTTACCCACCAAAGGGCTTTGGAGATTATTTTTGAAACCCGGGGCTCCCATTTTGACCCCCTGTTGGTGGACGCCTTTATTTCTATTGAAACACAGATTTCGGCGATCGAACGAAATTAATGAGTCCGTCCCGTAACTTTTTAGAATTGTCTTAATATTTGCATTATTTTTCCTTTCCCACGATACTTTAGGTATGGTTAAAAAAACTATCCTCCACAGCGGGGTGGTCCTTTTTTTGTTTCTCTGTGTAGGTTTTATCGGGGGAAATTTAATTCAAAAAACGGTAGAAAGGGACTATGAAAATCGACTTTCGGAGGATTTTAATCTTGCGGCGGGTCAGAGAGCCTCGACGGTTATTAAGGCTTTTTCGCGCATGGTGGATAAATTTTATTCCCTTCGGAATTTTTTTCTGTATAACGATGAAATTTCCGAGGATGAATTTTTACGATTTACCTATTCTTGGGTCAGGAATTTTCAGGCCTTGGAATTAGGAGCCCTGGAATTGGTAGGTGAAGGGAGAAGCCTTGATCCGACGTTTCCCTGGTCGGATCCCCTTATTCGTTCTGTAACGGATCTTATGGAGAGAGAAAAAATAGCCCTGGTAGCGCGGATAGTAGCCTCGTCGGATGGGAAACCCCAAGGAGCTCTGCTGTTGGCGGAGCGGGTTCAAAGCGAAGATGGAAAAAGGTATATCATCGCGGAGCGCATCGACATAAAGGTTCTGGTGGAATCTACCATAGGAGCCACCGTTGCCTGGGGACTTCCAACCGCCATCTTTTTGGAAAAACCGAATATTACGCTTCTATACTACCACGCCCCACGGTTGGATGAATTCTTAAAAAAGCCATTGTCGAAGCTTGAGAATAAACCCCGTCATACCTATAGCGCCCCATGGAAGTTTATCAACGTTCCCCTACGTATCCGTGTAGACGGGTCTCCCGCTTACGAAGAGGCCCATCGGCAGAGGCTTATCGGTTATGTTTGGCCGGTTACGACGCTTTTATTTTTCTTTTTAGGGGTCCTTTACCTGCAAATTGGAGCGTATATTCGCCGGGCGGGGGTAGCGGTTCGCCGGGCTGAAGAAGAATTACGGACCTTTTTTGAGCTTAGTCCGGATTTATGGGCGGTTTTGGATGCGGAGGGGCGTATTATCCGTTGCAACGGTTCTTGGGAAACGGTCGTGGGTATCCCGATTGAGGAATTACGGACCCATCGGGTAACCGAATTTATAAGCGATCCTGATAGGACTGCCATGGAACAATCGATTCAAGCCGGCTCCAAGGGGATCCAAGGGGAATCGATGATCAGTCGATTCCTATCCCGGGAAGGAAAAATAACCCATATCGAATGGAAAACCTCTACGGGCCGGGATGTGCTTTTCCTGGTGGGGCGGGACGTGAGCGAAAGGATTGGGTACGAGCAAAATTTGGAACGGACGGTCAAGGAAAAGGAAATGCTTCTTCGGGAGGTTCATCATCGGGTCAAAAACAACTTACAGATTGTGTCCAGCATGTTGAACCTGCAACAGGATGAATCTGACGATCCCCAGTTGAGTTCAATCCTGGAACGGGCCCAAAACCGGATTCGATCCATAGCTTTGGTCCACGAATCCCTGTACAAATCGGAAAACATCGCCGGTCTTGTGTTTAAAACGTACGCCGAAACTCTCTTATCGGCCTTTTCTATGAACGAACAGGGGCGGGGGGTAGAAATTGTGATAAACGCGGACCCCCTGGTGTTTTCCTTGGATTTGGCTATAAATTGCGGGCTCTTGTTAAACGAATTGGCTACCAACGCGACAAAACACGCGTTTCCCCAGGTTTCGGAACCCCGGCTTACGGTGGAACTACGGGAGGTGGCAAAGGGAGAGCTTTTGCTGACCGTGGAGGACAATGGGCCGGGTCTGCCGGAGGGTTTTGACCCGGACCGCCATTCCCACTTGGGAATTAAACTAGCCCAGGCGCTGGCTTCCCAGGCGGGGGGTGGAGAATCGCCCATCAAATTTGGGCGAGCCGCCGACGGAAAGGGTGCCCGTTTCGAAATCCGGCTCCACCCGGTTACCGGATCCTACAGTTTTTCCGGATAAAGTCCCGGCCTATCCCATGGGGGCGGTATTTTGGTGGGCTGTCCATGGGAATCCACGAAGGCCCAGGTTACCCTGGCGCTGGCTAACAATTCTTCACCCCGCAGAATATGTTGACCCATTACGCCGCTTACGGCGCCTTTTTTTAGGGGCCAAGATTGGATGGTGAGTTCATCGTCCGGCAGGGCGGGCTTCTTGTATTCGATTTCCACCTTGGCGACGTAGAGACCGTAACCCGACGCGATTGCCCCGGGGTAGTCAAAGCCCACGAACCGTAGGTACTCGTACCGAGCGTATTCCAGATAGTGTAGATAGACGGCGTTATTGACGTGGCCGTAGGGATCGCATTCGTAGGTGCGAACCCGGAGCGTACAAGTATGAATCATGGTTCTGAGTATACAAAAGCCCACTTTTCTACACAACCAGTGGGGGTGTCCATTGACCGGAAAAGGTCCTTTCTATACAGTCGCGCGTATGAAGCTCTTTTCCTTCTGCCCCCGATGTGGAGCCCCCGATCCGATATTTGAACAGGATAAACGGGTATTTTGTCCCTCCTGCAACTTAGAATACTTCCATAATGTGGCCACCGCTGTGGGGGCCCTGCTGGTATCCCATGGGAGACTACTGCTTTTGGAGCGAGCCCAGGAACCGAGAAAAGGGAAATTGGCCCTGCCGGGGGGCTTTGTGGATCCCGGAGAGCGGGTGGAAGACGCCCTCCGAAGGGAATGTGAAGAAGAGATAGGTTGGAAAACCGACCTTCCCCTATCATTTTTAGGGTCCTTCCCCAATATTTATCGATTCCAGGGGATTGATTACCATACCTGCGACTTATTTTTTGTGATTGAACCGGTCTACCTGGAAATTAAGGATCTGCGCTTGGATCCCCAGGAGGTTGCGGCGGTCCACCTGGTGCCCCTGGATCAGGTTTCTTTGCCGGATCTGGCTTTTGAATCGAGCCGGAGGGCCATAACATTGTATAGGGAACGTTAACGGATGTAGACTTGTGCTTGGGGGGTCTAAAAGCTTTTTTGGTTATGAAAAAGCCTCCATTGTAAGGAAATAAAGGCTGGGGTATACTTTTTCCGTGAAATTTCTCATTCGTATTGGCATTGGACTATTCGCCCTGTTAGCTTTGGTAACCTTCTCCTTTTCCCTAACCCTGGTCCGAAACCTTTCGGTGCGGGGGGTTCCCCGGGCAAAAGAACAGTTGGAGTATCATTTTTCCCTCTATTTACCGGATAATCGCAATTCCTTTTTTAACGAAATTATAAAGGGGGCCCAAAAGGCGGCTAAGGAACGACACGCGGTCGTCAGCCTTCATTCCATAGATCCATCACGCTACGAGTTAGAGATGGCGTCTTACACCGGTGTGGACGGTATCGTCGTATGTCCCTATTTGGACGATGATATTGCCCGGAGACAGTTAGAAAAAATTAGAAATAACAAAATTCCCCTGGTGCTGATTAACCATAATATTCCCAGCGATCAACCGTGGCCCTATATCGGCATCAATAACTATAACGTGGGGAGAAAATACGGGGCCGCGGTGAACAGGATCGCCACGGGGCCCTTAAAACTCGCGGTGGTGTACAGCGACAAAGCGCCGGGTATGTTCGCGGAACGGGAACTGATAGAAATTGGCATTACGGATTCCCTTTCGGGTAAATTGATCGGTCCTATTATGGGTTTTAAAACGAGCAAAAATCCCCTGGACGCGGAAGAGTTGATTTATAAACTATTTAGAACCAACCCACAAATAAACACCCTCGTATTTACCGATTCCAGCGATACTATCGCCGCGGTCCAGGTACTTATCGATATGAACCTGGTGGGGCGTGTCCAAATAGTAGGTTTTGGAAACGATCCCAGTATCATCGAATACATTAGAAAGGGCATTATCGCTGAGAGCATCGTGATAAAGGCGGACCTTATTGGTTATGAGGCGATTAAGGCCCTGACGGAACTAAAGGCCACGGGTTACACCTCCGCTTCCGTGGATACGGGATTGGAAATTATCGATGGGAATTCAAAATGAAAAAGAGCATCGGTAATTCATTTAGAATCCAATTGATATTCAGCGTTTTCGGCGTATTTATCCTCTTGGTGCTTTCCACGGCGTATATTTTGTATTCCACGATAAAAATGCAGGATATTTCCGATAACAGTTTTCTAAAAGAGCGGTATATCAAATCGATCCAGGAAGCCCTGACCTCGTATCAAGAACCCCTGTTGGACTATCTATCCACCCGGTCTTCCAATGCCCTGGCAAAACTGTTGATCGATTCCCAGTTACTTCGGAATAAAATACCGCTACACATTTCTATTCCCGACGATCCGACGGAGTTGCAGGAAAAGGAGGTATACTCCCTTATCCGATCGTATTTGGATATGGCGGATACGGTCATCGACCAAAAACGGGGGAGGAATATCACCGGGTATATCAGCCTTTATGAGGAAATGACGGATCTGTTAAAGTACATCAACGCCCAAATAGAAACCATAGGAACCGAACGGTTTCGCGGTCAGATGGACAACTACGGCCTCTTTATCAACGATTCAAGAAACCTCCAATTACTGAACTTGCTGTTTATTATTTTCGTTTCCCTGTTCGCCATTCTGATGCTTTTTCACGCGGTGGAAAAGATGACCGAACCGATGATTTTACTTTCTTCGATGGCCACGGAAATATCCGCCGGGAAATTCGATATGGAAGATATAAAAATGAGTTCGGTTTATGAAATTGACCATGTGGTCGAGGCTTTTAACCGGATGAAAAATGATATCCGAAAATACATCGAGGAAATTCGGTGGCAGGAAAATATAAAACAGGAGTATATGCAGGAACGGATGCGGAATCTAAAAATGGAGGAACTGGTTCGCCGGATGGAGATCTACACTCTTCAGGCTCAGATGAATCCCCATTTTCTCTTTAACACGCTGAACACGGGAATGCAGTTGGCCATTGTGGAAGGGGCGGATCGAACGGGGGAATATATGGAGCAGTTATCCCAGTTATTCCGTCACAATATCCGAAATAAAGAGAGCGTTGTACCCCTGCGCCACGAAATTGAGGGTATTAAAATATATTTCTATATCCTCAAAGTCCGGTTTCCCAAAAACATGGATTTAACGTTGGATTATTCGGAAGATCTTTTGGATACCTGCCGGGTCCCCGTCTCGATTCTTCAACCCCTGGTGGAAAATTGTGTGGTCCACGCGTTTAAAAACCAGGAGGGACAGGGGGCTATCATCGTTCGAGCCCAAAGGGAAAAAAAGCGCCTAATCTTATCGGTATCCGATAATGGCTGTGGTATGAAGGGCGATCTGGTGGAAAAATTACTGCATCCCCTTCCGTTGGAGGAATCCTCGTCCCGGGTTATGGGACTAGAAAACGTGATTCAACGCTTATTTTTCTTTTATCCCGACGATCCGGAGGTAATTTCTATTCAAACCGAAGAAGGAAAGGGCACCCAGATCGTAATTCGCATCGATACGGAGCGGGAACCATGTACCGTGTATTGATAGTGGACGATGAAGAACCCGTTTTGGATAGTTACGCCTTTATGCTGGAGTCCCTATCCCAGGAATTCACCCTGGCGGGAAAGGCTCGTTCGGGTTTTGAGGCCCTCCGGCTGATCCGGGAACTAAAGCCCGATGTGGTATTTATGGACATCAATATTCCAGGGATGGATGGGATAGAGGTGATTTCCGAGGTCCACGAAAAAAATCCCCAAATTGTGTTTATCCTTTCCACGGCCTACGAGCGGTTTGACCTGGCCCAAAGGGCTATTCCCCTGGGAATATTCGCGTATTTGGTAAAACCGGTTTCGAAAAAGATGTTCCTTTCCACCCTCAATTCTGTAAGAATGGCCCTAGAAAAACGGGAAAATCCCCTTTTGGCGGAGCAATCGGTGGATTTGGCGGAGCGCCGTTTTTTAAAAGAAGGAATTTGGAAGAAACTGTCGGAGGAGGAATGGGCTCGATGGCGGGAGCTGTTGGACCTTCATTCGGACAGGGGAATCGTCTGTTTAGTGGAATTGGAGGAGGATAGACAGCAGTGGTGCAAGGCTATTGCCTCAAAACTGTCCTTTCGGCACCGCTGTCTTTTTACGGTCCATTTAAATCGGGGAATTTATTTTATCAGCGAGGACGTAAAAGCGGACCAGATTTCTCGGGAACTGGAGGATATCATCAAATCCACGGTTCCGGAGCTCATTTTTAGCGCCTTCGCCGTGGGGACCCCCCAGCAGGGGCCGGATCTGTATATTTCCTGCGAAGAGGCGCAGAGCGAATTACGGAGAAAAAAAACCGATGTGGACCGACAGCTCCGGGAACGACTTCGGATTATTCAAATTCGTAGAAAAATTGGCATCCAGGATAAGGAAAAGGTTCGACAACTTTTTACCGAATTATGGGAGGAGATTTTCGCGTCCTGCGACTTTTCCATGGCCAAGGGAAAAATGACGGCCCTCTTCACCCTCCTGTTGGATTCGGCGACGGGGTATTACAGTGGTCCTTCGGAGGAAGAAATGCTCATATATCCTGCGGAAGAGATTATGCCCCTGGAAAATATCTCCGAATGGGAAGCCTGGAGCGAGAATGGGTTTGATAAAATCTACGATTTGTTCGCCCGGCAACGGGCGGGCAACTTTCCTCTGCCCCTGGTGAAGGCCATCGCCTACATCCAGGAACGGTATACCGAGCAGATTCAGCTAACCGACACGGCGGAGGCGGCCCAGGTTTCCACCGCCTATTTAAGCCGACTTTTTTCGGAACATCTGCGAATTAACTTTATTGATTTTATTACCGAACTACGGGTAGAAAAGGCCGAAAAATTGATTCGGGAAACCCGAATGACCATAAAAGAAATTTCCTACGCCGTGGGTTATCAGGATCCCAATTATTTTAGCAAGCTCTTTAGGAAGATGACCGGGTTACCACCTACGGTATACGCGGCGGAAAATAGACTAAAAGAGGAAGAACTATGAAATCAAAGGTTCGATGGTATCTTGTAGTCGGTTCCCTGGTGTTAGTTTCCTGCGCGCTCCTTTCCTGTGATCTAAAAAAAAGTCCCTCCGTGTCAGAGCGGCTTCTACCCGTGACAAAGGGTTTAACCAACGCTTCGGACCTTAGAAATAAGGAGGGCAAAATAACCATTGGTTTTTCCATCGCCACGGACACTTTTATCATTGAGCGATGGAATAAGGATTTAAAGATATTTACCGGGGCGGCCAGAGAACTGGGGGCCGACGTGATCGTCCAGATGTCCGCCGGGGGCATTAAAGAGCAGATCGCCCAGATCAACTTTTTAATGAACCAGCATATCGACGTTCTGGTCGTTATCGCCCACGATACGGAGATGATAGCCGGAGCGATTAAACAGGTGAAGGATTCGGGGATACCGGTGGTGGCCTACGATAGGATGATCATCGGGGTTCCCATAGACGCGTATATTTCCTTTGATAATGTGAAAGTGGGCCGCCTTTTTGGAGAAGCCTTAACGAAGGCGGTCCCCCAGGGTAAATATTTGGTGGTGAACGGTTCGGTGCGGGATAATAACAGTTATCTGGTTCATAGCGGGTTGTTTGACATTATTACACCGAAGATTAAGGGGGGACAGATTCAGATTGTTCAGGATATTTGGCTGGAACAGTGGAGTTTTGACGAAGCCTTGGACAAAATTGGCAAAGTATTGGATACCACCACGGATATAGACGCTATTTCCTGCGGAAACGATCAGATAGCCAACGCGGCGATTCAATTACTTTCCGAACGCCGTTTGGCGGGGAAAATCGCTGTGGTAGGCCAGGACGCGGACCTTAACAATTGTCAAAGGGTGGTTGAGGGGACCCAGCTTATGACGGTTTATAAGCCCATCGCTAAATTGGCCACCCGGGCCGCCCAGTTGGCTGTGGCGATAGGGACCCATTCGGCCTTTCCCTACGATACCTTGATGGACAATAAGAGCGGTACCATGATCGCGTCGTACATCGAGGAGCCCACGGCGGTCTACAAGTGGAATATGGACGATACGGTTATTAAAGACGGCTTTCATTCCGCCGAGGACGTGTACCGTAACGTCCTTAGACCTGTAAAATAATGATATCAATATTGTACTAGAATAGAGATCAGTGGAAGGAAAAATTGAAAATTTTACTTTACATTGTCAAAATATTACGATTTCCAAAGGTTCCAAAGGGGTGCCATAATACAGTATCTATTTTACCAGGAGGTAGGAGATTTATGAAGAAAATTCTAATCGCTCTATTGGCCCTGACCGTAGCTGGAACCTTTGCGTTCGCTAACGGTCAACAGCAAGGTGGTGCCGCGAAGCAGGTCCTTATCGGTCTTGCGATGCCCGAAACCCATGTGGAACGGTGGCAGAAAGACGGTGCCGCTCTGAAAGCGGACGCGGAAGCCAAGGGCTATTTGGCGGAAGTCACCTACGGTGACGCGGATCAGAGCAAGCAGAACCAGCAGATCCAAGACATGCTGACCAAGGGCGCCAAGCTTTTGGTAATTGGTTCGGTCAATGAGGGCGTCGTTTCCGCGGTCGCCGACGCGGCTAAAGAAAAGGTTATCGTCATCGCTTACGATCGGCTAATCACCGGTTCCGGGGACTACGATTACTACATCACCTTCGATAACTTCAAGGTCGGCCAGTTCCAGGGCAAAGCGCTGGAAACCGCCCTTAACCTTCCCAAGGCTTCCAAAGCCGCACCCAAGTATATCACCCTGTTCGCCGGGGCGCCCACGGACAACAACGCCAAGGTGTTCTTTGACGGTGCTATGAGCGTGCTGAAACCCTACGTGGACAGCGGCGCCCTGGTCCTGGTTGGACCGGCTCCCTTAAGTTCCGCCGATTCGGCTAACTTTACGCGGATCACCACCGAGAACTGGAGGGCCGACGTGGCCAAGACCCGGATGGAGAACCTGTTGAACAACGACGCGGCCAAGGTAACGCTGGACGGCGTTTTGGCCCCCAATGATACCCTCGCTCGGGCCATCATCGAAGCCCTCTCCTCCGACGCCAAGTATCAGGCCAAACTTCCCGTGGTGACCGGTCAGGACGGTGAACTCGCTTCCGTACAGGCTATCAAAGACGGCAAGCAGTACATGACCGTGTTCAAAGACACCCGCAAACTCGCTTCCGCTACCATCGAATTGGCCGATGCCCTTCTCAAGGGCCAGACCCCCAACATCGCTGGTGCCCGCTTGGATACCACCTCCTACAATACGGGAAAGAAGATCGTAAAATCGTACCTTCTTGAACCGGTTGTGGTTACCAAAGACAACTTACAGTCTGTCATGATCGACAGCGGTTACTACAAAGCCTCCGATATTAAATAATAATTGTTAACGAAAACCGGACAGTTTAACTGTCCGGTTTTTCTATTTACCGGAAACAGGAAGCCAGGATGAGCGAATTTATTCTTGAAATTCAGAGTTTGACCAAGGAATTTCCCGGAGTCCGGGCGTTGGATAACGTCAACCTTAAGGTTAAGAAGGGTGAGATCCATTCGCTGTGCGGAGAAAACGGGGCCGGTAAATCCACGTTGATGAGCGTGATTAGTGGCGTATATCCCAAGGGTAGTTACGCGGGGAAAGTGTTCTTTAAGGGCGCGGAAACCCATTACCATAACGTTAAGGACAGTGAAAAAGAGGGTCTGGCGATTATTCACCAGGAATTGGCCCTTAGTCCCTATTTATCAATCTATGAAAATATCTTTCTCGGACATATGAAGACCAAACTGGGAATTATTCCCTGGGATTATTATATTCGGGAATCAAAAAAATATCTGGATCAGGTAGGTCTTAAAGAAAATCCCACCACCGTTGTTAGCAAAATGGGGGTAGGAAAACAACAGCTTGTGGAAATCGCCCGGGCGTTGTCAAAAAAAGTTGAATTGTTAATCCTCGATGAACCTACCTCATCGTTGAACGATGACGAAAGCGAAAAGCTCCTTGAATTGATCTTGGAACTTAAAAATCAAGGCATAACCTCGATTATGATTTCCCACAAATTGAACGAGGTTTTGAAAATCGCCGATACGGTAACCATCCTGCGGGACGGGAAAACCATTTCCACCTACGATGTTAAAAAAGATAAACTGACCGAAGAAATGATGATTCGGGACATGGTGGGAAGGGATTTAACCGCCCGTTTCCCGGAACGAAAAAGCATTCCCGGCGATGTGGTGATGGAGGTGAAAAATTGGTCCGTATACCACCCCGATTATCACACCATAAAAGTGGTGGATAACGTTTCCTTTAACCTGCGCCGGGGAGAGATCCTCGCTTTCTGCGGTCCCATGGGGGCTGGGCGTACGGAACTGATGATGAGTATTTACGGACATTCCTACGGATCCAAATCCGAAGGGGAACTGTACGTCATGGGTAAGAAAATTACCGTCGAATCGGCTAAAGCGGCGCTGGATGCGGGAATTGGGTACGTTTCCGAAGACCGAAAGAGCCTGGGGCTCATTCTTATCCAGGATGTAAAATCCAATATTTCTATCTCCAGTCTTAATAAATTATCCAAATTCGGTGTTGTTTCCTCGGAAGACGAAATTTTGGAAGCCGAGAAATATAAAACGGAGCTTAAAATCAAAACTCCGACTATAAATCAGCTTACCCGAAACCTATCCGGCGGGAACCAACAGAAGGTTGTTCTTAGTCGTTGTCTTTTGGCTAACCCGGATATTTTTATCGTCGATGAACCGACTCGAGGAATCGATGTGGGCGCTAAAACGGAAATTTATACTATTTTGAACGACCTGGTAGCCCAGGGTAAAAGCGTAATTATGGTAACATCCGAATTGCCCGAAGCGATTGGCATGGCGGACCGGATTTATGTGATGAACGAAGGTCATATTAAGGGTATGTTAATGCGGGAAGAGGCAACCCAAGAAAAGATTATGCAAATTGCCTTGCTAAATTAAGGAGTTACTATGGACGGAACTATGGTAAACAGGGCTAATTTTCGAACCCTGATAAAAAACAACATTCGAAATTACTCGATGGTTCTAATGTTGGCGTTGATAATGATCGCCTTCGCCTTTTTAACCAATGGGGTAAACCTTAATTCCCGTAACTTTACCAACATCTTTATCCAAAACAGCTACATTTTATTGTTGGCCGTGGGTATGGTGCTGATAATTATCGTCGGCAATATCGACCTATCGGTTGGATCGGTGGTGGCCTTTATCGGAGCGATCAGCGCGATGCTCTATAATTTAGGCATAGGAATGGTCGCCACGGTTACGATCAGTATTATCATCGGGATAATGGTCGGGGCTTTCCAGGGAGTCTGGATAGCTTATATAAAAATTCCCGCGTTTATCGTCACCCTCGCCGGAATGTTGCTGTTTAGGGGACTCACCTATATCATCACCAACGTAACCCCCATCGCCCTTAAGGACGATGGCTTTAAGGAGATCGCTTCGGGTATGGCGAATATCCCCAGCCTTGATAAGGGGGATTTCTATATAACCGCCTTGATTGTAGGGCTAGCCGTATTCATTCTGTATTTGATAAGCGAACTTCAATCTCGAAATAACAAAATTAAGCACCAATTTGAAGTTTCTCCCATGGGCGCGTTTCTGTTAAAAATAATAGTTATAGGCGTGTTGATAATGGCCCTAAGCTGGAAATTCGCCACCTACCGGGGATTACCAGACGTGGTAATCGTTCTGGGCGTGACCATTCTGATATTCAGCTTTATTAGCAATAATACCGTGTTGGGGCGTTACATCTACGCCGTAGGCGGTAACGCCCGGTCGGCTAAACTTTCGGGTATCAATTCTGAACGGGTTGTATTTATCGTCCAGTTGATTATGGGCGGTTTAACGGGTCTTTCCGGGGTGGTATTTACGGGGTATATGAACTCTGCTCTGCCCCAGGCGGGCAATATGTTCGAGCTGGACGCCATCGCCGCCTGTTTTATCGGCGGCGCGTCGGCTTCCGGCGGTATCGGAACGGTAATTGGGGCCATCGTCGGAGGTCTTGTCATGGCGGCCATAAACAACGGTATGTCCCTGATGAACATCGGCGCCCCGTGGCAGTACGTGGTTAAAGCGCTGGTACTTCTGTTGGCCGTGTTCTACGATATCTACACCCGACGCAAAGCTGGGCTCGGTTGATCGGTTAGCCAAAGTCGGTATGCTTACCCAGGAAGGTGTTCCCTTCCTGGGTTTTTTTTGTAAACTGCCAACGGAGCCTGGTTTATGCGATCCGACAGATTCCTAGGGCTGGGAAAGAGCGCTTTCGGCCAGATTCCCCAGGAAGACTCGGGAATCTTGGACCGACGGATTCAGGGGTTCCAGTAAAACCGGGGTCGCCTCCCGAAGGTAGATCAGGTAAGTTGTAACGGGAAGGTCGGAAAAGGCCGAAGCGGCGAGGCGGTAACATTCCATCTGGATTTGATGGGCCCCAGGGTCCCGGCTTCTATCGGTTTTAAAATCCAAGATGATCGCCCGGTCTCCCGCCTCAAAGATCGCGTCCATAATTCCCTGCACTATAACTGTAGAACCATCGGGGGCTGGAAGGGGAAGGAGAAAGGGGAACTCGGATCTTCGTCGATGAGCCCGCAAAAGAGATTCCCCCATGGGGGAGGAGAAGAAGGCCCTTGCGAGGTCTACCGCCTCTTGTAAGAGCCTGTGCCGATCCGAAACTGGGAGTCCCGCGTTTTGGAATATCCGGGAAACGGAGGGGGGGATATCAGGGCTGTTCCCTCGGATCGTGGCTTCAATGGCGTGATGGCACAGGGTTCCAAAGGCGCTTTCCAAATCACTTTTTAAAAGCAAGGGGTCGATAGCTAGGGATGGAAGGGGTGTGCTGGGACTTGGGGTTCTGGATCCTTGGAACCAATGTTCCATTTCGCTGGGGGAACTCATCTTTTTCTTCCGGTAAACGGGGGCCGTAGAACCGAGGGCGTAGAAGGCTTCCAACCTTTTCGTAACATCGGCGGATGGGGGCTCGGCGATTTGTTTCTCCGACGGTCTAAACCCCGTCCCCAGGTATTTTAAAAGTTTCTGTTCCAAATTTTGGAGTGTCGAGAACCGGTCCGAAAGACTTAAGGGGGGAATACGGTTTGTTCTAATCGGGAGGGGCTGTTCCGGAGCGTTTTGTAAACCCTGGGAGAGGAGCCTAAGAAAGGAATTGGGCTTATCGTCGGATTTAGCAAGATTTTTTAGAAAATCTAAACCCCCCATCTCCGGGGTAAGGGTACTATTCGTGGTGGATCCGTGGGTTCCAAAAAACAAAAGGCGGTGTTCCGCCCGGGTGGCCGCCACGTAAAAAAGCCGCTTTAGTTCCGCCAGTTCTTGTTTCTCCATCGATTCTTTGCACCGCTCGTACAGATAATTGATAGCCTTCGCGTTCCGAGGGGCGGTTTCGTCCCGACTATTTACCACTGGACCGAATTCCTCGTCGTAGTAGTAGGGCTTCCCATTCTTTTTGTTGTTTCCCCTGGAACCAATAGACGGAAGTATAACCACGGGAAATTGTAGGCCCTTGCTTTTGTGGATCGTTAAAAAATTAACCCTCTCCCTATCGACCGATACGTCCCCGCTTTCCATTTTTTCGTAGGTTCCCATAAGGGGCGCCAGGAAATCCAAAAAAGCGCCCAGGCTGTAATGCCTGGCATCCCCCTCCAAGGCCAGGTTGTACAGGTATTCAAAGTGCTCCACGTTGGAAGTCAGATTGGGATCCAGAAGGAGGGAAGCGTGATAGGCCGATTGGAACCATAAAAAAGAGATAATTGATGCGATGGGTTCGATATCTATCCGGGCGATCACTTCCCCGTAGAGGGTTTTACCCTGTTCAAACCGCCGCTGATCCTCTTCCGAGGAGAACCAAGCGGTGGGAACCCCGTCGGGAAAGGGCTGGCCGGTAAAATTGAGCATGACCCAGGCGAAGGCGTCGTCCCCGAGCCGGACAAAGGGGGACCGGAGGACCGTCCCGTAGGCGTTTTTATCCCCCGGGAAAAGGGCTAACCGTAACAGGGCGTAGATATCGTTGGCCGGCCCTTCCGAATACAGCCCCCGGGGATCGGCGGCGGTGAACGGAATGCCGACCCGGCGGAAGATCCGTTCGTAAACGTTTTGGTGGGTGGTGGTCCTAAAGAGCAGGGCCACATCGCCGAAGGAAAACTCTTCCCTGCTTATTCCTTCGACGATTCGGTTTGCCACCGCTATGGCTTCCACCTCCTCGGATGGGACCAGGGGGACTAGGTCGGAATTTTCGGTATCCTGGTCCACCCGGTTGTCCCCCGCCGTGTCTTGGTCCTCCGTCTCCCCGTCTTCCTCCCCGTTAACGTAAATGTACACCTCCACCGGGGTCTGGATATCCTCTGCCCTGCCTTGGCCCCCAGGAGGATCGTCTTTGGAGGGCATACTTCGGGGAAGCTCGATGGCGGAAAAATCCGCCTCGTAGGGCTCCGTCGGGGTACCGAATACCCCAGGAAAAAGGGCGTTAAAGAAAGAAATCAACGAAGGATCGGATCGGTAATTGGTTGGGAGGTTGATGTGGCTGTTGAGGTCCTTGGAGAGGTTTCGGAAAACCGATACATCCGCCCCGCGAAACCGGTAGATGGACTGCTTTTCGTCCCCCACGAAGAATAATTTGTCCGGCGCTAAATCGGCTACCGTAGGAATACCGGTACCGCAGATATCATCCCGCTCGGAAAGGAGGTACAATAATTCCCGCTGTAGGCTATTGTTATCCTGAAATTCGTCGATCATGATCGCTTTTATTTGCTTTTTATAATAATTACGCAAGGCTGGGTCGGTTTTTAAAATATCCACCGCCATTTCCGCAGTATCCTGAAAAGATAGGATCCCCTCCTGCCGCTTTCGTTCCAAAAAAAGCTGGGCAAAGCGATCCAAAACGGTACCCAGGGCCTTGATCCGGTCCCCATACCGGATATTCTGTAGGACCAGGATTAAATTTTTTGCCCCTTCCTTTATTTCTTTTACCGGTTCTCTAAGGGCCGTTAAAACCGGGTCCACCACGTTGGAACGGATATTTGTAAAATTGTCACCGGAAGCGATGGCCTGGGCTTTATGGGCCAATTCATCGTAGGAAGCCTCGACGTTTTCTAAGGGGGCTAGGGTCATGAGGACCCTTTTAATAGTTTCCACGGTTTTGCTTTTGGTGGATCCATCGGCGAGGACCAAAATTTCTTGGATCAAACAGTTAATTTTTTGAGTGAGCTGGGTTGTCTCGTTTTTTAAAAATATAATTTGGTTTTCCGCCTGGGCCCCGTAGGCTGGGGGATGAACGATACTGATATGGTTGACGGCCAAATCGGCGAAAAAGTCCTTAATGATGGTGTCAAAGTTCCGGGACGAGACGAGCCAGGCGATGGCATCGTCGCGGCGATGTTCCATAAGCGCCGCGATGGCGGTTTCTTCGGCGGCCCGGCGTAGTTGGCTGTCGTTCATGGAAAAGTTAGACCCCAGGCCGTAACGGCCGCACCCCCCCCGGGCGATGGTGGAACAAAAAGCGTCGATGGTGGAAATGCGGGCCCGGTCAAAGCGGCGGACCTCCTGTTGAAGACGGGGATCATCGATGGAGGAAAGCCGCTGGTAGATTCGACTGAACATTTCCGCCGCGGCCTTTCGGGTAAAGGTGAGGGTGAGGATCTGATCCACCGAAAGCCGTCGATCCACCACCAGGCGAAGGTACCGCTCCGCCAGAACCGTGGTTTTTCCCGAGCCCGCCCCCGCCGAGACCACTACGTTCAAGTCCGTATCTCGGGCTTCCTTTTGATAATCGTCCAGTTTTTTATTATCGATCATTTCCGATCTCCTCCGCTAAAGGGGATACGGCAAACGTCCGTCACGGTACAAAGGGCGCAGAGGGATCGCCTTTGCAGGGGAAGAATGGGGTACGAGCCCTGGTCGAGGCTTTCTATAATCCTCGTTACAACCCGATCCACCTGATCTACGGCGTTTTGATAATCCCCCCGTCTAAGGGGCAGTATGGATCTTTTATTTGGTTTATCCCTAGGGGACACCACTAATTGGGGTTTTCGGTTTTCCAGGGAATAGAAAACGGCGGTCTCCACCGATTTTTGTTCCTGCGCTTCGATCATTTTAATGTACGCGGCCATTTGGAGGTTTTGTAAAAAATCCGACCGATCCGGAACAAGCTCCCGGGGACCTGGGGTTCGTTGGGTCTTATAATCGATCAGGATGATCCTGTCCTGGCTATCCAAAAGGGCTATATCGGCGCGGCCCTCTAAAAGTAAGGAAAAGTCCCCAAGGGAATAGGGAAAAGAAAGGTACAATTCGGTAGAAAGGATACGGGCTTGGTCTAAAAGGAGTGTATTATCCCTTAAAAAATCCCTAAGGGTGGAACGGATCCGGGCTTTTAGCATCCCGTACACCGATTCTTGAAAAGCCCCCTCGGATTTTTCCGCCCCCCGTAGGGCCCCCTCGATTTCTTCGTCTAGAAAAGCCTCGTAATGGTCCACCCTATCCCCAAAGAAGCGTTCATCCTCCTGTTTTATACGGTTAAACAGGGCTTCCAAAATAGCGTGGTACAGGGTACCCAACTCCCGTTGGTTGATGGTTTCGATAACCGTCTGTTTTTCTTCGATTTTGAGTCCCCGATTAAGGAGCCAAGAGAAGGGACAGATTTGAAAGAGGTTAAGGTCCGTGGGGGTGATTCGGAATGACTCTTTTTTTAAAAGGAGCCTATTCTTTAAAGCCTCCTTTAGTTCCGCCGTATCCAGGGGAGTTTTGCGAAGGTCCATGGGTTGCGGCGGGGCCAACACGATTGTGGCCGCCTCCCAGCCCCTTCGTTGGAGGGAACTGGGGGCCACCGAGGCGCTTTCCTCGGTTATGCCCAGGGCAAGACGGGATTCCTCTTCCAGGGGATCGGGAAGCGGGGGAATATCGGCGGCCTTGCGGAGAGGGGGGAAGGGATCGGTCAAAAGAAGCCGGTGGGGCACCACGGAACCGGAAAAATTTTTATCCGAAACGGTCCATAGGGTTTGATCAGCAGAGGCGCCGTAGGCAAAGAAAAAGGCCTCCGAAAGGTCCGTATCCGCAAATCCCAAAAGGAGTTTCCTGTCCTCCCGCAAAAAGGAGGACCCAAAGATCTTAACCGTCGCATCGTCTTGGCTCATGTTGAGTAAAATATGGATTCGGGGGTGGATGCCCGCGGCGACGCGGTAGTTGTACACCGGGACCCCTGGGCGGCCGCTTTGATACACGTAGGTTACAGACCGAAGGTGGGTTAAAAAAAGCCCAAAAGGATTAGGTAGGGACAGGTCCGGAAAACGCTGGGCGGTTTCGTCTAGTCCGGCCAATTCCTCCATCGAACGGGTCCAAATTTTTTCAGAGGTGTCGGATAGGGTGGAAAGGTCAAAGTAATCGCTTTTAAAATAGAGAAGTTTTTTCCGAAGGTCCTCAAAGTCCTTAGGGTTGACGATCCCCAGAATGTCTCGTTTTAGCTTGGTATAAAAGCGTTTGATTGAGGAAAGGGGAAAATGGATCTCCTCCAAATTTTCGGAAACCCGCTCAAAGGTTTTTTCCCACACATCCACCACCGTCCCGTTTTCGGTAAAACCGGATACGCAACGGAAGGTTAACCCAAAATTCATAAGTCCATTAATTTCGTTTTGATGTTTCCATGGGTACGCGTGGTCCAGTAGGAGGTCCTTTAGGGCCTGGTAGGACCAAAAGGAGGTGGGACAGGCTTGAAAGGAGGAAAAAATCCTGCCGGCGCTGTAATCTAACAGACTTTTACCCATGCGAAAGTCCAGGGGAATATCCCGAAGGCTAAATTCCAGCTCTAAACGGTCGGTATAACTCCGTAAATCCGCGACGGAAAGGACGATATCCTGGGGGTTCAGGTTTTCTTTTTCCAGGAGCTCCTTCACGTACAGGGCTACCCAGCGGACTTCCTCCGGAGCGGAGGAAAATTGGTAGGTTTTAGTAGACCTGGAATCCAGGGTGTGGGGAACCGGGATGATACGAAGGTTATTTTGATTTTCTAAAAGGTCCCGATACACGGACCAATCTTCGATTAACTCGGGGAAAAAGAGGATCCAGGTTTGTTCGGAGGGAGTATAGGTTGCGAAGGACCAATCGGGTTCAAAAAGCCCGAAGCGGGCCATAAAATCCGAGTATCGATCAAAGAGGACCCGCAGATCCTTAAAATAGGGGTCCGTGATGGGGGCCCCTTGGTTTAAGCGGGGCATAAGCAAGCCCAGGGTGGGGAGGATTTTTACCAGGGATTCCAAAAAGGGGCCGTAATCAACCGCGAAGGCCGGGGGAATCAGCTCCTCGAAAATCGGTTGGCCCCCCTGGGCAGTCTTGGAGTTTTGGCGTAGCAGGTCCGCTAAAAAGAGGGTCCTGGAAATTTGATTCGCCGGAACCTGGTCGATTAAGCGCGGTGACAAAGCTTGGGCTTTAAAATCGTCCCAGGCGATGAACCGCTCCAGCGCCACGGGTTTTCCCGTGGTTTCGGCGGCCCATTGGGCCCAAAAGGTCGCCGGAACGGCGGAAGGAAACACAAAAAACGCCGAACGATCATCCAGGTGTTGAAGTATCCCTTCGGCGATGGGTATCGTTTCCGCCATGTTCCGTCGGCTTACAGGACGGTCGCCCGGAGAACCCGAATTTCCTCCAGCGGAACGTCGGAGTGCATACCCCGTTGTCCCGTAGGAACGGCGGCCATTTTATCGACCACGTCCATGCCCTGGGTAACCTTGCCAAAGACCGCATAACCCCACTGGGCGCCCAGGGGAGCGCGGTGGTCCAGGGCGGGATTATCCACCAGGTTGATAAAAAATTGGCTGGTGGCCGAATGGGGGTCGTTGGTCCGGGCCATGGAAAGGGTCCCCCGGAGGTTTTTTAGCCCGTTGGTTCCCTCGTTACGGATGGGGGGATTTCCCTTTTTTTGTTCCATCGAAGGAAGCATGCCGCCCCCTTGGACCACAAAACCGGGAATGATACGATGAAAAATCGTACCATCGTAAAAACCGGAACGAACGTAGTCTGCGAAATTTTTCGCCGTGTCGGGAGCCTTCTCGTCCTCCAATTCGATCTGGAACGAGCCAAGGGTGGTTTCAAAGGATACTACTGTATTTGCCATGTTAGGATTCTAACACCCCCAGGACCCGTTCGTCTATTGGATTATCCCTACGAAGCCGTGCCACGGTCTCCAAGACCCAGCTAAGCCCCCGGTTCTGGTACTCGGCGAAAAACCGTTCGTCCGGGGGAAACAGGTGGCCCGTTTCGTCGGGGGCTTTAAAGCCCAGGGCGGACCGAAACGCCAAGGCTATGGCGTCAAAGGGGAGCTTATGACCCGCGCAGAGGAGCATGGCCCCCACAAGCCGGTCCTCTCGGTCCAGCTTTCGGAACAGATCGCGACCCACCCGGTGGACCGTATCCCCCAGGGCCCGGTTTTTAAAGCGACCTACCAGATCATCGATATGGTCCGCCAAATCCTGGCGGCTATACGCGGTCGGGTATTCCAAGGCCAGCGCGTCGGCCCCCTGGTTCATGGCCCTGCGGACCGTCGCCTCCACCCCTGGAAGCAGGATCGCCTGGGCCAGCAGTTCCACCCGCCCATCGATGCGGTACCCCTCGTAGGCGGCCACGGCGTGGCCCAGGTTGTGGATAAACAGTTTCCTGTCCACGTAGGCCTGAATTTGGTCCACCGGCTGTAGTCCCGGGATATCCGGCAGGGGACCCCTAAACCCCCTTTTATCCAGGATAAGGGTTTCGTATTCCTCCGCGAAGATCCGCAGGGGGTCCTGCTGGAGGTCCGCCTGCCGCATGATGGGTACCATCTTTCCGATACTCGTTTCGATGAGGCCCACCAGCCTATCCAGCGGGTAGTCAGCCCCCAGAATAGAGGTCAGGGTATCCCGGAAGAGGACATCGGCCCCCCGAGCGTTTTCTGCGATAATGATATCCAGCGGCCTGTCGGGATTTTCGGTCCGTCGTAGGGCCAAGCCCTGGGCTATGGGGGGTAAAATTTTGGGTAACGCCGCCTTACCGACGCTGGTGGCCACCAAATCCGCCGAGGCGATTTCTCGGGCGACCGTGGAACTATCCCGTCCATCCACGGCCCGAACGGGTCCTACCCGGCGGAGTTCGTCCTTCTGACCCTCCCGTTTGATGACCACGGTATAAAAACGTTCCCGGTTAAGCAGGTCCACGATAGTAGGGTTTACGTCCACGAACGCCACGTCCCAACCGACCCGGCTGAACAGGGGCCCCACAAAGGAGCGGCCTATGTTTCCCGCTCCGAATTGTACTAGTTTCATTTAAGCCTCCCCGTGGGCCAGTTGTTCCCGGTACGCCTGAACGTAGGGAAGCAGGCGTTCCCGTTTTTCCCCGGGCCGTTGTTCGTAGTAGGTTCCCCCGATGGTAAAACAGGCAAAGCCCCCGGACGCGTTAGCCCACACGCAGGCTTCGGTCAGGTCTAGGTTTCCTTGGCTTGCGGGGTGGGCGTCCACCTGCTGGACCAGTCCCGCCATAAGCCCTCCGGCAAAATTATCCCCGCACCCCGTGGTATCCCCCCGCCGTTCCGGATGTTCCGCCAGTTCCCGGTTGACCGCCTCGCACACCGGTAGGGATGTCAGTTCCTGGGGAGCGAACAGGCCTCCACGGCTGGCAATCCGTATCTTTCTGGATCCCTGGGTAACGACCACCGATCCTACCCCCTGGTCAAGGAACCACTGGATAGCGGCGTCTACCTCAGCCTTTCCCGAGGTTTTAAGGGCCTCTTCCCTATCGGCGACCAAAAGATCGATAAGAGGATACGCGTCGTCCTGGGTTCCCAGTTTCCATTTTTTCCCCGGAGCGGTCAGGTCGCTTCTAAAATCGTACACCAGGTTTACCATGGTCCACCCTCCCCGGCTTCGGACCCTTCGCAGAAGGGGCGTCAAAGCGTCGTGGATAGGGGGTACCAAGCCGGTCCCCCCGAAGGCGACCAGGTCGGCGTCAAAAAAATCATCGGGCAAATCCTGGGGATAGAAGGCCCCCGCGGCTCCAATAAGGTTGATAAAGGTCCGCTCCCCGTGGCCGTGGTCGTAGGTGGGGTCGGAAAGAACGTCGGTTCTCGCGGTGGCCGCGTCCTTTTCCACCAGGTGGACCCCGTGGAAGGGAAGTCGAGCCAGGGCTTGGTCGATAAGCTGGGCGGTGGAATCGGTACCCCGGACCCCGTAAAAATCCACCCTATGCCCCTGGCCGTGCAACATTTGGGCCGCATGGGCTAGGGCCACCACCGAAGGGCCCCCTAAATTATAGGACGTGGCGGCTTGGCCCCCTGTCAGTTCCCCCAGGGCCTGGTTGTAGGGCTTTTTTATAAACCGCTGAAAATCCTCGGCAAACACCAGGCGCCCCGGCGTTAGCCCCCCATCCCCCTCCCGTAACGACCGGGCGGCTACAAAGGCGGGGGAAGAAAAATCCACGTGGGCGTACAGGTAATCGATCAGACAACACCCCGTTCCGTGAATAATCATGCCTTACCCCCTAGGAATTTTGTATAATCGGATACCAACAGATGCAGGGGCGCCTGGTCCTCCTCGACCTCTGGGAACCGACCCAGGGTTTCTAAAAACCGATTATCCGTCCTATCATCGTTGATAACGCTCACCTCTCCCACCAGGGTTCTTCCCCCTTCGGCCCAAAACCGATGGTAGATATAGGGTTCCAGGCAGATGCTTTCCCCCGGCGACAGGACTACCCGTTCTCCAGCCTGGATCCTGCGGCGAATCCCGTCCACCGAGACTTCCAAAGGAAGGTTGGATCTCTGTTCCTTGTAATCCGACCGATGCAATTCTAAAATAAGCTGTCCCCCACCTCGGTTGATAATATCTTCCATTTTGACTCGATGAAAATGGGTGGGCGTCTCTTGACCATCCTCTACGATCATAATTTTTTCCGCGTAGGGTTTTTTGTCCCGCCGGGGATTCCCGTTCCTTAGGGTAAACAGGAATAGACCCCGTTTCCAGAAATCGCCGGAACCAAAATCCGTCACGTCCCATCCCAAAAGATTTTCCCGGATCTCTTCGATTTCTGTCCCCTTGGATTGCCAGTCCTGGGGACCCCAAGAGGCCCAGGGGGGGAGATAGAACCGGTGCTCCCTTAAAAAAGCCTCCGCGGACCTTTGGATTTCGTTAATTTCACTTCTCTTCATAGTACGCTCCTTCTGGAATAAATTCGGTGGGCCATAGGGGCCCCGATAAGGATTGTTTTTGATGGTAGTCCCAGGGAAGCCGGACGTGGAGATCCAATTCTATTTTTTTAGGCCCCAAACCCCGTAAAAGATCCAGCAGTAACCGGGTCGCCTCGGCCCCCATGGACCGGTGGGGTTGTTCAATACCGATCAAACCGCTGGACACGTAGGGGGGGTCCACACCAAAACGGGCGATATGGAGGTCCTTCCCGATCCGGAACCCCTGGCCGTATAAAATCGATGCGACCTTATACCCCAACCCTTCGGTGGAAACCAGGTACGCCTTCGGAAGCCGATGGTGGCTCTGGATAGTTTCCAGGGCCTGGATAAGATCGGAGGAAGCGGGGTTTCGTTCCTGTAAGAGCACTTCCATAGGTTGAAGCCCCAGTTCTTCCATGGCGTCCCGGTAGCCCTCCAAACGATTTTTTAAGGAACTGGCGGCCAGGTCAAAGCCCACAAAAACCACCTCCCGATACCAGGGGATGTCGGGGCGGGACCGTACCCGGTTCGCGAGCAATTTTGTGGCCCCGTAGGCCGCCTCCCTATCCTTTTGGATCACCAAGCCGTAACCCTGGGCCTGGACATCCAGGTCCCCGGGGCTTCTATCGATGACCACCGTGGGAAGGGTACCGATCGCTCCGACCAGGTCCTCCGGACGATACGGGGTATTAGAAAAGGGAGCGTAGGGGGCGATAATCAGACCGTCTATTCCCCGATACCGGAAGGCTTCGATGGCCCGGAGCTCCTCTTCGGTTTGGAAGCGACTCGTGGAGAGAAGCAGGCGGATGTTTTCGCTCTGCAGGACCCCCTCGATACCCCTGATTATTTCACCCATAAAATGTTCAAAGATATCGGGGAAAAGAACCCCAATGGTACCGGTTCTTTTTTTGTTCAACGACCGGGCAAAAAAGTTGGCCGTCCACCCCAACTGGTCGGCGACGCTACGGACGAGACTTTCCGTTTTTGCTGAAATCCGGTACCGCTGGGCTTCTCCCCGTAGGACCGCCGACACGGTGGTTCGGGAAAGACCGCATTTTTCCGCCACCGTGTCGATGGTGGGAGATTTTGAAATACCCGGATCCTCCGTCTCTTTTTGACCCATACCAACCTGCTGTACTAGTACAGCAAGGATACTATGGTTTTCGTAAAAACGCAACCGTGAATTTTTTTAGAGTTGCCGACCCTTGCGTAGTTTTTCTTCGAACCGTTCCAAGGCCTTTCCGGACAGGCTCGTCGTTTTCGTTGACCCGACTTCCGTGGTCGTTTCAGAGAGCCGTCGTTGTAATTCGGCCAATTCATCGGCGGAAAAACGGACTCCCCCCAGAACATGGTTTTCGAAGGACCCGCAGGAACGGGGGACCACCTTTCGAGTTATCTCTAGAATCACCTGGGCGTAGGCGCGGATCTCCTTTTGCGCGTGGGGATCCAGGCGGAGCTGTAAAAAATGAAACAGATTATGCAGGTCGATTTGCCAATACCATTCGGTGTACAGCGAAAGGGGAAGGTTTATGCGGGCCAATTCCCGGGCGATACCCTGCTCCACCAGGTCGCTGTAATCCCCGTAGGCCCGCTTCTGACCCTCCTCAAAGCCCCCGCGGATCTCCTCCGCCAACTCGGCGGGAAGGCTTTCGTCGGAACGGCCCTGTTTGTTATCCGCGCTTTGATACGCCACATCCTCCGGGGCGGGTACGTAAAATTCGTCCTTCATGACCGAATACCGGCCTGAAATTTCGTTTAACCGGGCGGTTCGGTGGCGGATCCATTGGCGGGCTACAAAAATAGGCAGTTTTATGTGGAAGGTAAGAACCACCTGCTCAAAGGGCGAGGTATGCTGGTTCCGAAGGAGGTAATCGATAAGGGCCGCGTCTTCCCGGTAGGTCTTTGTTCCCTCGCCGTAGGAAACCCGGGCCGATTGGACCACCCGATCATCCCCCCCCAAATAATCAACCAAACGGACAAATCCCCTGTTGAGAACCGGGAATTCCTTATCCAAAATATCTTCCGCCGCCTGTACCACACAATGGGCCATAAAAGCTCCTTTTCTGAAACCTTAGAGGTTATTGCGGTACCTTTGCAAGATACCTATGAGTAGAGGTGAACAGTTTTTGACGAGACCGATTCTATCTTGTATACTATCCCTAGAAGTCTGTGGGACTGTGCAAACCCGGCTTCTGTGGCGATTTCTGGGATTTGTCTGACAAACCGTAGGTGATACATAAACCTGATTTAAGGATTGGAGAGGCCGTGATGGAAACCCTGTACGACAACCTGTTGGAATATTACGATGAGCTCTTTCCGGTGGATGATAAGAAAATTGATTTTATTAGCCGAGAACTGTACCGGTATTGGACCAACAAAGGCCTGCCAAAGGTGCTGGACGTGGGGTGCGCTACCGGGTCCATCGATTTTGCTTTGATAAAAAGAAACTTCCTCGTTACGGGGATAGATAACAACGTTTCCATGATCCAAAGCGCGTGCCGTAGAAATCCGGAACCGAAAACTAAGGCCCGGTTTTTCTGTATGGATATGCTCGAAGCGGCGAAAATTTTGGCCCCCGCCAGTTTTAACGGGGTTTTGTGCCTTGGAAATACCCTGGTTCACCTGCCGGGTTCCGAGGAGATTGCTCGTTTTCTTAGAGGCGCCCGGCGTTTGATGGAGAGTGATGGTGTTTTAATTGTACAGGTTGTAAATTACGATAAAATACTCGCCGATGGAATCACCCAACTCCCCTCGATCCAAACCCTCCGGTGTACCTTTGCGCGTACGTATTCCCTCCTCCCGGATGGGCATATCAAATTTAACGGAACGGTGTACTCATCCAATAACGTGGCTGTTTTCCGTGACGAAGTGGAATTGTACCCCCTTCGGTCCAAGGAACTTCGTTCCCTTTTGGACGAAGAGGGCTATAGGGATATCGAGTTCTTTAACGATTTCGACGGACAACCCTTTGATGGATCGTCCTTCGGCTTGGTAGTCGTGGCTCGATCCTAGACCGTACCGGCTTCTTCCCCCGGGGGGGTCACAATTCTCCAGCGGCCGTCCACCTTTTCAAAATTATCGCTTTCCAAGGAGAGTTGCCGCCCGTCTTCGCAGGCGATACGTACCCTGCTCCCCACGGGATTTACCTCGATAACCTTACACTGCATGCCTTCCAATTGCAGTTTGCACCCCTCGGGGGGCATTTGGCGCCGCTGGTCGTTGTAGAATCCGTGTTCGTAGGCCAAACAACAGAGCAAGCGGCCGCAGGGCCCGGATATCTTCATAGAATTCAGGGAAAGGTTTTGGTCCTTGGCCATTTTTATGGATACGGGTTTTAGCTTATCCGAAACGGAATGGCAACAGTACCCTCGACCGCAGACCCCAAGGCCCCCCACAATCCTGGATTCATCCCGGACGCCGATTTGCCTTAATTCGATGCGGGTCTTAAAAATCCCTACCAGATCCTTGACCAATTCTCTAAAATCAACCCGACTTTCGGCGGTGAAAAAGAATATAATCTTTTGCTCTTCCAAAAGGTAATGGACAGAAACCAGCTTCATATCTAAACGATGGTCTACTATTTTTTGTTTGCAAATGTGAAACGCCTCTATTTCCTTTTTCTGGTCCTGCTGGTATTTTTCCAACTCCGCCTCGGAAGCGGGGCCCTGAATACGGACGATTTCACTGGGATTAAATAAGCCGTTGTTTGAAACCGGCCCAATGATCTGGGCGAGATCTTTGCCGTAACGGGTGGGGACGATGACCGAAGAACCGGTGGGTAAGGGGTCACCGTCAAAGGCCGCGATAAAGGTTTCGTGGGAGTAGGCGAGACGAAGCCGATACAGGGGGGTATCGGGTTTTAAAGGAGTGGTTTCCGTCGGTAAGGGAAAACCGGAGCTCTCAGTTTCCAGTCCATCATTCTGGTCTTCCAGAATAGAAAAATCTTCTATATCTTGGTTATCCATAGGGATTCCTCATTGTAATAAATTGATCAAAAGACCGGATATTTCATCAAGCCGCTGGAGAATTTCCATTTGGGAACTCTGGCCCGATAAAATACCCGCCGCCAATTGCTCTAGTTTTCGGTCAACGACCTGCACCAGGGTAAATTTCTTTCGCTTTAAAATATTTACGCCGCTGGTTCGTTCTTCGACAGTATACCCGTTTTCTACCACATAATGAAGAAAATTTCGAACCGCGGTCTTATACCGTTTAATTTGATCCGGGAAGGGCTTTTCCTTAAGTTCCTCCCCCGTGGCGTGAACGTCATCCAGTAGGATCTTCAAGGTTTCTTCCGACACGGGAAGATCGGGGAAGTTGATCGCCCCCTCGCCTTTTTCTACCGCCGCTTTATCTAAAAAAGATGAAAAGGGCGTTTTTTTGACGCTCCGATTACCCCTCGTCTTAGATTTGTTGATTTCCGCTTGCGCGGGAGCATAGGCGCCGGGATTTAGAAATGGAATTGTTCCGTCGGGAAAATCAACCTTGGCCATCTCTTCCATCCGCTTCGGCAGGGGAAGATGAAAGTACCGATTGAATGCCCTGGGTATCCCTGTACGCGGATAGGATGGCGCTCCAATCCTCTTTTTCTCCCAGGGCGATTATTTTTCCTTGAATAAGACACCCTTCTTCCGCCTGGATTTTGCGGGTAATTATATCGCCTAAAACGAGGCCCGTGGATAACACCACAACCCGTTCGTTGGCTACCACATTACCTTTTACTACTCCGCCGATGGTCACAAAGGTACCGGTAATATTGCTTTTTAGCCGAGCTTTTTCGCCGATGACGATGCGCCCTTTGGCGTTCAGGTTCCCCCGTACATTGCCGTCGACCCTAACAAAACCCGCGGCTTCCACGTCGCCGAAGACGGAAGTACTGGGACCGATAATAGTATTGACAGATAAATCGTCTCGAATTGGGGCACCCATCGTATATTCCGGAATTACCGGCTTGATTTTGCCAAGCTGGAACGAATGTTAAGATACTTTAACGGATCCACCACATCGGAGCCGATGTGGACTTCATAATGCAGGTGCGGTCCCGTGGATAGCCCGGTGTTTCCTATGTAGCCAATAACCTGTCCCTGCTGGACCTTCTGGCCCTTTTGCACCCGAAAGGCCTGCAAATGGGCGTACCGAGTATAAAAACCATGCTTATGCTTGATAATGATGTAATTTCCAAATCCGCCGATATCGTAATCCACGGTAACCACTTGACCGTCCGCGGTGGCTATGACCGGGTCACCTTGCCGGTACGTGGAAAGGTCTATACCCTTATGGATATACCATTGGCCGGTAAAGGGATTTTCGTTTTGACCGAAAAACATGGAAATATGTCCAATTCCACCCTTAATGGGCCACATACTGGGGATATCCGTTAAAAGGGTATTCTGGGAATCCAACAAATTACCGATTTCCTTAACCGGTTCTACGGCGGACGAAAGGTACCCCGAAAGGCGGCGCATTTCGCTGACCTCTTTTAGGGAACCCTGGGCGGTTTCTTTTACGTCAAAAAAGGAGGACAAATCGCCGGAATTAGCGGTGGATGGTGTATCAGCGTTGTTCTTATCCACCCCCAGATTTCCGAGGGTGGAGGAAAGGGCGGCCTCAAAACCCCGGGCGGCCTTTAACAGACGGGCTGTTTCATCCCGCAGTTGATCCAAATTGGCCTGGGTATCCTTTAATTTGTTGTCCCTGTTGATTAAGGTTCCCTTGGCGTTTGTGTACGCCGCGCTGTACCAAAAGAAGGCCCCGATAATACCGCCGAGCATCAAAACGCCCAGGAGCATGGAAAATACGGTAATGTGTAAATTGTATACCCGTTTTTCCGAATGGGGGACCAGCATAATCGTATAACGGCGGGAACCAAACTGGAAAAAAGCTTTAAAAAATTTACCTATACCTTTAAAGGTTGATAGTAGAGCATTTTTTATTTTGCGTACTAGGCTATTTTCTATTCGTTTATAGTTATGGACCGATACCACGGTCTGCTCCTTGTTAGGCGTCAAGGTATAATTATTCGTCTAATTATAGCCGCTATATACAAAAAAAGTCAAACAAAAAGACGAATAACCGCTTCTTTTCTATTAACGGCAAATAGTCTCGCACATTAAAGCATTTCGTTGACGATTTGGCAACCCTGTGGTATAGTATCCTTATCCAGTTTGGACTCCCACGATCACTTATCGTATTGGAAAAAGCCATGCAGTATTTTGATACTCACGCCCATATAGGGCTCATCCACGATGACCCTATCGAACAACTTATTGTGACCCAGGAAGCCCGACAGGCGTCGGTAGTACGTATTGTTTCTATTTGTAACAGTTTACGGGATTTTTCCCGGGTGTACGAAAATTTGAAATCCGCTTCCAACGTCTTCCACGCCGTAGGAGTATCCCCGTCGGAAGTTCAAAATCCTGGAAAGGATTGGATCCAAACTATTGAACAGGCTGTCCGTTTGCCCCGAGTGGTGGCTATCGGAGAGATAGGTTTGGACTATTACCGAAAATTCGGGGACAAAAAATCCCAAATAGAGCTTTTTATCACCCAGTTGGAATTGGCGGGGAAGCTGAATTTACCGGTCATTATCCACAACCGGGACGCGGGACACGATGTTTTGGATATTCTGCGGGAACGGCTTCCCCCCAAAGGCGGGGTTCTCCACTGTTATTCCGAAAACGCGGAGTACGCGAAACGGGCCCTGGATCTGAATTTGTATTTTTCCTTCGCCGGTAATTTGACCTACCGGAACGCGAGAAATCTCCATGAAACGATCGAGGTTCTGCCCTTAGATCGGATACTGATAGAGTCGGAAAGTCCCTTTATGGTTCCCGCGGAGTACCGGGGAAAACGGAATATGCCCAAGTATCTGCCCTCCACGGGAAAGTATCTGGCGGATATGCTGGAGATGAGCGAGGAAGATACGGCGGCCTTCCTCTGGGAAAATTCTAACCGCTTTTTTGGGCTTCCTTCGGCGTAAAAATTCCTAGGAACTGGGATGGGTTTTTATAAACCGATACGCATGGGTTCTCTTGTCCTTCCGGGGAATGTGTTCCTTGCCCCCGTGGCGGGGTATTCGGACCGGGCGTTCCGAACGATCTGTGTGGAACAGGGGGCGGATTTTACCTATACCGAACTGGTTTCCTCGGAAGCCCTAGTTCGGGGGGTAGCGAAGACGGATCTTCTGCTGAGGCGGGGGGAAAACGAAGAACGGTACGCGATCCAGCTCTTTGGGGCCGATCCGGAAACCCTGGCCCGGGCGACCGCCCTATTGGCCCCCTATAAACCCTCGGTGGTGGATATAAATTGCGGCTGTCCGGTCCCAAAGGTGATTAAAACGGGCGCCGGTTCGGCCTTATTGAGAGACCCCCCACTTTTGGGACGGATCGTGTCGGCGGTGGTCCAGGCGTCGGAGGCTTCTTTGGGAGCCGCCCCGGTGACGGTGAAAATCCGCTCCGGCTGGGACAAGGATTCCATAAATTACCGGGAAACCGCCCGCGTAGCCGTGGAGGCCGGGGCGGCGGCGGTGGCATTGCACGCCAGGACCCGGTCCCAACTCTACGAAGGAAAGGCCGATTGGTCCCATATCGCGGACCTGGCAAGCCGCCTTGGGGTACCGGTGATCGGGTCGGGGGATCTATGGAAAGCCGAGTCGGCGGAACGGATGTTCCGGGAGACCGGCTGTCAGGCCGTGATGTTTGCCCGGGGCGCCATGGGGAATCCCTTTGTTTTCGCGGAAACCCGGACTCTCCTGGTCCAGGGTTCCTATATCCCCGTGACCCCCGCCGTGCGAATCGCCACGGGTTTTCGGCAATTACAGCTCCTGTCCGTCGACGTGGGCGAAACGGCGGCCTGTAGGGAAATGCGGAAGCATTTTTGCGCGTATACCAAGGGTTTTAACGGCGCTTCGGTGCTTCGGGAAAAACTGGTTCACGCGGAAACCATCGCCGAATATAAAACCCTGTTGATTGAAGCTGGGGCGCTTGCGCCGAATCCTTTGGACGCTTAGAATCGGGCCATGGGATTTTTGGAGCCTTTCTTAGATTATGTATCCGTTCTTTTTTCTTCCGATCCCGGCGCCGCGAAAAAGCGAAGGGAACTGCGAGCTGTTTATAATATCTTAAAGGACGCGCGTCCGGCGGTGTATAAAAGGGGTTCCCAAAGGGTGCTTCCCGCCTTTGCTACGGCGGTTTTTGATCTGTCCGTGGCGCTTCGTCCCCTTAAAGATCTCCTGGAACATTCGGTCCTTATTCCGGATTCAAAGGTTTCTCGGCGTTTTTGGGATTTTTTGGTAGAACGATACCTAGGAGAAGGTATAGGAAGGTTACTGGAATCCTGTTCCTACGACTCTTTAAAAGCCCGAATGGCTGGGTCTCCTAAAAGGGATGAGGTTTTACAGGCCGCGGAAGCGGATTTTAAGATGATTCTCAACGAATTAAACGGAGCGTCCATGAAAGTGGCCGATGGGGAATTGGCCCGCTTTGAACGGTTGGTGGATCTTTGCCGCTACGATTTCGGACGGGTGTTAAAGCCCTTTGATCCCTCGGCGCGGCCCGAATCTGCCCAATACAAGCCCCGTTTTTCGGTGGCCGATGGAATGGACGCGGTTCCCCACCTGATGGACCTGTACACGGTGACCGCGGATTTTTACATCGATCCTTCCACGGTGGACGCTGTAAAGGCCCTCTCCCAACGCTTGGGCGAGGGGGACCAGTTTTCCGCGAAATATACCAAACCCATAGCCCAGATCAATAGAATTTTAGGGTCCACCCTTTCGGCCCCCCTGATGACCGCCCTTATACGGGCGCTGAGGGAGGATCCGGCCTACCAACCCTTGGCGCCTGCGGTTCCGCGCCCCTTTACGATGGAATATCGCGAGCGTCTTATTCGCCGTTGGACCGAGGATAGGGATCGAATCCAAAGGGAGTTCCGGGAACAATCGTTGGAAACGGATATTTCTGTTTTATTTGGCGAAGGTTTACTGAGCGTTATGGGGTATGATACGGCGATGAACGAGCGGCTCAAGAAGGAACAAAACCTATCCTTTGCCTGGATGCTACCCCTGTCGCTCTGTAAAACCTTTGAAAGCCGCTACGTGTCCGGCCCGTTTATCGAATCGGTTCGTCGATTGGTGGTGGAGGGTTTTTTTCAAAACGCTGTCCTACGAAGCCGATTAACCGACTCGATCGGTTATTTAGAAAAAATGGGAAGCCGTATCGCGGCTTTTGAAGATAGTTCGGCTTCCAGCTCCCGGTCTGGGATTGCGGCTCTGCGGACCGCCTTGGACGAGGCCGCCAAGGGCAAGGACCGTTCCGAGGTGGTAGAAAAGATCGTTCGGACCTTGGACGATCGGGCAAAAGAGCTGGTGAGCAACGATGTTAAGGCCCTGCGAATTCTGGCGGAATCGATATTCGACGTGATGTCCGATTTCCGAAAGCCCACCCCCGAATTGGTTTCTAACATAAAAACCCTGGCGGTCTCCAAAGATAAAGCCCTGATTCCCAATTTGGTAAACGGGTATAACGGGACGGCAAAGTTTTTAAAGATCATGCAGGCCTATTTGGTTGTTAGCGCCCTCCACGAGGGACCTACCCCATAGGGGCAGTCCTGACGGGTATGGGAAGTTCTGAGGTCCCGTTTTACGCCCTATCGGGGGTAAAAAAGTACCGTACCGCTTGCGGGCTGGAATAATGAATGGTATCATAAAATCCCCATGAATGAAAAAGAGTATGAAAACGATACAACCTTTGATCGTTTTGACCGGACCTCCAACTCCGAGTCGGTGGATTATGAAAAGCAAATTTACGACCTAAAACAACTCTTGGAAATATCAAAAAGCCTTAACTCGACCCTCGACTACAATATTCTTATAGATTCGATTTTGTTTACCTGCCTCGCCCAAATGAAGGTCGTTAAAGCCGGTTTGTTCGCCAAAAAGGGCCTGGACTCGGAGTGTTTTACCCTCCATAGAAACTATAAGGGGTTTGAGATCGATCGTTCCATCGATTACTGTATTCCCGAAAGCCATCCCCTTATTCGACTGTTCGCTACGAAGTACTCGTCCTATACCCTCCAGGAGATTTATTCCCATTTAGGTCCCCTGGAGGGGTTAGAGTCTTTGGAATCCCTGGAGCCCTCTCTTCTTATTCCCCTTAAGGCCAAGGGGCAGATCAACGGGGTTATTATTCTTGGGGAACGGATCGACGATACGGATTTTGATGCCTACGAGCGGGAGTATATTCTTAATATCGCGATTCTCGCCTCCATCGCGATCAATAATGCCTTCCTCTTTGAAATGACCACCACCGATATGATGACCAAATTAAAAATGAAGCACTATTTTTATTCCGTCCTGGGGGAGTGGTTCGATACTTGCATCATGGAAAAGAGCTTCCTGAGTATTATCATGATGGATATTGATTTTTTTAAAAAATTTAACGATTCCTACGGTCATTCCTGCGGGGACGTGGTTTTAAAGCAGGTAGCCAAGACTATCTTTGATAACATACGGCCGGAGGACGTGGCGGCCCGTTATGGGGGTGAGGAATTTGTGGTGCTGGTCCACGGGGCCGATGGTCCGCTGGCGGTGAATATCGCCGAAAGAGTCCGGGAAGCGGTCGAATCTATGGAAACCGAATACGAGGGGTTAAAGCTCAAGGTTACCATTTCCTCCGGGGTGGCTTGTTTAAATCCCGACGTTGATTTTTCTCCCAAATCGGTGGTGGACCGGGCGGACAAGGCCCTGTATTGGTCAAAGCAAAATGGCCGGAACCGGGTCAGCTTTGCGCCCTAAGGGGGTGTTGAAAAGTCCATGGGTTTTGGATTTTCAACAATCCGCAAGGATAGAGGCGGGGCCCGTAAAGATAGGGACGGGGAATGGAACCTAAAAATAAAGCGGTGATCCGTTGTGTAAAGGGAGACCGGGTTTGGGAAGTTCCCCTTTCGCCGGTGGTATCGGTGCTTAACCTGTTACTGCGGGAAGGTATTCCTATTCCCCATTCCTGCGGGGGCAAGGCCCTCTGTGGAACCTGCCGGGTCCGGGTGGTATCCGACAAGGGTAAACCGGCTCCGATAAACGGGATGGGTCCCCGGGAAGCGGAACGGCTTGGCTCGCTTCATCTGGATCCGCCGTACCGGCTGGCCTGCCAAATATACGCCCGATCGAGCGTTACCATCGAAATACCGGTTGACCCTTGAGGCCTAGGAATCGTATTTTTAGATAATGAGTGTAATTCAAAGACCCTTTCGATATCGATACGATAACGCGGTACTGATCCTTATCGGTATCAACCTGTTAGCCTTTCTGCTCCAACAAATCGTTCCTCAAGCCACCTCGTATATGGCCCTGAATCCCGTGGCGGTGCTTCAGTTGGGGGCCTATTGGCAATTTTTTACGTATATGTTCGCCCACGGAGGAATTTCTCACCTGGTTCTGAATATGCTGGGGTTATTCTTTTTTGGAATCCAAGTGGAACGGCACGTAGGGTCAAAGGAATTCGTACTGTTTTACCTGTTAACCGGATTTTTGGCGGGTGTTTTTTCCTTTTTTGTATATTGGCTTACCGGGGCGTATAACGTGTACTTGCTGGGCGCTTCCGGGGCTATTTTCGCGGTTCAATTTGCCTACGCCGTCTTTTTCCCCACGTCCATGGTGTATATTTGGGGTATCCTTCCCATCCGGGCACCCATCCTGGTTCTGGGCTTTACCGCCCTGGAGGTGTTTTCGACCTTTACGGGTTTCGCCAGCGGCGTGGCCCATTTGACCCACCTGGCGGGCTTTGCCTTCGCATGGCTCTACTTTGTCGTTCGTTTCGGGGTTAACCCCATGAAGTCCCTGATCGGGCGATGAAAAAAAGATCCCTTCGGTTACAAATACGTCGCCCTTTCTACGAAAACCTCCTTCTTTTTTTGTTTATGGGTTTTTTGTCTGGGTCCCTCGGGGCCCAGGAAGTTTTACGGGGCCGGGTCTGGGTGGACCTGGAACCGGTTTACCAGCGCTTTGTGGACGTGCCCTACCCCTTAGATACGGTAACGGCCCAGAGGCGGGCTCTGGAGGAGACAAAGTTTTACTTTGAGGGGATGATATACGGCTGGTCCTTTGACTACGAGGTGGGGGAGAGGGCTCGTAAAATTGAGGAGAACTTTGAACTCCACAGCCTGGGCTCTATCCCCCTATCTGATCCTCGGCTTACGGTTACCGATGGGAGCGTGGAGGGTTCTCGGTTTTATCTTTGGACCGAGTACCGGCCCGACGGTCCCCAGCGGGGGCGGCTGAAGGGCTGGGAGGGGGGGCAGGTACAAAAGACCCAGGCCAGCGGCACGGGACCCCTGGCGGGGCCGGTGGAATCCAGCCAATGGATGGATGGCAAAAAAGAAGCCCTGCAAGACGCCGCCCGGGCCGCGGTTCGGACCATCCTGCGGGGAACCGAACGGAACCGTCCCAAGGAAGCCCACGGGTTTATTGCCCTGGCGGAGTTCCCCCTGTACCGTATAGAGATGGGCCGCTGGGTCGCCATTGCCCAGTTTCGTCTGGATATAAGGGAGATCGTTCCCTTCGCCGCCTATTAAGGCGCACCTGGCCTGTTAACCGCCTATACACAGAGCCGCTTCCTAAAAAACGTGTACTAAAGGCCCGTGGCCCGGGATTTTTACTCCCCGATGATCTTAACCAACACCCGTTTGCGGCGCTGACCGTCGAACTCACCGTAAAAGATCTGCTCCCAGGGACCAAAGTGGAGCTGACCCTTGGTAATCGCCACCACCACCTCCCGGCCCATGATTTGACGTTTCATGTGGGCGTCGGCGTTTACTTCGCCCCGGTTATGTCGGTAGGAGGAAACCGGCTCGTGGGGGGCCAATTTTTCCAGCCACACGTCGAAGTCCTGGTGCAGGCCCGACTCGTCGTCGTTGATAAAAACGCTGGCGGTGATGTGCATGGCGTTGACCAAACACAGGCCCTCCTCCACCCCCGAGTCTCGAACCAGCTCGGCTACCTGATCGGTGATGTTGATGAACTCTCGGCTTTTCTTTGTTTCGAACCATAGTTCCTTGGTCAATGATTTCATCGGTTTCTCCTCTCTGGATAAAATATCAAAAACTTCCTTTGCTTTGAATATGGAGACAATTCTAAAAACATCAGTTTTTAGAGGGGACTCAATATGTTTTTTCCCTCTGACGAATAAGATTATGTTTAGACCCTTGCACTATCCCCATTTATATTTCATAATTAACCTATCTTTTTTAACAAGGAATACTTATGCCCAAAGCGAACCCTTTTGCTCAGATTGCCAAGAAACTCGTTTCCCTTCAGGCTAAATCAGCCAAGGTCAACGAGGAACTAAAAGCCCTTGCTGGAATGGTTGAGGAAGAAATGAAGAAGCAGGAAGCCGCCCCTGTAAAAGCGGCCCCCGCTAAAGTTTCCGCAAAGGTTGCCCCTGCCCCTGCCGCTAAAACCATGGCGGCTCCCAAGAGAAGGGCACGACCCGCCAAGAAATAAGGCAAAGAGGCGGGGTCTTACCCGCCTTGCTACACATCAAACTCCACTACAACCTTGGTTCCATTGCCTCGTTCTATCCTTATCAATCCGTTCAACAGCTGAGTAAGGGCTTGCACCAACGGTAACCCGAAGCCAGTAGAATCCTCGAAAGAAACCGATTCCGGAATTCCAATTGGGTTCCTCAGGGCTTTCTTTTCGTTCTATTATACCCCTTATTTACATGAAGCGGTATATAGGGTAATTTATGGTTACCGAAGGTCATACGAAAAGCATTAGGGTTGGACGGTGGGAGCTTTCATGGATATACAAACGATGGTCAAGAATTTACACCCCCTAGAGGTGCGGATTATTCGGCGATACGGCCGTTCCGATGAGCTGACGATTGAGAAAGTCGAGGCTGATTTGGGGTTTAAGAGCGGAAACGGGAACCAGGCCCTGTCGTGGTTAGCGGCCAAGGGGCTAGTGACGGAACTACGCCGGGAAACGCGGGTATTCTACGAACTTACCGATTTAGGGCACCGATGGAAGACCGAAGGTACCCCGGAAGAACGGTTACTCCGGTTATTGAATAAAAAAGAAGCCCTGCGGCTTCCCGAGATCGCCGAGGCCCTAGGAATTGAAAATAAGGATGTGGGAAGCGCCTTTGGGGCCCTTTCCAAATTTGGTCTTGTGGTGATGGATGGGGCAAAACGGGTTGCCCTGGCCGCCGCGGCGGAGCTGATGGAAAACGGCCTTCCGGCGCGGGGAGAGGGGGCCCAGAAGTTATCCGTGGTTAGGGGTCTGCTGGAAAAAGCCGCCGCGGCGGAGGGTGCCGTTCTGGCGGACGAGGCCTTGGACGAAGCGGAAAAGGTGGCCATGGCGGGGATAGCGAAAAAACGCGGAGCCGCCGACGCCGCGTTCCGTATTCTGGAGCGGGAAACCGTGGTATACGGTCTTTCCAGCGAGAGCGTCGCCGTAGCCCAGGCGCTGGAGGCGGCGGGGATCACGGGGGATGAAATTGGTACCCTAACGTCGGAAATTCTTTCCCAGGGGGTCTGGAAGGGGGCTCAATTCCGGGCCTACAACGTCCACGTTCCTCCGAGTCGTTTGCTTATTGGCCGGTCGAACCCCTACGCCAAATTTTTGGAGGACGTGAAGGATAAATTGGTATCCCTGGGGTTTGAGGAATTCGACGGTTCCCTGGTGGAGACGGAATTTTGGAATTCCGACGCCCTCTTTATGCCCCAGTTTCATTCGGCCCGGGATATCCACGATGTGTATTACGTTGCCGAGCCCACCAAAGCCCGGTCCATCGAGGAGCCCTGGCTTTCCCGGGTAGCGGCGGCCCACGAAAATGGGGGCGATACGGGGAGCCGGGGGTGGAACTATACCTTTGACCGGGAGTTTACCAAACGGCTTATCCTCCGTAGTCAGGGGACGGTACTGTCGGCCCGTCAGCTTCCCACGGCCAAAGTACCGGGCAAGTACTTTGGGATTGCCCGGTGCTTCCGGTACGATCGGGTGGACGCGACCCATCTTTCGGATTTCTATCAAACCGAGGGGATCGTGCTGGGGGAGGAGGTAAACCTCCGAACCCTTTTGGGATTCCTGGAAATGTTCGCCCGGGAAGTGGCGGGGGCGAAGGAAGTAAAATACGTTCCCGGGTATTTCCCCTTTACCGAGCCCTCGGTGGAGGTGCACATTAAGCATCCCGTGCTTGGGTGGTTCGAACTCGGGGGTTCCGGCATATTCCGGCCCGAGGTTACCAAAGCCCTGGGGGTCGATGTGCCGGTGGCGGCGTGGGGGATCGGTATCGACCGAATGGCTTTGATGGCCCTGGGACTTAACGACCTGCGGGAGCTTTTTAGCTACGACATCGAAAACGTTCGCCTGCGCCGGGCCAACGAAGCGGCTCGATAATCCTTTGGAGAGAAGTGTATGCCCAAAATTGAAGTAAACGAACAACTATTTTATTCCCTGGTGGGTCGTCGTTGGAACAGCCGGGATGAGTTTGAAGAGGTTCTAACCTGCGCCAAGGCGGAGTTGGACGAGGATTCGGATAAAAGCCTCCCGGAGTCGGAACGGGTCCTTAAAATAGAATTAAACGATACGAACCGGCCGGATCTATGGTCCACCGCCGGAGTGGCCCGGCAGTTGCGGATCCATTCGGGGGGGAAACGGCCGAAATATCCCTTTTTTACCCGCCCCGAAGCGCCGGGGTCTACCGGCGGTTCCGTCTCTGGATCTGTTGGCGGTTCTGCCGCGAAGGTACCTGCGAAGGATTCCCCTTTCCGGGTGGTGGTGGATCCCCAGCTCCGGGAAATCCGGCCCTACATCGCGGCGTTTGTGGTGTCGGGAAAGGCCATCGACGACGCGCAACTAAAGGATGTGATTCAAACCCAGGAAAAGCTGTGTTGGAACTTTGGTCGGAAACGTCGGTCCATCGCCATGGGGGTGTACCGTACTTCCCTTATTCGCTGGCCCGTCCGATACACGGCGGCGGATCCTGACGGGACAAAGTTTATCCCCCTGGGTATGGACACGCCCCTTTCTCTTCGGGAAATCAACCAACAGCACCCCAAGGGACAGGAGTACGGCTACATTGTCGCCGATTTTCCCAAGTATCCCTACATAACCGACGACAACGGCGAGACCCTGTCGTATCCGCCGGTCATTAACAGCGCCCGGATCGGGGCTGTTCAGATGGGGGATACGGAACTTTTTGTGGAAATGACGGGAACGGATATGGAAACCCTCACCCTGGCGGTGAGTATGGTGGCCTGTGATTTTGCCGACGCGGGGTACCAGGTGGTACCGGTAACGGTGGAGTACCCCTACGACACGCCTTTTGGCCGGTCTATCACCTTTCCCTATTATTTTCAAAAACCCACCTTCTGTTCCCTGCAACGGGTGGAAAAGTTCCTCGGCCAGGCTTTAACGGGGGCCGAATGCGTGGCGGCCCTGGAGCGGATGGGCTGCGGCGCGGAAGAGGCGGTGGATAGCGAAACGGGAACCGCCGAAAAGGTTCCCGGTGTTCGGGTGTATCCCCCGGAATATAGAAATGATTTTCTCCACGCGGCGGATGTGGTGGAGGATGTGATGATCGGTCGGACCCTCGCTTCCTTCAGTCCCCTGAAACCTCGGGACTTTACCATCGGTCGTTTAACGCCAATTACCCTCTTCAGCCGAAAAGTGAAGGAACTCATGGTGGGTCTTTCCTACCAAGAGATGATTTATAACTACCTGGGTTCCCGCCGGGATTTTGTGGACCGCATGCGCCGGGATGGTTTTACCGCGGTCCGGATCAGCAATCCCATGTCGGAAAATTACGAGTACCTGAGGGATTCGATCCTAGCGTCCCTTCTGATGTCCGAATCCATTTCCGCAAACGCTGTGTTTCCCCACCGAATTTTTGAGGTTGGAAAGGTGGCGTACCGGGATGAAACGGAGAATTACGGGGTAAAAACTCGGCAAAATTTGGGTTTTCTGCACGCTTCGCCGGACGCGAATTTTAACACCCTCTCCAGCCAGTTGCAGGCCCTGTTTTACTACCTTTCCCGGGGGTACGAGGTTAGGGAGCTGGAGGACCCCCGGTTTATTAGCGGGCGGTGCGCGGAAATCCTGTTCCAGGGGAAGGGAATCGGGGTTTTTGGGGAATTGCACCCCCAGGTGCTGGAAAATTGGGGGGTCACGGTTCCCTGTTCCGCCTGCGAGGTGGATTTAGAGGCCCTATTGTAATGTCGCGCCAACGGTAGGGCCCTCCGGGATTGAGCGGAGGGCGACCGGACTCGGTAAAGGAGCTGATATGGATGTTCAGTTTGAGGTGGTTTCGCTGTCGGTGCCCGAGGGTGCGAATATCATCGTCGGGCAAAGCCATTTTATCAAAACCGTGGAGGACCTGGCGGAAATAATGGCCGCCTCGGTACCGGGGGTAAAGTACGGTTTGGCCTTTAACGAGGCCTCGGGCCCCTGCCTTGTGCGCACCGAGGGTACCGATGGGGACCTGGTTAAGGCGGCCCAGGATTGTGCTCTGGCGGTGGGCGCGGGGCACACTTTTTATCTCATTCTCGGAAACATTTTTCCTATCAATGTATTGGATCGAATTAAGGCCTGTCCGGAAGTTTGTGGTATCTATTGTGCCACCGCGAACCCTGTGCAAGTGGTGGTGGCCCGCACGACTCTAGGCCGGGGTATCATGGGGGTAATCGACGGAGAACCGCCCAAGGGTGTCGAAGGGCCGGCGGAAAAGGCCGAGCGGAAGGGTCTTCTACGGCGTTTTGGGTACAAGTTCGCGTAGGGTAAAAGTCTCAAAAAGGGATAAGTTACCTTAGCAAAAATTCGCGGAGCAACGCCGAGGGGGCGTCTACTATGGAAACGATTTCGGATCGAAATCGGTCAGATCGAAACCTATCGGACCGGGAATTGCAAAAAACCATCCTGGAGGCGCAAAAAAACGAGATAACCGAGTACCAGGTGTACATCCGTTTATCCGAATTGAGCCGGGATCCGAAAAACGCCCAGGTGCTTCGTTCCATCGGAGAGACGGAACGGCGGCATTCGGAGTATTGGAAGACTAAAACCGGGGTGGACGTTAAGCCCCGGGGCTTTAAAGTGTGGCGAACCGTTCTTTTGGCCCGTTTATTGGGATTAACCTTCGTTTTAAAGCGCATGGAAAAAAACGAGGGGACGGCGTCTAAAAAGTACGCTCTCCTAGAATCCGCGTACCCCGAAGCCCGGGCCATAAGTCTGGATGAGGCGGCCCACGAACGGGATCTTTTAGCCCTGCTGGACGAGGAACTGCTCCAATACGTGGGGTCCATCGTTTTAGGCTTGAACGACGCGCTCGTAGAACTGACGGGAGCGTTAGCCGGGTTTACCCTGGCCCTAGGGGACACCAAGATCATCTCTCTGGCGGGCCTGGTAACGGGGATTTCAGCCGCCTTTTCCATGGCCGCGTCGGACTACCTATCCTCCAAAGCCGAGGGGGATCCCCGGGCTTCCAAATCGGCTCTGTACACCGGCGTGGCCTATATTATAACCGTTACGCTGATGATTCTTCCGTTCTTGCTCATTCCCCATAAATTTATCAGCCTGACGATTACGCTCATCATTGTGGTTACCATCATTTTTCTCTTTAACTACTATATTTCCGTGGCCAAGGATTTGAATTTTAAACGTCGCTTTTTGGAAATGACGATCATCAGCCTGGGGGTAGCGGCTTTCTCGTTCCTGGTAGGCTGGCTCTTAAAAGAAGCCCTAGGAATTTCCGCGTAGGGTTCGTGGGGGCGTTGGGTACTTTGGGGGCGCTTATGGAGGGTTTATTTGTTGACCCTTTTTGCAATAAAGGATACATTACTATCACAGTCGGATATATCCTAAAGGAACTCACATGAATACGCTGGAAATTCGCAATCTTACCTTGATGAAGGGCCCTAAGGCTCTTTTAGCGGATATTTCTCTCGATATATGGCAGGGTTACGTCCATGCTATCATCGGACCGAACGGGGCGGGGAAATCCACCCTGGCCCAAACTATTATGGGGCTTTCGGGATACCGGGATATCGAGGGGGATATTTTTTTTGAAGGACAATCGATTAAGGGTCTGTCGGTGGACGAACGGGCCCGGTTGGGGCTGACCCTGGTGTTCCAGGAGCCCGCCCGGTACGAGGGGCTGGGGGTAAAAGATTTTATCCTGGCGGGGGCTCGGGAAAAGAAGGCCGCTCTGGTGGACGAGGCTTTGAACGTGGTGGGTTTGGATCCCGCGCGGTACCGGGATCGGGCGGTGGACAAGACCCTTTCGGGGGGCGAGCGGAAACGGATCGAATTGGCCTCCGTGTACGCCATGAAGCCCCGCCTGGTAATGATGGATGAACCGGACAGCGGTGTGGATATCGATTCGGTCCAGAATATCTTCGCGGTAATACGGGAATTGAAAAATGATGGGGCCACGGTAATCCTGATTACCCATAGTCCCGAGGTATTAAAACAGGCGGACCACGCATTTCTCCTCTGCGCGGGCCAGATTGTCGATAAGGGGACTATGGAAAACATGTACGATTATTTTAATGGCCGGTGCGCCCCCTGTACCCACATCGGAAACCCGATCATCGATTCTCAATTAGGGGCGTAAATAAAATGGCAGAAGCGGCAATCGACACAAAAACCCCGATCCAAAGCGCGGAACGGGATGAGCTTATAGCGGAACTATTAGACTCGATCAAACAGCACCACTACGGTCCAGGGGTGGCCCATATTGAAATTCACGGAAACGAGGTGCTGGGTGTTAAGCTGGTAGATGGACTGGAGGTGGTTTCCCATAGTATTCCCGATGGGGTGGAGGTGGATATCCGGGTTAAAAAAGGGGTAACCATTCAAAATCCGGTACACTTCTGTTTTGGAATAATTCCGGACAACGGGGTTCAGCGCATTATCACCCGGACGGTGATCGAGGAAGGCGCCAGGGCCCAATTCATGGCCCATTGTACTTTCCCCAACGCGGTCAACGTACAGCATATTATGGACGCGAAGGTGATAATTGAAAAGGGCGCCTACCTTTCGTACCTGGAGCGGCACGTTCACGGACCGAAGGGTGGGGTGACCATCGTCCCCAAGACCGAAGTTCGAGTAGAAGAAAACGGGCGGTACAACACGGAATTTGAACTTATAGAGGGTGCCGCAGGGGCTATCGATTTGGATTACAAGGCCACCTGCGCCAAGGGCGCCGTGGTGGATATGAAAGCCCGGATTTACGGTCGTTTGGAGGATAGGATCCATATTCGAGAGGCCGTATATTTGGAGGGCGAAGAATCGGTGGGGGTTTTGACCAGTCATATCGCCTTAAAAGAAAAGGCCCAGGCGATCGTGGAAAACGAGGTTATCGCCTCCGCACCCCTGGCCCGTGGACACGTGGATTGCAAAGAAATAATCCAGGGGGAGGCCCAAGCTCGGGCGATTCCCATCGTTCAGGTAAAGGACCATCGGGCCCATGTGACCCACGAAGCGGCCATCGGTTCGGTGGATTCTAAACAGCTGGAAACCCTGTTAAGTCGGGGGCTCTCGGAGGATCAGGCCACGGATCTGATTATCAAAGGATTATTATCGTAATGAATCGAAGAGCGGGGGTTATCGTAAAAAGTACGGCAACCCTCCTGTACCTTATCACCCTGTATCTTTTGTTGTTCCATTTTTCGATAGAGGGGGTAGAGCTTTTTGTTACCCTGCTCATTTCGTATGTTTTTATCGGCCTTTCGCTGGTGGGGCTCCTGGTCTCTAAACAAACGGTCCCCCTATGGTTTTCCTGGATCGGCGCTCTGGTTTCCCTGGTGGTCTTTGGTTACTCCATAGAAGGCTACTTGACGATTAAACTCTGCCTGGGGGTGGCGTTTTTGATGACCGCCTCCATGACCCTCCGTTGGCCCCTCAATCTCATTTCCGATGGAATCGCCATCGCTGTTCTAACGATGTTTCAGCGGACTTCCTCCCTTTTTGGCGAGACTCTGCTGGTAAAGACCCCGCCCCACATCGACGTTTCCGCCGAAGTTGCCCTGATCGCGGTTTTTTCAGCCACGGCGGTGGTGGTCTCCCTGGTCCAGCTCCTTTCTGAGCGGCTTTCGGAGGCGGAACAAACGGTGTCCCATTTGGACGTGACCATCGACCGGTTATCCCAGTTCAACCAGGATCTGCAACGGTACGCCCGAATGGCGGATGAGGAAGCGATCACCAAGGAACGAAACCGGATAAGCCGAGAAATTCACGATATTTCCGGGTATATTTTTACAAACCTGATCGCCCTCATGGACGCGGCCATCAGTATGGGCGGCAAAAATCCCGAGGCTTTGATGGAACTCCACTTAGCCGCCCGGGCCCAGGCCAAGGAGGGGCTCCAGGAAACCCGGCGAGCCCTACGGGAATTGAGGGCCTCGGATTCCCACCGGGATCGGGGAATCGCGGCGATCTTTAAAATCAAAACGGTATTTGAGCGGGTTACGGGGATTACTGTAAACATTGAAACGGGCAATATGCCCCCCCACTTTAACGATGAAATCGATATGGCCATTTATCGGGTCGTCCAAGAGGCCTTGACCAACGCGATGCGCCACGGCCGGGCCAAAACGATCAACGTTCAATTTTGGATTGTTCAAAACACCCTGGAACTGTGTGTCCAGGACGATGGGGTGGGAGCCAAGGAAATAGCGAAGGGAATCGGTCTGTCGGGTATGGAAGAGCGGGTGGGTCACCTGGGGGGGACCATTCGGGCGGCCAACGCCCCCGAGGGGGGCTTCCGTTTGGTGGTCAAAATTCCCCTGCATCCTTCTTTGGTCCCGACGGTATCCCAGGGAACAGGAGTCCCGGTGGAGGGGAAGGATGGGAACTGAGGATCAGGTCATTCGAGTCATGTTGGTGGACGATCAGGGCCTCTTTGCCCAAAGTCTTAAAACGTTTTTGGAAAACTACGCGTCGGACATACAGGTGGTTGCGGTGGCGGAAAATGGGTCCAAAGCGGTGGAGCTGGCCTTGGAGCTGGCTCGGGGAAGCGGCCGAGCCGAGCAACCCGGTACTGCCGAGCAATCCGGTACCGCAGGGCAATCCGATGTCGTCGGGTCGGGAGGCGCTCCGGATGTGGTCCTGATGGACGTTCATATGCCAGTTATGAACGGGGTGGAGGCGACCAAACGGCTTCGCTCTTACCTGCCGAACACGAAAATCATTATGCTTTCCACTTACGACGAGGACGAGTACGTCCGGGAAGCCCTGAAACAGGGAGCTTCGGGGTACCTGTTAAAGGATATTTCACCCACGGAACTAATAGCCGCGATTCGAGCACTCCGGGGCGGGGTTATGCAAATCTCTCCCCAAATCGCGGCGAAGTTGGTCCACCAGCTGTATGACGACTCGAAGCCCAAAAAGACCATCGAGGTGGCGAAAAAGTTCGAGTGGTTTGAAACCCTGACCAAGCGGGAACGGGAAATATTTGCCCTTATGGCCACGGGACGGGACAACGAGGGGATTGCCCGGGAACTCAATCTGGCCGAACAAACGGTCCGTAACCACGTCAGTATTATCTACTCTAAGTTGGGTGTGAAGGATAGATTTGAGATTATTCAGTTAGCCAATGAAATTCGGTATCACGAATAGAACGAAATTGGTAAAGGCGTATTGACCAAGGGCTCGGAACAGGGGAACATCACAACCATTATGGCGTTAGTAGAAAAACAATTTCGCGCCCTATACGGCGCCCTTTTTATCATTTTTATACTCTTTGGAACCTCTATGACCATCATTGGGGCGACGCTTCCTAAAATCCTATCGGATTTTAACTGGAGTTATACCACCGCCGGCGCGGTCATCGCCGCGGGGGCGATTGGGTACTTTCTGTCCACCTATACCGCGGGTTTTCTCGTTTCCATCATCGGTCCCCGGTTGACCATAATGCTGGGCTTGGTCTTGGAAATTGTGGGGCTGTTCCTCTTCGCCGCGACCCCATCACCCCTGGCAAATCTTTTACTCTACCTGGGTATCGGTATTGGCCAGGGCTGTATAGAATTGACCGTTAACTGGTCTACCCTCCGGATGGACCGAACCGCTAACGGCCGGGCGATGAACCTGATGCACGGGGCCTTCGCCGTCGGAGCTTTTGCAGGGCCCTTTGTAATCGGTCTTTTGATAGGAGCTAACCTTTCGTGGACCCTGATATATCGGTTTATCTCCCTTTTGTTTGTCGGGGTTTTCGTGGTTTTGTTTTTTATGCCCTTTTCCGCGTTGGGTAAAGACGAAGGCCACGGGACCCACGGAAGTCGGAGGGACCTCTACGCCCATCCCGCCTACTGGCTTGGATTTTTAGCCCTTCTTTTTTACGTTGGGGTAGAGCTGGGGGTTTCTAACTGGATCGCCGAATATTTTGTTACGGTTTTCAAAGCGCCCCTATCCACGGGTTCCTTCATGGTTTCCCTTTTCTGGCTGGGTTTACTGATCGGACGCTTTGGGGTACCCGTCGTGTACCACGGAGAGCGGCGAGAACGGGTGTTGATGATCATGGCGGTTCTCATGTCCGCATCGGTTATTTCCCTTTCCATTTTTGGGTTTATTGGTTCTGGATCATCGGTGATTCCTGTGGCTTCGGTGTTTTCGTTTTTAGCGGGTCTGGGTTGTTCTATCGTGTATCCTATCGTGGTTACCATCGTCGGCTCTGCGTTCCCCCGTTCCCAGAGCGAAGCGGTTGCCTTTTCCGCCATGGGCGGAGGCCTGGGAGCCTTTGTGTTTCCTTTTCTAATGTCCTACATTTCGGGGACCTGGGGAATCCGTTTTGGGTTCACCACCTACGCCTTTTTTTCCGTGGTGGTGGTTTTGGTAAGTTTGGCTTTGGTTCGGGTAACGAAGGGGAAAAAAGCCTGAGCGGAAGGACAACCCATGGGCTTCCGCTTGGGCCCCTTTCCTAGAGATTGCGGGTTTTTACGTTTCGCTTTTGCTGGTACATGGCTTGATCGGCCATGGAGAGGAGTTCCGAAAAGGTAAAAGGCGAAACAACCGTATCGCCGGCGTAGGAGGAAACCCCGGCGCTCACGGAATAACGAAGGTCCCTATGATCGGGAGTTTTTACTGGAGCTTGCTCGATTGACCTCTGTAATTGCTCGATTAGGGACAGGGCTTTTTGTTTTGGGCAGTTGGGAAGGACCACCAGGAATTCATCCCCCCCGGTTCGAATGATGATATCGTTTCTTCGAAATACGGTACCCATTATACGCACCACCTCCTTTAGGACCGTATCTCCGGTAAGATGGCCGTAAGCATCGTTTATAGATTTAAAATCGTTCAGATCCAGCATAATCAAGGAAAATTCCGAGGGAAGGTCGCTTCGAACAAGATCCAGCATGGTTCGATTAAAAGCCCCTGTGAGGGAGTCCCGGATACTTTCTTCCCTATAACGTTCCGAACGCATGCGTTCTAAAAGCAAAAGATGAAAGTGGTAGATCACGTCGAGGACCACAAAACCGGTGGACGCGAGAATAATTACCATAAAACCAAAATGGGATAGATAAACTGAATTGGGGTAAAGAAGGGGAATAAAGGCGTCCCGGATCGCTACGGCGCTCCCTACCACGACGCCCCCCAGGATGAGCAAATGAGCGTTCCGGAAATAATCTATCCGGATCATCTGATACAATAAATACAGGGGAAGAGGTGCTATCACTATATAGGTAAACGTGTATAGATTTTTTAAATCGATCATATTTTGGGGGAATAGGAGCGCTACCATCGATAAGATTTGAAGAACAAAATAGGTTCGGTAAAACCAATCGTGTTTTTTTTCCAGGAGTGATAAAAACCCAAACAAAAAAAACAGGGAAGCTCCGTGCCGAAGGATAACCACCCACCGCTTAAAATCCACCAGCGCTACGGGAAGGTCCGTCAGGGTCATAAAGTCCGTCAAAAAAAGGGCCGTAAGAATTGACGCGGTACCTAAAAGAATACGGAAATCTATTGTAGGAAGGGCTGAAGAGCCGATAAGTAGGAGGGTACACCCCATAATAAAAATAGACCCAGCTAGGAACAGAATAGACCAGTTGCTAATAAATTGCAGGATCAGGATCCGGACCGCGTTGCCTTTTTTAGAAATCAAATAGGGTTCAAAGGGGATTCCCGCTTCGTAGATCCCCTGGATTTCTAACCGGAGGAGATTATGGGTTTGTAAAAAAAATGAAGGAAGGGTGAACAGTTTAGCGGAATACCAAATATTAGAGTTTCCCCGTTCCATGTCACCCTGACTGCCTAGATATTGGTTGTTCCAAAATACCCGTAGAGCCGTCCCATCGATATATGGGAAGACCAGATAGTATTCCTGGGCTATGATTTCTTTGGAAGGAACGAAGTCCAGCGTTAGCGTGAGGGTGTAAACACCGCTGACATAGCTAGTATTCAGCACCCCGTTTTCATACCACCCCGGTTTCACGGAGTCAATGGTACCCCTTGGGTTCACCAGCTGGTACGTTGTATTAAAACGTAAAGCGCCTTTAGGTACCCGATAAAGAGCGGGTACTCCGAACAATATAAGGGCGGTCAGTATACCCATCAGAAGAATTGAAATGATTAATTTTCGACCCATGACTGTATTTATAATAGGGGACTTGAAAAAAGTCTAATGTAGAGTCCCCTCTAAAAACCAATTGTTTTTAGAGGGGACTTAAGCAGTTGAGGCTGTCCCGTAACTTAGGAAGTTACGGGACAGCTTCTTTAGTGTCGTATTTTCGTAGGATTTTAGCGGTTTTATCTGGTTTTAATACGTCGAAAGGGTTAAAATCCGAGAAAATACAAGGGCTGTCTGATAACTAACAGAGTTATCAGACAGCCTCAATTCCTTATAGGAATTGCGATTTTAGCGGAACAATTCTAAAAATTGATGTTTTTAGAATTGTCTCAATGTAGCTTGAGGACTTTGCAAAAACCACAAAGGACGATACAAATTGCTATCCTTGGCTGGATGGGGAATCGGATCTGTGCTACTGTCTCTGTATCTTGATTAGTCCTTTACCAATAACCCTTTTACATAGCAGCGTGGCGATCCTTGTTTCCTGCCACGTGGCACTTCGAAAACGGAATGTTCGGGCCGCCATCGGGTGGATAGGCCTGATCTGGCTGGTCCCCCTAGCTGGAGCGTTACTCTATTTTCTTCTGGGTATAAATAGAATAAGTAGAACTGGATCCTCCTTGGGCTTTGAAACCCACGTGCGGGCCCACGATCAGTTGTACCCTTCTACCAACTCCACAAGGGTTCCCCATTCGGGCTTTTCCGGTATGAACCGTCTGGCGGAAGCGGTGACCCATCGACCCCTGATGTCGGGGAACCGGATTGAACCGCTGATCCATGGGGACCAGGCGTATCCCGCCATGCTGGAGGCCCTTCGGGGTGCCCAAAAATCGGTAACCCTTTCCAGTTATATTTTTGATAACGATAGGGCCGGGGCTCAATTTATCGATGCTCTTGCGCAGGCTCACATACGGGGTGTGGCAGTTCGGGTCCTGGTGGACGGTGTAGGGGCCCGGTACAGTAAAATTGATACGGTAACCACCCTACGAAAATTGGGGGTCCCGGCGGCTAAATTCCTTCCTAATAGACCCACAACCCTGTTTCGATACGCGAACCTTCGAAATCACCGAAAGTTGATGGTGGTCGATGGGCTCCTGGGGTTTACCGGGGGCATGAATATCCGGGAGGGTAATGTAGTGGCCCTTCCCAGCGCCCATCCGATCCGGGATATCCATTTTAAGGTTCAGGGTCCCATCGTGGAGGATCTGCAGAGAGCCTTTGCTATAGACTGGGCCTTTACCGTTGGAGAACGGCTGGATGGGCCCGACTGGTTCCCCCGTATCCAAGAAACGGAAAGGGAGGGCGGCGTGTACGCCCGGGGTATCCCCGACGGACCGGATACGGATATGGATAATATGCGCCTGGTTATGCTGGGAGCCCTGGCGGCGGCTCAGGATCGCCTTAAAATTGTTACCCCCTATTTTCTCCCCGATAGCGCGTTAGCGGCGGCCCTGCAAACCACGGCCCTTCGGGGTGTTCGGGTGGATATTATTCTCCCCGAAAAAAGCAATATCTTTTTTATGGATTGGGCCATGGAGGCCCAACTTTCTGACCTTATCGATCGGGGCTGTCGGATAACCCTTTCTCCGCCTCCCTTTGATCACAGTAAATTGTTCGTGGTGGACGGGCTTTGGTCCCTTATTGGTTCTACCAATTGGGACCCCCGGAGCCTCCGCCTAAACTTCGAATACAACCTGGAATGTTACGATCCCCCCTTGGCCCACACCTTGGAAACCCTCATCGATGGACGGATTGAAAAAGGACGGCCCCTTACGGCGGAATATCTCCGGTCCCTGCCCCGAATACGACGGCTCCGGGACGGCTTTGCCCGGTTGTTAACCCCCTATTTATAGAAGCGTTTTCTTGACAGGGTATTATGATTGATATAGCATTATATATCAGCAAGGAATAACGGGTATAGAGCATGCAAGCGGATAACACAGTGTGGCCCCTGTATCAAAAAATTTACAATCAACTCTCTTCCGATATCGCGTCGGGGGTGTACCTTCCCGGTTCAAGGGTACCGTCGGAAAAAGAACTGTCTACTCAATACGGTGTAAGTAGGATCACCAGTAAAAGGGCTTTGGAAAAATTGGTAGAAGAGGGGCTTATAGAACGAGTTCCTGGCAAGGGATCCTTTGTTCGGGATGCTACATCCGGCGAAAAAAGTTCTTCCGTATCCTCTTTGGGAAAGGATTCTCTGATAGGGGTTATCCTGGCAGACTTTGCGGACTCTTTTGGAACCCGATTGTTATATTGGATTGAAAGCCGCTGTCGGGAATTAGGGTATTCGATCATTTTACGGAGATCCCAGGATGATAATGCCCTAGAGGAGCAATCGATCCAGGAATTGCTTCGTTTGGGGGTTAAGGGCATTATCATTATGCCCGTGCATGGAGAATTTTATAGCGAAACCATACTCCGTTTGGTGTTGGATAAATTCCCCCTCGTGTTTGTGGATCGACAACTGGAGGGTCTTGAAGCTTCGTTTGTGGGGACCGATTGCGTGGCCGCGGCACAACGGGGTGTGGATTACCTCTTTGAATTAGGGCACCGATCTATTTCTTTTATTTCTCCCAAAAGTGCCCATACATCCACGATCGAAGCACGACTGGATGGCTTTGTTCGGGGCCATGCGGAACATGGAATCGCGATCGATAGGGATATTTTAATAACCGATTTAGAAATGATTGTGAGCCTGGACTACTTTAAAACAAAGCATGAGAAAGATATCCTCCGGGTCCAAGAATTATTATCCTCCCATGGGGAAATAAGCGCCGTATTTGCCGAAGAATTCAACGTTGCATTGGTAGTTCATGAAGCCGCCCGGAGGATTGGTTTGCAAGTCCCCCAGGATCTTTCTATCCTCTGTGTCGATTACCCCTATTTTGCGCTAGGGCCAATTTTATATACCCATATTCGGCAGTATGAGGATAGGATGGGTTCTATCGCGGCGGAGATGATCGTAAAAAAAATCAACGAAAATGGACCGGTGGAAAAAGTACTCCTTCCCTTTGAACTAATCTATGGTCTTTCAACTGTTAAGATATCATGATATATCATGTATATTTTTAAAAATATTATTTGACATCTGGTATATCTGGTGTTATGATATTTTCGCGGTTGATGATATGATATATTCAAGTCTGCGATAGTTAATTCATCCGCCGTCTGAAAACCATAACATGGAAGTTTTCTATCGTATGGTTTCAGTAATTTGAAGTTTCTGGATGGTTTTTATTTCTTTGCATGATCCCTGACAGAAGGAAATGAAAACCCGAAAGAAACAAAACAAATAGGAGGAAAGGATGAAAAGAATCGTTGTCATTTCCATCGCCATGTCCCTCATCGTAGGTGGAGCGTTGGTATTCGCCAATGGTCAAAAAGAAACTGGTGGAGGAGGAACGTCCGCCAATCCCGAGAAGGTTCTATACTGGACTTCCATGACCCCCCCAGATTCACTTACTTTGAAAGAAATGGTTGATACCTACAATAAAACCCATCCTGGTGTGGTGGTTGAATTTGTTCAGGTACCGGGTTCTGAAACGGATGTCGCAAAATTGATGACGGCAGTTCGGGGTGGTACGGGACCGGATGTGTATCAGCTTGATCGGTTCACCGTGGCGCAACGGGCGGCCGCTGGGGTATTGGAAGATTTAACGGCGATTGTTCAAAAAAAAGACGCCAATCTTTCATCCAAATACCTTCCCTTCGCGTGGGCTGAAACCCAATACAAGGGACATACGTATGCCCTCCCCTTTGATACGGATTCTCGGGTCTTATATTACAACAAAGATATGATCAAAGCGGCTGGCTTTGATCCCGAAATGTTTAATCCTAAAAATGGGCCCCTCACTATCGATCAAATTAAGCAGATATCTCAAAAAATCGATAAGACCGACGCGAACGGAAACTATACCCAGGTTGGGTTTATTCCCTATGATACCACCTATTCACAGGGCTGGCATTATACCTGGGGTTTTGTATTTGGCGGTAAGTTTGCCGATCTAAATGCTATGAAGGTTACCCCCACCGATCCTGGTGTGGTCAAGGCTTTTCAGTTTATGAAAGACTGGGCGGCGATGATGGGTCCCCAGAAGGTTCAGACCTTTATCAGTACCTACTCTCCCCCCAATCCTCCACCGGAACAACATCCCTTCTTGATTGGAAAAGTCGCTATGATGGTTTCTGGCGATTGGGTATTGAACTCAATTAAACAATATACACCTAACCTGAATTACGGTGTTACGTACATACCGATTCCAGAAAAGGGTGCGACTCCTCAAACGTGGTCCGGTGGTTGGTCTTTCGTTATTCCTACGGGCTCAAAACATGTGGCCGCGGCCTACGATTTTATTTCTTGGATGACCGGTCCCGAAGGACAGAAGATGTATACGGTTGGTTCCTCCCACATGCCTACGTATAAAGCCTTGTTAGATGATGATTCACTTTACGAGGGAAATCATAAATTCTTTAAACAGCTTTTGGCTAATTCCAACAGCCGCCCACCCCTCCCCGTGGGCGGGTTGTATTGGGATGCGTTGACTCAAGCTCAGAATGGAGTAACCTTGAAACAAGTGGATCCTATGCAGGCTCTGCAACAGGCCTACGATACGGTACAACCCCAGTTGGATCAGGCAAAATAAAAATATAAAGAAGGGATGCCTTTGTTAAACGAAAAGGCACTCCATTAAAAAAGGCGGTATGGAAATCAGGGACCTAACCGCCTTTTTTTATACCAGGGGAGGAAACGGGATGACTCATTCGTCGCGTCGTAATTTACGAAATGGACTTATTTTTGTTAGCCCATGGATTTTTGGTTTTATAGCGTTTCAAATCTACCCAATTTTATATTCCCTTTGGCTAAGTTTTACCCGTTACTCAGGCTTTGGGAAACCTATTATTATTGGTTTTCAGAATTTTCAACAACTTTTTAAGGATCCCCTATTCTGGAAATCCGCGTATAATACCCTCTATTACACCTTATTAGCGGTTCCTGTTGGTGTTGTTGTGGCGATTGTGCTCGCCCTTGCGATGAATCAAAAAGTTAAAGAGGTATCGATTTATCGCGCCATCCTTTACGTTCCTTCAATATTACCGATCTTCGCCCTTTCGTTTGTTTGGGTAGTTTTTTCAAATCCCCGATTTGGACTTCTTAATTTGATTGGACAGGGAATAGGATTGCCGGTTATCGATTGGATCGGGGATCCTAAGTGGAATAAATTATCAATCGTGTTACTTGCCCAACTCGGTGCTGGTGGACCGGCGCTCATTTTCCTTGCGGGAATTAGGGCTATCCCTTCAGAATTATTCGATTCTGCCCAAATTGATGGGGCTAATGTGTTTCAACGATTTTTTAAAATTACCCTACCCCTTATTACGCCAATTATTTTATACGATATCATCCTTGGTTTGAGTATGGGGCTTCAGATATTTACCCAGGCTTATATTTTAACCGGCGGCGGTAGTAGTGGAGCTAATACTGCGGGGCCCGATAACTCGCTTCTTTTCTACGTGTTTTATGTTTATAAATCCGCCTTCCAATATACCCAAATGGGGTACGCTTCGGCTTTGGTATGGGTATTTTTTATCGTTAGTATGGGTATCGCTCTCGCGGTATTTCGATGGGCAAAGGCTTGGGTCAATTATGATGTCGAATAGGAGAAATTATTGTGGCGTATAATATGGCAATTGAAATTCAGAAACCCCTACGGCGAAGAAGGGAACCGTTTAAAAAAACCCTTGCGATCAGAATTGTACCCCGAATAATACTAGCGGTCATGAGCCTTGTGTATATCACCCCACTCTACTGGATGGTAGCCACGTCGCTTAAGGGTTCTCAAGAATTAACCGCCTTTCCTCCTACCCTTTTTCCCCATACCTTTGTGTGGAAAAATTATATCGATGCGTTGGAATACATTCCCTTTATACGATATTTTCTCAATTCCCTTATCCTTACCACCGGAGCAACCATCGGTGCGGTTATTTCTAACTCCCTCATTGCTTATGGCTTTTCAAGGATTGAATGGAAAGGGCGGGAGGTATTATTTTACGTAGCCATAGCAACCATGTTTATTCCGTTCCCTGTTACCCTGGTCGCTCTTTTTGATATTTTCGCGAAAATGCACTGGATAAATACGTATCTTCCGTTGATTGTTCCGACGTTTTTTGGACAAGCTTTTTATATGTTTTTGATCCGCCAATTTTTAATGGGAGTCCCTAAGGAACTCTCCGACGCGGCGAGAATCGACGGAGCCAACGAATTCATGACTTTTTTTAAAGTCATCATCCCTCTTATGAAACCGGCAATAGCGGTGGTAGCTATCTTTGCTGCGGTTAACGCATGGAACGACTTTCTTACACCTCTTATTTATCTACAGACTCAAGCGATGTATCCCCTTTCCATCGGGTTACAATTTTTTAGAGCGGAACATACGGTTGCCTTTAGTCTTCTTATGGCGGCATCTACCATGGTCGTTATTCCCGTGATTGTTCTTTTTCTGTTTTTCCAAAGATTCTTTGTGGAGGGTATTACGATGGGAGCTGTAAAAGGGTAATTTAAAATGAACACACATACAAATTTCGCGGTTCTCCGCCGTTATTCGCGGGATAATTATTGGGCCACCCGTTTATTCACCGAGTTGGATTTTCTACAGAGGGTGTTGAACACAGAACAAAAGGACGATTCGGTTCTATTAGAAATAGAAAAAAAAATAGAATTAGATTTTTCAAAGCAAGGGGCCCTTACTAAGTCAGCGGTAGAGGAAATTGAATCGGTCCTAGAACAGTATAAATCCCTATGTAAGGATTATTCCTTGCTTTGCGTAGGGCATGCACACATCGATATGAATTGGCTGTGGGGGTTCCATGAAACGGTGATGATAACTATCGACACCTTTAGGACTGTATTGGATCTATTTAATAAATATCCTCAATTCAAATTTTCCCAATCCCAGGCTTCGGTCTATCACATTATTGAAAAATACGCTCCCCAGTTGATCGAGCCCATACGGTTACGGATTGCCGACGGACGTTGGGAAGTAACCGCTACCCAATGGGTGGAAAGCGACATGAATTTGCCATCGGCTGAAAGTCTCGTACGCCAGTTAAGCTACGCGAAACGGTATATGATGGATCGTTTTGGGGTTGAAGAGTCGGCGTTCAAACAGGTTTTTTTACCCGATACCTTTGGTCATGGCGCTTTTACCCCAGAATTATTCGCTGCGGCAGGGGTCCAGCGATTGTACCATTGCAGAGGATCGGATGATTATCATATATACCGCTGGGTTGCGCCCTCTGGTCGTTCAATTTTAGCGTACCGTGAAGGCCGATGGTATAATACGGAAATTGATTCCACCATTGCCCAGTTTCTTCCGGAATATTTCTCCACCACGGGAATTAAGACGGCCTTTTGTCTTTATGGTGTGGGAGATCATGGGGGTGGTCCTACCATGCGGGATATCGAACGACTCATGGATATGAACACTTGGCCGATTTTCCCTCGGATTAAATTTTCAACCCTTCGAGAGGGTTTCGATGAGATAGAAAGGGCTCAACCCCGGTTACCCGAAGTACAGGGGGAACGGAACCCCATTTTTACGGGTTGTTATACATCCCAATCTCGGATAAAAATGGCGAACCGAAAATCTCAGGAATTACTCTACGAAACGGAATACTTTGAGACTCTGCGGTATGTCAAATTGGGTGCTCCCCCCTTTGATAGGCAGTTTCGTAACAACCTTCGGGATGCCTGGGTGCAGGTCCTGTTTGGGCAATTTCATGATATCCTTCCCGGTTCGGGAATTCAGCTTACCCGCGAACATGCTTTAGGCAGGTTTCAAGAAATCGCGGCGGCGGGACTATCGGCGTCTTCGAATTATGTAAGGGCCCTTACGTCTTTAGATACCCCTGAAAAGGAAGATGGAAAGGATTCCGTCGATCTGCTCTCTCCGGCTGAGTTCTGGGGAGGCGGGAATACGTACCATGGAGCTGGGGTCGGCTTTGGGGTCGAAGCTCTCCGTTTACCCGCAGTTGGGCGAGGTACGGAAGCTGAACGGTATTATAGGATTTTCAATCCACTCCAATGGGATAGGCTTGAGATTTGTGAAGTTACCCTGTGGGATTGGCTTGATAGCCCCCAAACGATCCGATGCATAGACGAAGATTCAAAGGAATTAAGCGTTCAAATTGTGGAGGTAGGCAAGGATCCCTATTGGGGGCATCGTTTCATTCGTTTGGTTCTTCCATTATCTATTCCAGCCTTTGGTACCAGAACTCTGCGTATCGATTCCTGGGAAAACCAGAATTCCAGTGATTCAACCCTGTTCCCCTACGGAACAGATAATTGGCTTGTGGAACGGAATATAAATCCCGTGTTAGAAAATGATCTCATAAGGGTAACCTTTAACCTGCAAACGTGGACTATAACTTCGTTTATTCGAAAAGCCGATGGACTAGAATTGATTCCAGAAGACTTCGGTCCGGGATGTGAAAAGTACGCTGGGGTGTTTCGATTTATCCGAGAGGATGCCCATGGAATGACCGCATGGATAGTCGGTAGACACACCAAGGAAATTCCACTTATCCATAATATTCGCCTCACAGGTTCCCATATCGATGCGAAGGCCCTTAGGCAATGGTTGGATTTTGAAATCCCCATTTCTGAAACTACGGGATCCAAAGCAAAGGTACGAATTTCCTTAGATAGGTTTAGCGAAAGTATTTCTTATTCAGTCACCTGCGATTGGCTTGAAAGGGGTAATGAGGCTTTTGGGGTACCCCAATTGGATTTTTATGTTCCCCTACGAGAGCCTGGGTCGCTGGTTCGGACCGATGTTCCCTTTGGGGTTATGGATCGCGGTAGTTTGGATATGGATATGTCGGCCCTTTCTTTTGGGGCCCGGCAGTGTGGAAGTAAGGGGGCGGTGGTTTCCCTCGTTACGGACAGTAAGCAGGCTTTCCGTATGACAAAAGAGGGAATCTCTGTAATCCTAATAAGAAGTTCCTACGATCCGGATCCCTATCCTGAATTGGGACGCCATACTTGGAGGTTTTCCCTTGGGTTGTTAAACCCCGCAAGTTGGGAAAATCCTGAACTTCTGTATAAGAATGCTTTAGGATATAACCACCCCAGTATCGTTCAAGCGTTTGCAGGGAAAAACGGTATATATCAAAAGTCCCTTCCCTTTATTCGGATAGAAGGCGAGGGGGTTGTGGTTACCGCTATCAAGCGATTGGATTCAAAACGGTGGGATTTTGAGGAAACGAAGGAGACCCGATCCCTGATTATACGGGTCTTTGAGATTCAAGGCCAGGACACAAGGGTTACGATTACCCTTCCCGGTGAGAGTATCATAGGTTGTACGTTGATGGATATTCATGAACGTCCCCTTCAACCACAAAACGAATATAGTAAGGACGGATATGTGATCGTTCCGATACCGCGGCAGAGTATTCAAACGATACAAATTACGTTGAAATAACCAGAGGAAGGAAATTTATGCTGATACGAAAGGTTGATTTACGGATACGGCAGTATTTACATTTTTTAAAGGGGCTCCGGTATACGGTGTTGGAACGGCCTGCCTTTGAGGTTTTTGAGACCGAACGGGTCTATCGAAGGCCCCCCACGGTGGATGCTTGGAAACCGATTCAGTTTCCCTATCCCTACGGGAAGGAATGGACCACCTATTGGTTTAGAACAACCTTTACGGTACCAGAGTCAGCTCGGGGTAGGGAGATTTTTTTGCAGGCCACGCCAAACGCCGATTCTCTGGTGTTTATAAACGGGAAGGCGGCTGGGGCTATCAATCCCTTTCATGATGAGATTCGGTTATCCTCCTCAGGAAGGCCGGGAACGGAGTATGAGATATACCTGGAATCCTACGCGGGGCATAAGTACCCGGGGGAACATCCCTTCCAGGGTGATTCGGTGATCCTAACCTTGGGGGCCCATATCGATGACTATCCTAATATTTTCCGCCACGCGGCTTTGACTACCAAGAATCAAAACATCTACGCCCTGTACCACGATGTCCGTATCCTTTTTGATCTAGCCCAAAGGTTGGATGAAAATTCCTTGCGGAAGAATCGTATACTTCAGGAGCTGTACCGGGGGCTTACGAAAATTCGTTTTACCGCCCGGGAAGAAGAATTGGAAGACCAGACGCAAAGGGCCCGGGAAATTATTACGCCCCTGTTATTAGAAAAGAACAGTGGCACTACGCCGGAAATCTTTCTGGTGGGTCACGCTCATATCGACCATGCCTGGTTGTGGCCCATTTGGGAAACCGAACGAAAGGCCGCCCGGACCTTTGCCAACATGGCCCGGTTGACCGAGGAATTCGAGGAGTTTGTGTTTGTTCAATCCCAACCGGCCCAGCTAGAAATTGTACAACGGGAGTATCCTGATATTTTTGCCTCCGTAAAGGCGGCCTTTGAACGGGGCCAATGGGAACCCAACGGGGGTATGTGGGTAGAGGCGGACTGCAATCTAAGCGGCGGCGAATCTTTGATTCGGCAGTTTTTGGTGGGAAAGCAGGCGAGCCGGAACCTGTTGGGCTACGAAGGGGATACCCTGTGGCTCCCCGACGTATTTGGTTACGCCGCGGCGCTTCCGCAAATTTTACGGGGTTGTGAAATAGACTATTTTGTAACCAGTAAAATCAACTGGAACGATACAACCCGGTTCCCCTACGATACATTCCTCTGGCGGGGTATCGATGGTACGGGTGTAAAAACACATTATATCACCAGTCGGTCCAACGGGTACAACGGAAAGGTGACCCCTGCCGATTTGGCGGATTCGTGGGACCAGGTTCAACACAAGGAAGTGCAGGAAGCCGTGGTCAAGCCCATCGGAGAAGGGGACGGGGGTGGTGGGACCACGCGGGCAGACCTGGAAGCTGCTCGGCGGCTAAGGGATCTGGAGGGGGCGCCTCGGTCCCGGTGGAGCCGGGTATCTTCTGCCTTGGCTACCGTATTTGAAAAGGCTCGGGACCTCCCCGAATGGCGGGGTGAGCTATACCTGGAATTACATCGGGGTACCTACACGACCCAAGGGCGGACAAAACGGAATAATCGCAAGATGGAGTTCGCCCTCCGGGAAACCGAATTCCTCTATTCGCTTCTGCGGATGATCGACCAAAAGCCCCTCCTTCCCTATCCTCAGGAAGAGTTGTTGGATTGCTGGAAACGCTTATTGACTAACCAATTCCACGATATCATCCCCGGTTCATCGATTAACCGGGTCTATAAGGACGCGGAAATCGAGTACGACCGGATACGGAAAACCACCGAGGATCTACTGCGAAGGGGCGTGGGGGCCCTGGTTGCCCCGTTGGGGAATTCCCTCGGAGCTTTTACGCTAGTCGGGTCTCCAGAGGGATCCGACCAAGACGCCCGTAAAAAAGCGATTTCCGCTATCCTCGTTCTTAACTCCCTATCCTGGGAACGGACCACCGATGTGATTCTTCCCCTATCCGATGGGGAAAGCTACCGAAGTCTTCGTACGGCTAAAGGTGCTGTACCGGTACAGCAAAGCCGAAATATTCTGGATCAGCCGGAGCTCCACGGGGTGGTTACCCTGCCGTCCATGGGGGCGGCGGTGTTTGCCCTGGAGGTAGACCCGTCGAAGGCTAGAACACCCGATTCCCTTCCGGTTACCCCGGCGATACCGTTCCAGTATGAGGGGAAACAACTGCGGACCCCTTTCTACGAGGTTGAGTTCGATAAAGCCATGGGGATTATCCATCTGGTGGACCGGGAGACCCGGAGGGAATTTGTGGAAAGCGGCGGGGCTTTTAATTCCTTTGTGGGGGCGGAAGACCTGCCAATCCTATGGGACGCTTGGGATATCGACGCGGATTGGGTGGAAAGTCAGGAAGCCGAGGATAGGCTCATCGCTTCGGCGGTGATTTCCCAGGGCCCCCTGTTTATCCAGATCCGTAATAAATATCGTATGGGTAGGCAATCCACCCTTACCCAGGATGTGTATTTTTACGCTCACACTAGAAGGATTGATTTTGTAACCCTGATCGATTGGCACGAAAGCCATAGGCTTTTAAAGGTAGCGTTTCCCGCCCACATCCATACCAACCAGGTCCGGTGCGAAGTCCAGTACGGCCATGTATTCCGGGCGACCCACGGGAACCTGCCCCAAGACCGGGCCCAGTTTGAATTTTGCGCCCACAAATGGATAAGCCTGGAAGAAAACGGTGCCTCGGTGGCCCTGCTCAACGATTGTAAGTACGGCTACGATGTGGATGGTTCGGTCATGCGGCTTACCCTCCTCCGATCCCCCAAGGCTCCCGACGGGGAAGCGGATATGGGACTCCATCACGTAACCTATTCGATCCTCCCCGCCAGCGGGGCCTTCTCCGCCGAAACGACCGTCCGTTCGGCCTACGACCTAAATCGGCCCTGCACCGTCTTTGGTCTTGCGCAAACCGAAACCGCCGTCTTCCAGGATACCGCCGTCTTAGAGGGCTCCGGTATAGCACCTAATGTTGTCAAAGCAAAGGTCAAAGCAAAGGAATGGCTAGCCGAAGGATGGCTCTCGGCTTTTTCGATAGACGCGCCCCAAGTGGTCATAGAGACGGTTAAAGCGGCGGAAGCTGGAAACGGTATCGTTCTGCGGTTGTACGAAGCCTCAGGGGGTGCCTGTTCAGCCCGGTTGCGTTCCGCCTTCCCCATCGAAACAGCGGAGGAAACCAATATGCTAGAGCGGAACCCCGTCCCTCTGCGCTGTGATGCCCAGGGTGTGGATCTGGAATTTCGGGCCTTTGAAATAAAAACGGTACGGATCCGATAAACCCACGGTTCCCCTATTCTCCCTTTATGTACCCTTTGGTATACTACGCTTCAAAAGCCAGCCCCCGAAAGGGGGCCCTGGAAGATTTTTCTGAGGAGAATTCCATGCGAAAAATACTGCTGATTTTGGGCGCCCTCGCTGTCCTGGTTTCCTGCGCCACCCTAGATAAAAAAACCCTTACCGATCCGTCCCTTCGAAAACCCTTTGGCCCCACCACCGTACAGGTGGGCTTTGATACCTTTATGTTCCGCCTGGATATCCAACGGGGAACCCACGAGGAATATCAAATCAATTCGCAAAATCAATTTCGGCCGGTTTTAGTGGATAACCCCTACAGTCCCTTGGTAATAGATTTGGGCAACGGTTTGATCTACGATGCCAACGGGAATTTATCGATCGATATTTTGCGGTATTATGGTTTCCTCGGGATGAAAAATGTTACCATTATTTCTCGACCCACCGGGTTAGGTGGCCCCGTCGTAAAACTGGAAAAGATGGATAATCGATACCGCCTAGAACGGAGTGGTGTGGGGGTCGAAACGGGAACCTACGAGACCACGGGAACTGCGGACGATAAAAAGTATAACGTTATAAAAATTACTCCAAAGGGTGTGGTCGATACGCTCGGAAATATCTTGGGCATCACAACCTATGCTATGATAAACACCAAGGGAGAAAACGAGGTCGCTATTCCGGCCTTGCTTGGGGAAACCGTATACCGGTTAACCGATGGGAATAGGGTCGATTTTGATAATAACCTGAGCGTTATAAACCAGGGGGATTCTATTCAAATGGGAAATCAGCGGATGATTCAAACCGAAAAGAGCCTCTTTGTCTATTATTCCAACTATCGGGGCTTTGAACTTCGGCGGGAGGGATCGGAAATTCAGTACCTGGTCAACGGGAAACCGTACCGCGTCTTCTCCGTAAAGTAGTACACCGAAGGCTGAGTATACTCAGCCTTCGGTGTACTGAAAAACGAACGACCTTTCCGACAGGGGAGCTAGGTTAAGCTTTTCACCGCCTGCGCTTCGATAGCCAGGCCTTTTTTGTACCGTTCAAAGTATTCCTGGAACCCCGCCACGTCCTTAGGATCCGGCTTGACCGCCTTACCGATACTTCCGGCGATGAGGCTATCCAGGTAATCCGGCAGAGCGTGCGTATCCTTCCCCCGGATCATGTAGGCCGCTAAAAGGGCCATACCCCAGGCGCCCCCTTCTCCCGCAGTAGCCGGGAGGCTAACCGGAGCGTTGGTCGCCGCGGCCATGATCCGCTGGCCCGTATCTCCCCGTTTAAAGAATCCCCCGTGGCCCCGAATTTCTTCCACCGTAACACCCTCTTCTTTTGTCAAAATATCAAGACCAATCCGAAGGGCGCATAGGGAGGTGAACAACAAAGACCGGATAAAATTTTCGATGGTAAAAGCGTTGTCCGGCTTACGGGCGAAAAGGGGCCGCCCTTCGGTAAAGCCGCTGACGTGTTCCCCGGAAACGTAGCTTATATGGAGCAACCCGCCCGCGTCGCTATCCCCATTCATAGCCAGGGGGGTTAACTTCGAGTAAAGATCCCCCACGGACGCGTCGGATCCCAGGGCCTTAGCGGCTTGACCAAACAGGCTAATCCAGGCGTCGAAATCCGAAGAACCGTTATTCGTGTGGGCCATCCCAACCGGCTTTCCGTCGGGGGTCATTACGATATCGATCTCCTTGTGAACCTTCTTCAAGTTCTTTTCCAGGACTATCATGGCAAAAACGGAGGTTCCCGCGGACACGTTACCCGTTCTGGATCGCACACTGTTGGTGGCGACCATCCCGGTCCCCGCATCCCCCTCCGGAGGACAGAGGGGTATTCCGCTCTGTAATTTTCCCGATGGATCCAAGAGCTTAGCCCCCTCGGGAGTAAGTTCTCCAGCCCTATCACCGGCCACTAAAACCTGGGGCAGTATTTGTTTTAGTTTCCAAGGGTATCCCTTCGGGGCCACGAGGGCATCGAATTGGTCCACCATCCGTTGGTCGTAGGTCCCCGTGTTCGGATCGATGGGGAACATGCCCGAAGCTTCACCGATACCCATAACCCGCTTGCCCGTAAGTCGATAGTGTACGTACCCCGCCAGGGTCGTAAGGTAGTCGATTTTTCCTACATGGTCTTGGTTTTCTAAGATTGATTGGTAGAGATGGGCGATGCTCCACCGTTGGGGTATGGCAAAGTTAAAGAGGGGGGTCAAGGTATCACAGGCCTCGCCGGTTATATTGTTACGCCAGGTTCGGAAGGGCGTAAGCAGTTTGCCAGCCCTATCGAGGACGATATAACCGTGCATCATGCCGCTAAAACCGAGGGCCGCAACGGACCGTAGCTCTACGCCGTATTGTTCCCGTACGTTTTTCACCAGGGACGCGTAACAACCGGCGGTTCCCTTCCAAACCTCATCCAGATCGTAGGTCCAAATACCGTTAACCAGCTGATTTTCCCATTCATAAGAACCCGCGGCTAAGGGTGTGCTATCGCTAGAGATAAGGCTTGCCTTTATTCGGGTGGAACCAAATTCTATTCCTAAAATCGCTTTTCCTTCTTGTATTAAAGCCCCCGGGGCATTGATCGCGGTATGGCCAGACATGGTATCTCCTCCTTCATGGATTGCGTGGTCGATAACACTGTAAATGGCTTATCCCTCGGTGTCAAGAAAGCACTTCCACGGAGGATGAACCACGGAGGGTCCTATACCCTGGCACCCGGTCAAATCTTCGTTGCGGTGCCGGTTGAATTTTGAGGATTTGAGGACTTGAGGACCCCATATTTGACAGAAGCGGCTTCCTATGCTACCATGCGTGTACGTTAACGCCACTTTTTTCTATCCCGGTTCAACAGAGGGGAAAGGGGAAAACGTAGAAGAGGGTTTATGACGGTAAAAGAGATCGCGGAGTTAGCGGGAGTTTCCATAGGTACGGTTGATCGGGTTTTGCATAATCGTGGACGGGTGTCCCGGGGTACCCGAGAGAGGATTGAGGAGATTATAAAGGATTCGGGTTTTTCTCCCAATCCTATAGCCCGGCGCTTAAAGAGAAATCGGGAGTACCGGTTTTATGCGTTAGTACCCCAGCTTTCACAGGATTCGGGGTATTGGGGGCAGGCGCGGCAGGGGATTCTAGAGGCGGCGGATGAGATAACTTCCATGGGGGTTGTTTCTCAGATTCTGGAGTTCGATCGATACGACGCAACGTCCTTTCATCGAGCTACGAAACGGGTTTTAGAAAGTCCCTGCGATGGGATTTTGTTGCCCCCGATCATGCCCGATGAGAGCAGGGCTTTTATCAACACCATAGAGGGAAAGATCCCCTACGTTTTTTTTGATGCCCATTTACCGGATACCCATCCGCTGGTAACCATTGGCCAGGATTCGTTTCGGGGCGGCCACTTAGCCGGCCGTCTGGCTAGTCTTTTTGCCCAGGGGCAACGGGGGACCTTTGCAATAATGACTGCCCATACGGAGGATTATCACATTAAACGACGGCGGGAAGGGTTTTTAGATTTTGCAAGTTCCGCGGGTTATACGGTGGTTTTAAGGGAGAATGTGGATCTTGAGAAAGAAACATTGGTAAACAAGGAGTTGGAGGATTTAGCTATCCAATATCCCGATTTACTGGGAGTGTTTGTTACCAGCGCTTCGGCCCACAGGCTTGCCCAAGCGGCCTGGGAATTTAGAAAAAAAAGGCCCCTTGTGGTGATTGGATATGATCTGGTGTTGGAAAATCACCGACTGCTTTTAGAAGGAAAAATCGATGCGATCATTTCCCAGCGTCCCGAATACCAGGGCCGTCGGGGTTTACTCGATTTATATCGCTCTATCGTCCTGGGGCGGGCTGTGCAGAGCTCGGTTGAAATTCCGTTGGATGTGTATATACGGGAAAATGCTCCGGCATTAAAAAAATTCCATGGGGAAGAGCGGCCCAAGGGGAAGGAAGTGTTACGGGCCCCTTGAAGCATAGCATTTTATCTTTCTATAATCTCCTTATGCGCGACGTAGAACTGGTCCATGGGTATTGCTCCAATCGAGGCCCCCATTTTGAGTGACCTTGAGGTAACCTCCCAGTGGATTAAAAATTCCTTTGCCCAATCGGAAGTTGTCTATACCAGGGGTGAGCACCTATTCTTTTTGGGAAATTACTCCTTAGAATCCGAGAATGGGGATAGGTATCGGTATACGTTTAACGGGAACCATGGGGATTATACCGTGACGGTTACCCTGGGTTCTAAAAAGCCCTCCGTTGCGTGTACCTGTCCTTTTCCGTATCCGGGTTGCAAACATGGGGTTGCGGCTCTTTTAGATATCAAAAAGAGGCGGGAGCGCCGTTGGTCCTCAGGGAACAAGGAGTTTTCTGACGCCCCATATTTGACCCCTGAAGAAATTAGACAGTTAGCCCTAGAGGGTCGTAAAGAAAGAGCCAAAAAAGAAGAATTTACGCTAATCCCTGGTGAAACGTTTAAGGGTGAACATACGGTACTTACTCCGAAGGGTAAGAAATATACGGTTACCTTTTACGATCCCCTCCAGGGGAAGGGACACTGTACGTGTCCGGATTTTAGGACTAATTCCTTAGATCTTTGTAAACATCTTATTTTTGCCGAAGGGGAATTAAAAAAGTCTCCCAATTTTAACGTCCAAGTTGCTCAAGAATGGTTCCCCTTTGTGCATATCGCGTGGAGTTCCCTCCACGAAAATCCGGTTTGTTATTACGAAAAAATAGAGGACCCGGAGTTGGAAAAACGTATAGGGTCCCTCTTTAGCGATAAGGGGGTGTACACCCGTACCAGTATGGGCCCTCTTTTTAAGTTGTACGAGGAACTGGACGAGGCGAGTCCTGTCCGCTTTGATGAGTATTTATTGCGGCGGATGGAAGATAGTATGTACCAGAGGGAACTGGAAAAGCTTGCTAAGAAGACCCCCTTAGACTTTTCCTTCCTAAAGGCGACCCTTTATCCCTACCAAGTAAACGGGGTCAAATTCGCGGCCTTCAAAAAATCAGCGATAATTGCCGATGAAATGGGGTTGGGTAAAACCATCCAAGCTATCGCGGTGGCGATTCTAAAGGCCGAATTGTTCGGGTTTACCAAGGTCCTCGTGGTGACCCCCGCGTCTTTGAAGGAACAGTGGAAGCGGGAAATTGAAAAATTTACCAAAGAGAAAGCCGTTGTCATCGGCGGTACCAGGGAAAACCGTCGTCGAGTCATAGAAGAACACCCTGGTCTATTTAAAATTACCAACTACGAAGCGGTGCTTCGGGACGTGACTATTCTTTCCCGCTGGATGCCCGATTTTATCATTTTGGACGAGGCCCAGAGGATAAAAAATTTTGAGAGTAAAACCCATCAAGCCATTCTTTCCATACCCCATACCCAATCTCTGGTTATTACGGGGACTCCCTTGGAAAATAAACTGGAGGATGTGTACAGTATAGCCCAATTTTCGGATCCCACCTTGTTTACTCCCCTTTGGGCCTTCGCCGCGAATTATTACAACCTGGACAAGGGGGGCAAAAAAATTGTGGGGTATCGAAACCTAGACGTCATACGGGACAAGTTGAAATCCCTCGTTATCCGCCGAAAAAAGGAGGAGGTTTTTACCGAACTGCCCGAACAGATAGAGAACACCTACTATCTTGATATGAGCTCTGAACAGGAGGAAATTCATCAGGGGTATTTAAGCGCACTTTTACCCCTTCTTAACAAAAAGGTGTTAACGCCCATGGATATCAAACGGATCCAGATGATCCTGCTTTCCATGCGAATGGTCTGTGATTCCACGTACCTGATCGATAAACAAACAAATCTATCCCCCAAATTGGTTGAACTGGTTCCTATCCTCCAGGAGCTGGTTATTGAAAACCGTAGAAAAACTATCATTTTTTCTGAGTGGACAACCATGACTTATTTGATAGGTAAACTACTTTCGGATATGGGCATTCCCTTTGTTCAGTTCCACGGTAAAATACCCCAAGAAAAACGGCAACTGTTGGTTACTGAATTCCAGGAAAATAACGAGTGCATGGTTTTTTTGTCCACCGATGCTGGAGGTACGGGGTTAAATTTGCAAAACGCGGATTGTGTCATCAACTTTGACCTCCCGTGGAATCCCGCAAAACTGAACCAAAGAATCGGCCGGGTAAATCGTATTGGGCAAAAAAGTCGTACCATCAACGTGATAAACCTGGTTATGAAAAATTCAATAGAAATGAACGTTTTGGCGGCCATCAACCTAAAGGAGAATCTTTTTGAAGCGGTGTTGGAAGATGGATCCGATGAGGTAGATTTTAGCGCTAAAAGCAAGGATCGTTTTATTTCCAGTATCCGAACCCTTTTTGACGAAAAATCAAATTTCACTGTTACCGCCGCCTCTCCATCCGAGCTGGATGAGTCGACGCCCCAGTATCTAAATCCCCGCGTCCTGGGGGACGAACAGAAAGAGATAGATCTGACCGTGGAAGAGGATAGCTTTGATCCTCCCGAAACCCCTGGTATGGAGGGTCCTAGTCCCGTGCCGTCGGGCTTTCCCCTAGAATCCCCAGGGGTAGGGAATACTCCTGGATCTCCCGGAAGGGCTGTGGAAGGCCTCAATTCCGTCGAAGCTATGGAAACCCTTTTGACCCACGGTATGGCTTTTCTCAATTCCCTCGCCATGATGACCACGGGAAAGCCCCTCAGCTCGCCTTCCGATGGTCCTGCGGTTTCCGTGGACAAGGAAACGGGGGAACTGGTTTTGCGATTCAAATTGCCGAAGGTTTAAAACACCGTAACAAAGGTTAAACCCCATGGTTCATAACCCTTGTGGAGCCGTATAAGGAGTTTTTTGTGCGGGATTATCAGTTAGGTTTATATGAAAAGGCCCTTCCCCCTACGTTGTCGTATTTTGAAAAACTCACGGAGGCCGGATCGGCGGGGTTTGATTACCTTGAGTTGAGTATTGACGAAAGCGAAGAGAAGCTTGCTCGGTTACGGTGGTCATCGGCGGAACGGAAAGTCCTACGGGACGCGATGGCCGAAACGGGGATTCCCCTAGCGTCCATGTGCCTCAGCGGCCACCGAAAATATCCCCTAGGGAGCGTGGATCCCCAGATCCGAGAGCGGGGGATGGAAATAATGGCTGGGGCTATCGATTTGGCCTTTGATTTGGGGCTTCGGATTATTCAGCTGGCGGGGTATGATGAATATTATAACCCTTCCACCGAGGAAACTCGGCGTCTTTTTGCGGAAAATCTGCGGCTTGCCGTATCCCTGGCGGCCCGTAGGGGAATACTGTTAGCCTTCGAGACCATGGAGACGCCGTTTATGAATTCGGTGGCCAAGGCGATGGTCCACGTGAGGGCCATCAATTCTCCCTACCTGCAGGTGTACCCCGATTTGGGTAATATCACTAACTCGGCCCTAGCGGAAGGGCGGCGGGTGGAGGATGATTTAGAATCCGGCCGGGGGCATTTGGCGGCTTTGCATCTGAAAGAAACGTCGCCGAATGTTTTTAGGAACATGGATTTCGGGGACGGTCACGTGGACTTTGATGGGGGTATCCGGAAAGCCCGATCCTTGGGGGTCCGGATGTTTGTGGGGGAATTTTGGCACACGGATATACCGGACTGGCGGGGTCGTCTGCGAAAGGCGGGGGTTTTTCTCCGGGATAAATTGGATCGATGTTTTAACGAGGCGCTTTGAAAAGGGGGAGGCAAGTGATGGCTCGGTATTTTTTAGGTATCGATAATGGGGGAACCCTGTGCAAGGCGGTGTTGTTCGATGAGGGGGGTAACGAGGTCGCCCAGGCTTCGCGAAAGCTGAGGATGATTACCCCCCAGGCAGGTTTTACCGAACGGGATATGGAGGAGCTTTGGACCGAAAACGTGGCTTCGATTCGGGAACTTATCGAAAAATCGAAGGTAGATCCTCGGACTATCGAGGGCGTTGGCTGTACGGGCCACGGGAAGGGGCTCTATCTGTGGGGAAAGGACGACAAACCCTGTTATAACGGTATCGTATCCACCGATAGCCGGGCGTGGCAGTACCCGGAAAAGTGGGAAGCCGATGGAACGGCGGAACGGGTGTTTCAAAAAACGTTCCAGAAAATTTTAGCCTGTCAACCCGTATCGATCCTCGCGTGGTTTAAGGATAACCATCCAGAGATACTGCCAAAGGTCCGTTGGATCTTTGAGGCCAAGGATTATATCCGGTTTCGACTGACGGGGGAGGCCTACGCGGAGTTTACCGACTATTCGGGGTCCAATCTCCTAAACCTGCGAAAGCGGGAATTTGATCGGGATCTTTTAGCCGAATTTGGCCTCCAGGACCTGTACGATGCCTTGCCACCCTTAAAAAAATCCTCCGATGCCTGCGGTAAAATTAGCGCGGCGGTGGCCACCGCGACGGGGTTGCGGGAGGGTACTCCCGTCGCGGGGGGAATGTTCGATATCGACGCTTGCGCCATCGCCATGGGTCTGGTGGATGAACAGGATATCGCGGTTATCGCTGGGACGTGGAGTATCAACGAGTATATTTCCAAAAAACCGGTGGTCAATAAATCGATCATGATGAACTCCCTGTACGCTATGGAAGAGTATTACCTTATTGAGGAATCTAGTCCCACCTCCGCGGGAAACCATGCGTGGTTCGTAGATCTGTTCATGGGCGCCGAGAAGGTGGAAGCGGAAAAAAGGGGTATCAGCGTATACCAGTACGCCGACGAACTGGCGGCTTCGGTTGCGCCGGAGGACCAAAACATCATCTTCCTTCCCTACCTTTATGGATCCAACTACGATCCCCGGGCAAAAGCCGGTTTTGTGGGTCTGGATAGCCATCATTCCAAGGCGGATATGATACGGGCTGTAATGGAAGGGATCGCCTTTTGCCATTTTGTGCACCTGGAAAAATTACTGGCCAATCGAAGTCGTACCCGCGCTATCCGGCTTTCCGGCGGGGCCGCAAAATCGCGGCTTTGGGCCCAGATTTTTGCGGACGTGTTCCAACTGCCCGTGGAAACCGTGGAGACCCAGGAATTGGGCGCCCTCGGGGCCGCCATGACCGCCGCTGTAGCTTCGGGCCTCTATCCGGATCTCCCCTCGGCGATTCGGGGGATGACCCAACAGGGAAACCGTTTTGAGCCCCAAAATTCGGTAAAAGCCAGCTACCGGAAAAAATACGATCTGTACAAAAAAGTTTCCGACGCTCTTTCGGGGCTTTGGAAGGAGTTCTAAAGGTAGTTCTAGGGAAGATTGAGCAAAGGGGTTTTTGACCCCGGCACAGGGGGATATCCTACTGTTCTTATAGCTCCTGTAGCGCTCGGAGGATGTTTTACTCAGTCTTCGTTGAAGAAAGGTAAAAACAAAACATCCCCGGATCGTGGGTCTTGTAATTCCGGGCTTTTCGTTTCACTATCCAAGCAATGGGTGTCCGTATCGACGATATCGCCAAAGCCGCGGGGGTTTCTACCGCCACGGTTTCTCGGGTTTTGAATAACAAAGACCGGGTGAGCCCTGAAACCCGAGGTCGGGTAGAGGCGGCGATTAAACAATTTAACTACAAACCGAATCTGTTTGCCCGGGGCTTGATGCGGGGGACCACGAACACGGTGGGGATTTTGGTTCCCTTTTTCACCAATCCGTACCACGTATCTATTGTGGACTCGATTGAAAAGAATCTTGCCCAACGGGATATCCGGATCTATCTGTGCAATACCTACGATCGGCGGGATCAGGAGGAGCGGTATCTGGACGAGTTGGGTCGGCGTAACGTGGACGCGCTGATCTTGGTGGAGACGGCGAGCGTCAACGCGCCGCTGGATCAGGAGGTGGTTCTGCCCCTGGACGTGCCGGTGATTCTGGTCAACGAGCATTTGCGGTCCGATTCGCCCCACCATATTATCCGTTGTGCCCAGGAACCGGGGTTCTTAGCGGCCCTGGACCGGTTGATCGATACGGCTCGGCTCCCCATCGATTTGGTAATCGGCGACCTTTCCTGGTCCTTTGATTTAAAAGAGCGGGTTTTTTTAGAGCACCTGGAGCGGCGGGGGGTGAATCCTAGGGATCACGCGGTGGTACGTCTGACGTCGGTGAACATGGAGGATGTGGTGCAACGGTGCGCCCGGTACGCCCGGGAAGCCTTGGGTCGTAATAGGCCGCCCCGCGCCTTTTTGGCGGGAAACGATCTGATGGGGGTGGGCTTGTTGCAGGGAGTGCTTTCCGCGGGTTTCCGGGTTCCCCAGGATGTGGCGGTAATCGGGGTTGATAATTCTCTACCTTCGCGGATCGCGGTTCCTCCCCTCTCGACGGTGGATCTGCGGGAGGCGGATGTGGGACGGCTGGTGGCGGAAACCTACTTTGATCTTTGCGACGGAAAGGTCAGGGGCCAGCCGGTTCACCGAACCATCGACTCCCAGTTTGTAAATCGAGGGACGGCGTAGGGGCTCGATTAGTCAAATCATTCAAAAACGAGTTTTCCAAAATACCGGGGTACGTGGAAGTTTAATTCCTCGCCGATGGGGGCCCAGGATGCCCAATGGGGGTGGGATGTTTCATCGCCGCATTTAAAGAAATTGCCCCGCCATTCTGTTCCGGAGCGCGGTATTTGAAAATCGGGAACGTAGGACCTCAGGAGTTCAAAGGGTACCCCTACGTCCACCTGCCAGGTCAGGGGCTCGGTGCGCTCCGGCAAAAAAGGCCGTTGCGTAATCGATGGTTCGATGGTGATACGGGCCGCATCCTGGGCCCGTACGGGGGTCGCCTTTACAAATCCCGTGGGGGTGCGGTGGGGGTCCTCGATATAGGATAACAGAAGGGTTCCGATGCAGTTCACTTCAAAATTGAAGTAGCCCGGAGCCCCGGCGGCTTGAACAAAAAACTCGACACAGCTATCCAAACAAACCTGGTCTTGGTAATTCAGGGCCTGGGCACGGACCCATCGATCCCGAACCTGAAAAGAATAGCGAAATCCCTCCTGGTTGTATAAAACACGGCACTCCGTTTTGGGATGTTGGGAAACGCTGGCGGGGTGAAAGTGGTCGATCTGTGCAACCTCCGCCCTATCCCACAGGTCCTTGGGGCCGATCCCCCCGGTGGGGCCGCGACGGATAGTATAGACAGGTTGGGTCATGGGATGGTTCTCCTGTTCTACCGGTCCGACAAACCGCCAGGGGCCGAATAGATGCGTCATTATTGTAGAAAAAACTTGACAAATACAAGACTGTGCCTAATACTATTCTTAACTAACGTAACGTTAGTTATTCGGGTTGATCGGACCTTTAAGGGTGCGGTCCACATCGCTTACAAAAGGAGAGTGTTATGATAAAGACTCTAAACGGAAAACGCCTTATGGCGTTATTGGCGCTAGCTGGGATAATGGCGTTACCATCGACGGTTTTCGCTTCCGGAAAATCGGATGCCGCCGCGGTGCAGAAACAAACGGCCACGTTTTTCTGGGCTAACTACGACGGGGTGACCGAGGATTATCGTAAGGGGTTGCAGGACGCGTTCAATAAAGTTGATCCTAACTATCAGATTGATATTATTCCTGTTTCGTGGGACCAATTAAAGGACAAACTGACCACCGCTTTAGCGGGGGGGAAGCCGCCAGACATTTCCGTTATTGGGACCCGGTGGTTGCTGGAATATAACGATATGAATCAGCTTGTCCCTCCGGGCGATTACGTTAGTCCCGCCACTATCGACGATATTTTCGCCGGGGCTAAGGAAGGGGTGGTAAACGGTAAATTGATGGGTCTGCCGGTGGCGGCGGGCGCCCGTTTCTTGGCGATCAACAATAGTATAACCACGGCTGTTCCAAAAACCATGGAGGAATTGGAAACCATGGCCATCGCGGCTAACAAACCGCCAGAGCACTATGGTCTATTCATGGTTGGCCAGAAAAACGCCGAATTGACCGAATTTGCCTACTATTTCTACGCCGCGGGGGGCGATTTCTTTGCCAAAAATCCCGACGGTTCCTTCGGTAAGTCCCTGGTGAATTCTCCCGCGGGTATTAAGGCGCTAACCTTTATGAACAAGCTCGCCAACCAGGACAAGGTCGTGGAGGATGGGTATCTCGGGATGACCCGTATCCAGGGGCATCCGCTCTTCTACGCCGGCAAAATCGGCTACGTAATGATCGGCGCCTGGGTCGAATCGGCCATGAAACAGGCTGGGGCGACGTTCCCGGTTACCTACGCCCAGATTCCGCCCTTCGCGGGACAAAAATCCACCCCCCTCATCATTACCGACTCCATCGCCTTCTTTAAGGGCGGGAAGAATCTAAAGGCGGCTGGAAAATTTATCGACTTCTGGTACCAATCCGAGTGGAAGGGAAAATTCGACGAATTGGCTGGATTCCCGCCGGTTACCAAAAAGGCCTCTTCGCTCCCCGCGTTCAACACCCCCATGTACAAGGTTATGGCCGAAGCCAACGTAAACGCGAAGGGTTGGCCTCTAATCGCCACGTGGGACCAGTGCCAGGATGTAATCTGGGACGCGATCTCCAAGGTGTATCTGCAGACCGCCACTCCGAAGGACGCGCTTGACGCGGCGGCGGCGGCGATCGATAAGATCAACAATATTAAATAGTAAAGTAGAACGTTTCGACGGGCTGTCCGGTAGGTTTTACATATACAGGACAGCCTATCATTTTTGCCGGAGGTACTATAGGTGTCCGAACGCGTATTAACCCCCCATAACAAACTCCGCGTACGGGAAGCGCGGTTGGCCTACGCACTATTACTCCCCGCTGTGGTCTGTGTTACGGGTTTTATGATTTATCCCCTGGTCTACGTTTTTTTAATGAGCGTTTTTAAAACCAATCGGTTAGGCTGGTTGGTTAAATTTGTCGGCCTGACAAATTTTGGGACCGTGCTTTCTGACATAGAATTCTGGCGAGTAACGGGACGTTCCCTGTTGTGGACCACCTTGGCGGTGTTTATGAAAACCTTCTTGGGTATGGTGATCGCCATGTTGCTTAACGTCCAATTTCGGGGTCAAAAAATGGCTCGGATGCTCTTTATTGCCCCCTGGGCTTCGTCGGTTCCCATCAGTGTTCTCCTATGGAGTTGGGTGTATAACCCCCAATTTGGCTTATTGAATCATACGTTAAAAATTACGGGTATTTGGCCTAATCCGCCGGTGTGGCTCGGGTATCCGATTTCTGGTTTCTTTGCCGCTATCTGGGTAGATATCTGGATCGGCGTTCCCTTTATGGCCCTCGTTTTCCTTTCCGGTATGCAATCCATTCCTGAGGAACTCTACGAATCCGCTGACATGGACGGGGTAAATAATTTTCAAAAGTTTAAATTTATAACCCTGCCCAGTATTCTACGGATCGTTCAAATATCCACGTTGCTGTCGGCGCTCTGGACTTTTAACGATTTCAACGCCATCTATATTTTAACCGGTGGTGGACCGGTAAACTCCACGGATATACTGATTACCTCGATTTACAAAAACGCTTTCGTTTACGCCCGTTTCGATCAGGCCGCGGTAATGGCCATTATCACCTTTATCATTTTAACGAGTCTCAGTGTCGTATACGCCCGTTACTACTTTAAGGAGGATGTATGATGAAGCCCAGAACTTCCAAGTGGCGGAATCGGGGGAAACCCTTCGTCATTATTCTCACGGTATTACTTTTGTTGATTATGCTCTTTCCCTTCTTCGTGATGATCACCACAATGTTAAGGACGAGCAAAGAGGTTTATATTTCCCCTCCCCGCTGGATTCCCCACACGATTACGTTTAATAATTTTTTTCTTGTGTGGTCCCAGTATCTTTTGGCTGGCTACTTTAAAAGTAGTGCTATCATCGCCATCGGTTCCAGCGCGCTCAATATGCTGTTGAGCATCCCCGCCGCGTACGCTATCGCACGGCTCCGGTTCAAGGGCCAGCAGGTGGCGTTGTATTTGTTTTTGGTGGTGCAGATGTTTTCTCCGGTGGTGGTGGTAATATCCTTGTTCAAGACCTTTAGCGCCCTTAATTTATTGGATAGCTATATTGGTCTAATTATCATCAACGCGGTGTTCAGTATGGCCTTTAGCATCTGGCTGTTGAGCGGTTATTTTAAAAGCATACCTGTTCAAATCGAAGAGGCCGCTTTTATCGATGGGGCGACCCGCTGGCAAACGGTAACGCGAATCATCCTGCCCATATCGAGCCCTGGCTTGGTGACCACCACCATTTACACCTTTATCGCCGCGTGGAACGAATTTTTATTTGCCCTTTCGTTTATCCAGAAGCAGGAAAGAATGCCCTTAACCCTGGGGTTATACCGGTTTGTGGGACGCTGGTCCAGTCAATGGGAGCTTTTAACCACATCGGCTTTTTTGGCAATCATTCCCGTTTTAGTTTTGTTTTATATCATACAGCAACGCCTCATCGGTGGTCTTACCGGTGGCGCCGTAAAAGGTTAAGTTGATGAAAAAATGAGACAATTCTAAAAACATCAGTTTTTAGAGGGGACTCAAAAATTGTCCGGGAGTGGACGTATAAGGAGTTACAAATATGAAAAAGGGTATAAATTATTGGGCCTTTCCGCCTAACGGGGATGGGAGCCCGATCGGCCCGATCCAAGCGATCAGAACGGCGAAGCGTTTGGGCTTTGACTGCCTGGAATTGACCATAGATGGGGAAGGCGAGTTGACCTGCGGCACGACAAAGGAGGAGGCCACGCGGTTCCGTAGGGAAGCCGAAACGGTGGGCATAGAACTCCTGACGGTCGCTTCGGGGCTTGCGTGGGGTGTGTCTCCCACGGACCCGGATCCGGCGGTTCGCTCTCAGGCTATCCGGAACACTGAACGTTCCCTGGAACTTTGCGCTCAACTGGGGGCAAAAACCCTGCTCTATCTGCCCGGCATGGTTTCGGCAAGTTTTGTTCCCACCTTTTCTCCCCAGAGCTACGAGAAAGTCGCCGTCTGGGCTAGGGAGGCGGTGGAAACCTTACTGCCCACCGCCGAAAAGTTAAAGGTCCACCTGGGGGTCGAGAATGTGTGGAATCGGTTTCTCCTTAGTCCCGTAGAAATGCGGGATTTCATCGACCAATTCCAATCCGAATGGGTAGGGTCCTACCTAGACGTGGGGAATGTTTTACAGTTTGGGCATCCCGAAGATTGGATTAAAACCCTGGGTAAACGTATCAAAGCGGTACACATGAAGGATTTCCGGGTTGCGGTGGGCAACTTGGACGGCTTTGTGGATTTACTGTCCGGGGACGTGGATTTTAAGGGGATTATGCCCCTTTTCCGTGAAATTGGGTACCCCGGTCCTTATACGGCGGAGATAGTTCCCGGCAGGGCTGGAGCCGCCGAGAAAGCAATAGCGGCCCTACGGGTCATCGAACAATATTAAGGAGCCCATGATGGTAAAGGTTGCGATAAGCGGTATTGGTTTTATGGGGAAAACCCACCTGGGAATTTATCAAAAATTACACAACGTAGAAATCGTCGCGTTAAATGATATTCGAAGGGAAAGCATGGATATCACCAAGCTCGACGCGGGGGGGAATATCCAAACCTCTTCCGACGCTATCGATCTAAGCCGGGTCCGGAAGTATACGGATTTCAACGCCATGCTCAAAGATGGGGGTTTTGATTTTGTGGATATCTGCCTACCCACCTATCTGCACGCGGAGTATTCGATAGGGGCGTTAAAAGCCGGATACCATGTGTTTTGTGAAAAGCCCATGGCTTTAACAGCGGAAGAAGCCGATAGGATGCTGAAGGCGGTTCAGGACAGCGGTAAATTGTTCAGCGTGGGGCAGTGTCTGAGGTTTTGGCCCGCCTACGGGGAAGCGAAAAAAATCATCGATTCCAAAAAATACGGCGCCGTAAAATACGCGGAGTTTGCCCGGTTCTCCAACCCCCCAACCTGGGGTTGGGACGGTTGGCTGTTGGATGGGAAGCGTTCCGGGAACGCGGCGTTAGACCTGCACGTCCACGATGTGGATACGATCCTCTACTTTTTTGGTAAACCCAAATCCGTCAAATCCAATGGGGTCGTTGAAAAGGATGGCAGTGTATCCCATATCGCTTCTTTATATTCGTACCCCAACTTTGTGGTGGCCTCCACGGGAGGGTGGATCTGCACGGACTCCTTTGGTTTTAATATGCGGGCGTTTATCGTTTTAGAAAGGGCCACCATCGAACTAGATTTTTCCAAGGATCCTATCCTTACGGTGGCACCCCAGGGGGGGAAGAAAGAGGCGGTCCCTCTACCCCAGGGGGATGGGTACTATCACGAATTGGTCGATTTTACCAAGGGGATCGAAGGGGGTAAGCTTTCGGGAACCGTTACGGGAGCTTCCGCCGCTGAATCGGTAAAACTTACGCTAACAGAAATTGAATCGGTAAAAAAACAAACGGAACTACCGTTCCATATTTAACCATAATGTTCCGTATGGCGATTTCATAAGGGGAATACAAAATGAAGGGCCCATCGGTATCGGTGCAACGAAAGCTCAGGGTCTCGGACACGGCGAATTCGTTGCTCCAGAACCGAATCAATATCTCTATTATTTTTAATTACCTGCGGGACCATGGAGCCAGCTACCGGGCGCAAATCGCCCGGGACCTGGGGATCAGCGCTCCTGCGGTGGCTCGGGCGATCGATAAATTACTGAAGGACGGATATGTTATCGAATCCGAACGGTTACAGTTAGAAAACGGACGAAAGGCTTCCCAAGTATCGGTGAACGCCGGACGGGGATATATTATCGGTGTGGATTTGGTTTCCGAACCGATTAAGCTAGCCATCTGCGATTTTGGCGGTACTTTGTCCTATTCGTTTCTGGCTCCGCCGATACGGCCAAACATCAGCTTTTCCGATTATCTAATATCGATTATTGATTTGGGGCTCCAAAACTTTGAACAAAAAATAAACATAAAAGACCCGCCCATTTTGGGCCTTGGGATTGGTGTTCCGGGGGTGGTTGACGCACAGACCGGTACAATTCTCTACGCGAACCTGTACCACAAACTTTACGAATCAAAATTTTATGAACGGGTGGTGGGGCACTATACGTTTCCCGTGTTCATAGAAAACACGGCTAACCTATCCGCCATCGGCGAATGGAAACGCGGGGTGGGGCGGGACGCGCGAAACCTGGTTTGTATCGAATTTGGGAACGGAATCGGCGCGGGCATTATTTGCGATGGAGAACTGTATCATGGTGCCCAAGGTGCCGCCGGGGAAATTGGGTACTTTATCACCGACCCCGAAGGGTTGGACCATAAAAGCTCCACCCTGGGGTACCTGGAGGAGAAGGCTTCTTTAGGGATGATGCACCTCCGGGGCGGGACGGTTGGAGACACCGGGACCCAGCGGTATCCTTCGACGGAACTCCTCTTGAAGGCCGTCGAAACGGGGGACCCCGAGGCCCACGAAATTATAAAAGATGTGATTAAGCATTTGACCGTCACCATTGTAAATACCGTCCTGTTACTCAACCCCGAGATGGTCATTATCGGCGGGGCGGCGTGCGAACTTCCGGATGTGGAAGAAATCATTTTTAAGCCTTTGATGGAGGAAGTGTATCGAAATTATCCACTCATAGCTTCCCCCATTAAGGTGGCCGATCTTGGGGCCAACGCGTGTTTGATCGGGGCTATGCAATACGTTTTAGATTCCCTGGTGGTCCACGCGTATCCGTATCGCTTGTAATTGAGGCTGTCTGAAACGTAGTACGGGTCAGACTCTATCATGATATTTGAGAAAGGGAGGGGAAATATGCGAAGTATAAGTAAGGTTGCGGCGGGATGGTGGGATTATACGACCCTGGATCCGGCCATTTTAAACGACGCGGCGAAGTTGAGTCTTAAGGATATCGCCCAGTTAGCGCGGCCCGGGTTTAGCATTAAATTTTACGATACCCTGGAATCCTTCTACGTGGCCGAGGCGTTGGAGTACGTCCACGCGTGGCGGAATTCCACGGCCAGTAAGCCCCGGGGTATCTGCGGACCCATTGGGCCCACGGAACAGTTACCCTTGGTGGCCCAAATCGTCAACGATCTGGAAATCAACGTCCGGGAGGGACATTTTTGGGGTATGGATGAATGGTATGTAAACGGAAAGGAAATGTCCAAGGATAACCCCCTTTCCTTCGCCCGGGCGGATTTGGACCTTTGCTTTAACCGGATTCGCAAGGATCTGCGGATGCCCGACGAAAATTTACATTTCTTAACCGCCACGAATATTAAGGAATACACCGAATCCTACGACCGTTTTGAGTGCCTGGTGATGCAGGGCGGCCAGGGAGAGGTAAAACATTGGGCCTTTAACGATCCCCCCGAACGGACTGGCGCGTATAAGGATAACCCTCCATCCCCCGAGGAATACCGAAAACAGTCCGCCCGGGTTGTCAACCTCCATCCCATGACGATCATCCAAAACGCCCGGACCTCCGGGGGTGGAGTTGTAACGGCGATACCTTCCCAAGCCCTTAGCGTTGGACCCGTGGAAACCTGGAAAAGCCGTAGGGTATCCATCTGGCACGCGGGAAAGCACGATAATCCCTTTGGACTTCGGCTTACGGCGTTCATGATCTCCAAAAAAATACCCGATTCGGCGGTGCCCATGTCCCTTTTGGCGGATCACCCGGATGTACAGTTCAATTTTTACACCCCCGGGATTGGAACCTGCGAAACGGAAATGCATTAGGAGCGATCCATGGGAAAGACGGTTTTAGCGATAGTAGCCCATCCGGACGATATAGAATTTATGATGGCGGGAACCCTATTCCGACTGAAGGAAAAGGGTTATGGGGTCCACTATATGACCATCGCCAACGGTAGCTGTGGAACGGTTGAATACGGTAAGGACGAAATTATCCGCATACGGCGGCGGGAAGCGATGGCCGCGGCCGAGTATTTAGGGGCCGTCTTCCACGAAAGTATTACCAACGATTTTGAAGTGTTTTATCAGGATGATCTCATCCGCAAAGTGACCGCCGTTGTCAGAACTGTAAAACCGGATCTGGTGTTCCTGCCCTCCCTGGAGGACTACATGGAAGACCACATGAACTCTGCCCGCATCGGGGTAACCGCCGTGTTCGCCAAGGGGAGCCCCAACTATATCAGCATTCCCCCGGTGGACGCGATCCAGATGGACGTCGCTGTTTACCACGCCATGCCCGCGGGTCTCCACGACATGATGGGGAATAAAATAATCCCCTCCCTTTACGTGGATATCGGCGCTGTGATGGACCGGAAGTCCACCATGCTCTCTTTACATAAGAGCCAGCAAAATTGGTTGGACGCGAGCCAGGGGTTGAATCAATACGTATCCACCATGGTGGACAATGCTCGGGACGTGGGCACCCTGTCGGGGAAGTACGAATTTGCCGAAGGGTGGCGTCCGCACAACCATTTAGGTTTTTCCAGAACCCCGATCGATCCTCTGGGGGATTTATTCGGTTAGGGGGGGCTACTTCCGACCGCGATGGCTATTAGAAAGCCCTGCCTCTAAAAAGCGTATCCCCTGGGCCACGTCCGTAAGGCGGTCTTTGCCCGCTTCCCGTTCTATGGTCAGGTATCCGGTATAGCCAAAACGTTCCAGGGCGTCGATCAGTCTCGGAACGTTCACGTTCCCGGTTCCGAGGGGGAGTTCCTCGAAACAGTCGTTGATATCGATGGTGGAAAAATCGTTTTCGGCGAAGGCGGCGTACACCGCTTTCGGGTCGCAGGGCTTTTTGCGCCGCCCGTCTTTGGCGTGCACCTGGACCACCAGGGGCGCGAGGGCCTGGAACGCCTGGACCGCGTCACAGCCCTGTACCATGACCAGGTTAGCGGGGTCAAAGTTGACCCCCAGACCCTTGGGCCCGCAGGCTTGTATAAAGGACGCCAACCGTTCCGCCGGCTCGGGGCCCGTCTCGATGGCCAACACGGCGCCGCTTTTTTCGGCGTACTGGGAAAGCTCTGACAGGGCCCTCCACAGGGTTTCATAAGTGGGGTCCCGGTTATTTTCGGGAATTACACCGATATGGGTGGTTACGATGGGGGTTCCCAGTTCAAGGGCCAGGTCGATGATTTGGTGGGTTTGCTCGATGCGTCGAGGATTATCATCATCCCGCTCAAACCCATACCCCCCTAAGTCTCCGCAGAGGGACGCGATTTCTAAGCCCAGGTCGGCACAGGTTCGGGAAAAAGTTTTCCGAGCTTCGGCGGTGCTCTTCCAGGGCGTTAGGGGTCCCCGGGATGCATAAAATTGTATCCCCTGCGCTCCGTGGTCCGCGGCCCACCGGAGTCCCTGGTATAACTCTAACTGTAGGCTATCTAACAATACTCCGATTTTCATGTAGCCAACTCCACTACCCTATCTATTATCTTAGCGGCCCACAACGCATCCTTAATATTGACGAGGGGCCTGGTGGGGTACTTTAAAAACGCTAAAAAATCTAACAACTGGTCTTTAATTTGATTGTTTCGATATCCGGTTATTTCCTTAGAAAATTCCCGTAATCGGTATACCTTCATTTTTTTCTGGAGCAGATCCCCCATCAAACGGCCTCGTTCAAACTCGATCTGTATGGACCGTTCTTTTTCTTCTATAAGCCAAGAGGAAAGAATCGTCCCGGTATAACCGCGACGGTGGGCGGTGGAAACCTGGACCTGCATGATTTCGTCATTTTTTCGCTGAACATCCACGGTCTTTACCCGGAAGGGACCAAAAAGAGCGTGGGCTAAATCCACATCGTGGATCAGTTTATCGACTATCAAGGACTCCCGGACCCGATCTGGTTTGGCCGAACATCGACGCAGAGTATACCGTTGTACCGCCCCCATGATTTTATAATCCACGTATTCCCGGGCGTCGATACACACGGGGTTGTACCGTTCCACGTGGGCGGGGAGGATAACCAGGCCTTTGGATCGGGCAATACGGGCCAGTTGGGCGATCCTGTTTCGGGTGGGACAAACGGGTTTCTCGATCAGAAGGGAGATACCCCGCTCCAGGCAAGCGCGGGCCAGATCGAAATGGGTTGCTATAGGGGAGGCGATCACCGCCGCGTCGATATCCAACCGGGAGGCGAAAAGAGTTTCCAGATCCTTAAACCCCCGGACCCCCTCCTGTTCCAGCTGGGTACGGTCGCTTTCTTTAAAAACCGGATCGACCACCGCGACCAAATCGATACCGGAAAGCAGGTCGTCTAGGTTTATTTTATAGTAGTGTTCGCTTTGACGTTCCACCTTCAGTTCCCGAAAGGCCTGATGGTACACGTGCCCCATGTACCCATAGCCGATAATGGCGAGTCGGGTTTTTCCGGTTGTATTTCTCCGTATTTTTTCCCACATAGGTGTATAATCCTTTTTAACTCTACCATGGGTTCTTATCTATGGAAAGTAGGAGTAGCCTGGGGTTACAATAGGCGTGTGAAGGCGATTTGAGACCCGGGTATGGGTCGATAAGAGTTACAAAGGCCCGGGGAATATAAAGAGGAGATACGAATGAATAGCCCTTTTACAGTACCGGTTTCTCCAAACGCGGAAGAATTTTTAGCGGTCCTGCGGCGCGAAGCGGAACCGCCACGGGTACATGGAATCGAGATTTATTTGGATCAGGAGGTGGAAGCTGAAATCGCCGACCACTTTTCGCTGGTCGAGGATCTTGATCGGGGGGATCCCTATTTTAAACAGAAACGGCATATCGCCGTGCAACGTTTTCTGGGTTACGATTACGTGTTGGCGGGGGTGAAGGGGTTGGAATTACCCCTGGAGACCCACAGCGCCGCGGATGAAAACGAAGAAGGGCTGGGACGGGTGGGTGGACGGCAGTACGTGGAAGAAGGGCGGGGCCAGATAGCGACCTGGGAAGAGTTTGAACGATTCCCCTGGCCCCAGCCTGAACAGGCGGATCTCCGGGAGTTGGAGTGGTACGAAAAGAACCTGCCCGATGATATGTGCGTATTGGGCGGCCTCGCGGGGCATGTGGCGGAGGAATTGTCGTTTCTGATGGGGTATGAGACCCTCTGTGTTACGTTGTACGATGATCCTGCCTTGGTGGCCGCTATCCGGGATCGGGTGGTAGCGTTACATCGGCGTAACTTTGAATTGTTACTCCAGTTTCCCCGGGTCCGTGCTGTATGGGGAACCGACGATATGGGCTTTAGGACCGGAACGCTACTTTCTCCGGAGCACCTGCGGGAATACGTTCTCCCCGCCCATCGGGAGTTTGCCCGCATGGCCCATTCGGCGGGGCGCCTTTACCTGCTCCATTCCTGTGGAAACTTGGGGCTTATTATGGAAGATATTATCGACTCTGTGAAGGCGGACGCAAAACACTCCTTTGAGGATACGATCGAAGACGTCGCCGACGCTAAAGAACGCTGGGGAGATAGAATCTCCTTTCTCGGGGGCATCGACGTGGACTTTCTCTGCCGTTCCTCCGCCTCCGAGGTGCGGGAACGTACCCGGCGAACCCTGGACCGCTGTGGTACCCGGGGGTACTGCTTGGGTACCGGTAATTCGGTGGCCAATTATGTCCCCATTCCGAACTATTTGGCCATGCTGGATGAAGGCCGCCTGTGGGGACGGTAGCCCATCGGCCCTTTTGTTCATTCGCTGGTTTAAACTATTCGTTTTGCATTTACGATATAAAAGGGCAAGTCCGACAAACTGCTAACTTTGAGTCCCCTCTAAAAACTGATGTTTTTAGAATTGTCTCAACTTTTAAAGCAAAGTTCCGCGACCGCTTCCCGATCGAAAAAGCAATAGCAGTTCGGGTGGGTTTGTAGAATGGAAGCCGGGCAGTGGGGGTCCACCTTTCCCAGGACAAAGGCCGCTACGGCTTTTGACTTCCGGGAACCCGGAACCGTGTTGATGATCACCCGGCTTTTCAGAATTTGTCTAATGCCCATGGATATGGCCTGGGGTGGTACGTCGTCGATCGAGGGGAACCAGCCTTCGCCCATCTGTTGCCGTCTACAGGCTTGATCCAGGGTAACCACCAGGTAGGGGGTCTGGGTATTAAAATCGGCGGGGGGATCGTTAAAAGCCAAGTGGCCGTTTTCGCCCACCCCCACGAAGGCGACGTCGATGGTTACCCTGTTTAGCAGATCGTTAAGCCGTCCCAGCTCCGTGCTCAGGTCCGGGGCGTCACCGTTGATATAGTTGATCCGTTTAAGGTTTTTCACCCTCTGTTCAAACCGTTCCCGCAGGTATTTTCGGAAACTAGCCGGATGCTGGTCCGAAAGGCCCACGTATTCATCCAGGTGGAAGACTTCGACCCGGGACCAATCGATGTCCATGGCGATCAGGTGTTGGAGCATGTGGAACTGACTGGTTCCGGTGGCCAATATAATGGTCGCGGAACCCCTTTGGTTAATCGCCTCTTTAATAAAAGTCCCGCCCTTTATCGCCGCTTCCTTGCCGTTTTCCTCTTCGTTTTCCTGTATCCAAATTTTCATACCCTACCCCTCCATAGATTCGTATAGTATCGTATCGTAGAAGATTACCCTGTTCACCCGTATTCCATCTCCGGTCAGGGTAAAGGAAACCAAATCGGTGTTTTCGCCCACAGGGGGATCCGTATCCCAGCAGGGGAGGCCCACCAAGGTGCTGGGATTGATGGTAACACAGCGGACCGCGTCGGGAAGCGAAAGGTCCGAGTGGGAAGCCAAAAAAGCCACGCCCCGGTCGAGCAGGTGGGATGCCCCAGCGAGATTTTCGGTTCCCCGTAGACCTAAATGACCGTCTGGGAATACTTGGATGGTCATGGCTCCCCAGCGGTAGAGCCCCGGAGGGTTACCCCCCAGGGCCGTAACGTCGCTGACTAGAATGGATTTTTGTGGCCCCTTGCACCGTACAAAGGTCTTTAAGGTGTAGGGGGGCAGATGGAAGCCGTCGGCGATGAAGTCCGCGCTAAGGCGATCTTCCGCCAGTTGTTTCCAGATAAAGTTTTTAAGGCGAGGGATCAGGGAGGGGCTCCCGTTCCCTAAATGGGTCGAAAGCCGCGCTCCCGCGTCTACGGCTTTTTCGATCATTTCGGGCGAAGCGTCCGTGTGCCCGATTCCCACGATGACCCCGGTGAGGGCTACGTTGTGGATAAACTCCAGGGTCTCTTCGTTTTCTGGGGAAACCGTAACAATCCGAATAACCCCTTCTGCGGCTTCCTGCCAACGGAGGAACTCCTTAAAATCCGCTGGGCGGATATACTGGGGATCGTGGGCCCCCCGGGCTCCTTCGGAGGGGGAGATAAAGGGCCCTTCGATGTGGATCCCCGGGATAGCGCGGCCCGCCAGGGTGGATTCCTTTTTCGCCGTAACGATTTGCCGAATGCTTTTGATAATCCGGTCTTCCCCATTGGTAATAATGGTAGGAAAGTGTTTGGTCGTACCGCTGGAGGCTAGTTCTCGGATCAGGGTTTCTATCTGTGAAGTGTTTAAATCGGCGGAATAGTCCTTGGAACGATAGCCATTTACCTGAATATCGAGGAACCCGGGGGCTAAAAAAGGAGTTCCGTCGGCTTCCGCCTTCCCTTCTGTTACGGAGGAAATACGTCCGCCGTTTACCTCCACTCGAATGTGTTTAAGAGAGAAAATCGATATACCTTCGATGAAATTTTCTTGCACGATAAAAGAGAGTATACCTAAAACGGGTATTGCTTGCAGTACCCATTCGTGACACCGGTGGAGTATATCGGAAGGGCTAAGAATACTGGGCTATCTGTAAAATTTTAAGTCTCCTCTAAAAACCAATTGTTTTTAGAATTGAGACTGTCTGATAACTCTGTTAGTTATCAGACAGCCCTTGTATTTTCTCG
>Ga0078972_1001168_pt1 | contig 101714 bp, 83 predicted proteins | sample YelNatPaOPGAMG01_FD_67568 | JGI IMG/M metagenome (GOLD analysis project Ga0078972, IMG submission 67568) | Hot spring thermophilic microbial communities from Obsidian Pool, Yellowstone National Park, USA - OP-RAMG-01 (SPADES assembly) (version 2) | ecosystem: Environmental > Aquatic > Thermal... | reverse complement strand
TGCGGAAGTTGGGTTAATAAAGGCTGAAAAAGCTTGTCTATCAATGTTAGAAGAATACCCGGATAATCCTGAAATTATGGGCATACTTGGTTTAGTTTATTTTCAGCTTGGGAATGATAACCTTGCACAATATTTTTTATCAAAATCATTAATAATTAAACCTGATAATGCCTTCCTGCTACACAATTTGGGAATGACTTTTCTAAAAAAAGGCGATATTGATAATGCAATTATCTCTTTTCAAAAAGCTTTGCAACTTAACCAGAATCTTGCTTATAGCTGTCACGCTCTCGGCTTATCCTATGACATAAAAGGAGAGTATAGTGAAGCTCTAAAGTGGTATGAAAAAGCAATTAAAATTGATTCAAATATAGCGGATGCCCACAATAATATTGGTATTATACTCCAAAAAATGGGTAAATATCCTGAAGCAATTTCCAGCTTTAAAAAAGCCCTCGAAATAAACCCTAAATATGCTGAAGTTTACAGCAATATGGGCCTTGCATATAGAGAATATGGTTTAATTGATAATTCCATAGAATACTATCGAAAAAGTCTTGAGATTAATCCTGAATTAATAGATGTGCACGTTAATTTAGCTCTTTCACTTCTTTTAAATGGAGATTACCTTACGGGCTGGGAAGAATATGAATGGAGAAAAAAACAACTCCCCAAAATATTTTCTAAACCATTCTGGGAATCTTATGATGATGATGTTTCTGGCAAAAAAATTCTTATTTACACTGAACAGGGTTTTGGTGATGCTATACAATTTATACGTTATATACCTTTTGTATATGAGCTTGGTGCAAAAATTATTTTAATTTGTCCAAAGGAATTAAAATCTTTATTTCAAAATATTCAAGGTATATATAATATTTTAACATTTGGCGAAAAAATTCCTGATTTTGATTTGCACTGTCCCATCCTCTCCCTGCCTTATATTTTTAAAACTACTATTGAAAATATCCCATCCAATATTCCTTATTTATTCCCGGATAAAACAATAATTAATAAATGGGCAGAAAAGATTCATAGTGATAATAACAATAAACTGAAAATAGGTATAGCATGGTCTGGCAGAAATCATGTACATAATATAAATTTATTTGCACCTTTATCTGATATAAATGAAGTAACATTTTTCAGTCTGCAGAAAGGTGAGGCAGCTTCACAGGCTTTAAACCCACCAAACGGCATGAAAATAATTGATTATTCTGACCAGATAACCGATTTTTTAGATACTGCCGGAATAATAATGAATCTCGATCTTGTTATCTCAATTGATACTTCTGTTGCTCATTTAGCCGGTGCACTTGGTAAAAATGTCTGGACATTACTTACTTACGTTCCGGACTGGCGCTGGTTATTAAACAGAAAAGACAGTCCATGGTACCCGACAATGCGTCTTTTCCGTCAAAAATCTATTGGTAACTGGAATTCTGTTTTTTCCAAAGTTCTGAATGAATTAAATATAATTATCCGAAAAAATTCTTTTGAATAATAAAATTATGCAGATATCATGAGAAAAATTATTTTTATCCATAATATTAATTATTCATTATCTTTAATCCGTATAAGAATTTCTATGGCCACGGAAAACATAAACAGGATAAGAACTTTTTTTCAGAAATATCCACATTACTATCTTAAATAGTTGTTACTCCGTCTATTCTTTTAAGCCCTGCTTTTATTGCAAAATCTATTGCTTCTGCATATTCATTTTTTGTAATTCTTCTGTTTAAAGGAGGATGTTCAAAGGCTTTAAAACAGGGATGGTATTGATCCATAATATTTATATAAGTATTGCGTGAAATCTCATTAGCAATAAAATTAACAATATTTTCAGTTCCGGCAATTCTTTCGGGCAATACTAAATGCCTTACAAGTAAACCTCTGAGAGCTATACCATACTTATTTGTGATTAAATCGCCTACTTGTCTATGCATTTCTTTTAATATTATTTTTGCATTTTCAGGGTAATTTTCTGCCTTAGAATATTTTTTTGCCATTTCAGAATCCCAGAATTTAAAATCAGGCATATAAATATCAATAATACCTTCAAGAATTTGAATTGCCTGAAGAGACTCGTATCCTCCGCAATTATAAACAACTGGAACTCTAAGTCCATTTTCAGAAGCTATCTTAATTGATTTAAGCAGCATTGGCATCTGATGTGTAGGTGTTACAAGATTGATATTATGACAGCCCTGATTCTGCAGCTCTATCATAATTTCAGCAACTCTTTCAAAAGTTGTCTCAACGCCCTCACCAAGATGACTGATTGAATAATTCTGACAGAAAATGCAGCCAAGATTACAGTTGCCCATAAAAATTGTTCCTGAGCCAAAATTGCCAACAAGAGGTTTTTCTTCACCAAAATGGGCTCCATAGCTTGAGATAAAAGGTTTAACTCCTGTTTTGCAAAAACCTTTTTCTCCTGATGTTCTGTCAACCCTGCACTCTCTTGGACATAGGCTGCACTCTTTTAAAATTGAAAAAGCCTCTTCAATTTTATCTAAGAAAATACCAGGTGGCAATTGTAAATATGCAGGAACAAAAAAATCCTTTTCCATATTCTGTATTGTAATTTAGTTTACTGTTTTATCTCTGAGGCTTATGCTTCGACTTCAGCCTCATTAAAAAAATACCCGTGATTTTATTTCATAAATTTAGTTATTGCAGACATACAACAGCTGTCCCTTTAATAAAAGGGGCGTTAAAACCCTCACTCTTTGCCTATAGCTTATAAACCTCTTCATTCCCCTTTGATAAGAGGAAATTTTGGTATCTCCTCTTTTTTAATAAGAATTGCACATTAAGAAGGTGAATGAAGAGTGTAAAATTACAGCATAACTGCGCCGCTTCCTGCAGAGCTAACCAATTTTGCATAACGGGCAAGATAGCCTTTTGTTATTTTTGGTTTAATTGGTTTCCAGTTCTTCTTTCTTTCGTTTATTTCTTCTTCTGTTAACAATACATCTATTTTTCTGTTTGGTATGTCTATTCTTATCCTGTCACCATCTCTTAAAACAGCAATTGTGCCGCCTTCCATTGCCTCGGGTGAAATATGCCCGATGCATGGGCCTCTTGTGCCACCAGAAAATCTTCCATCTGTGATTAAAGCAACTGAATCACTCAACCCCATGCCTGCAATAGCTGCTGTTGGTGAGAGCATTTCTCTCATGCCAGGTCCTCCCTTTGGTCCTTCGTATCTTATTACAACAACATTACCAGGCTTGATTTCTCCATTCATTATAGCTTTCATGCCCTCTTCTTCTGAATTAAAAACTTTTGCAGTGCCTTCAAATTTCATGGCATGCTGACTTACCGCAGTTTGTTTAACCACAGAACCATCAGGAGCAATATTCCCTCTAAGTATAGCAATGCCCCCTTCTTTGTGATAAGGATTTTCTAATGGCCTGATAACGTTTTCATCAACAACTTCTGCCGAGTCTGCTATTTCATAAATTTTTTTACCGCTTACGGTTATATTATTATGTAAATTCTTTTTTAGTCTTTTAAGTAAGGCAGGGATTCCGCCAGCCCATTCAAGGTCCTCAAGATAATGAGTTCCTCCCGGAAGCATATTGGCTAAATGCGGTGTTTTCTTGCTTAGAATATCAAATGTTTCCAGCGGAAGTTCAACTCCTGCGTCATGCGCAATAGCAGGTATGTGAAGAGCTGTATTTGTTGAACCGCCGAGAGCAAGGTCAGCCATAATAGCATTTTCAAAAGATTCACGGGTCATAATTTTTCTTGCTGTTATTTTTTTCTTTATAAGTTCAACAATTTTAATTCCGCTTTCAAAAGCAATTCTCCTTTTATCTGCAGATATAGCAAGCGCTGTTGCACAATGCGGAAGACTCATACCCAATGATTCTGTTACACATGCCATTGTATTGGCTGTGTACATTCCCTGACATGAACCTGCACCCGGGCAGGCACACATTTCAAGAGATTCAAGCTCTTTATCTTTAATTAAACCTTTTTTATATTTACCGACAGCCTCAAAAGTATCATTTACCAAAGATAGTCTTTTCCCCCTAAGATGACCTGACAACATAGGACCTGCTGTTACAACAATTGCGGGTATATCCAGTCTCCCTGCTGCCATTAACATTCCGGGTGTTATCTTGTCGCAATTTGTGAGTAACACAAGTCCGTCAAACTGGTGTGCCTGAGTGATTGATTCCACCATATCTGCTATCAGTTCCCTTGAAGGAAGCGAATAATGCATTCCTTTATGCCCCATTGCAATACCGTCACAAATTCCTGGAATACCAAAAATAAAAGGATAACCGCCTCCTGTATGAATTCCTTTCTCAATAAATCTTTCAAGATCACGCATACCTATATGCCCCGGTATAATGTCCGTAAAACTTGAAGCAACACCAATAAATGGTTTTTTCATCTCTGTTTTGCATATCCCTGTCGCATAAAGTAGTGCTCTATGGGGAACTCTCTCTAAACCTTCTTTTATAGCTTTGCTTCTCATAATAATTCCTCCTTCAAATTAAATAATAATTAAAATCCCCTCTTGAACTTTCTAAAAAAGAGCAAGAGGGGATTTGATTCAATGCATATGTTTTTAATTTATTGAAACTGTTTTTTTGTATTCCCTTATCATCTCTGCCATACGGTCTTTTCTTAAAAGTTTTAATTTTTGTATCCGCTTTCTTTCCAGTTCTTCTTCAGGTGTAAGATAACGTTTACTGTCAATTTCTGCAAGCAGGCTGTCAAGATTTCTGTGTTCTTCACTAAGTCTTCTGAATTCCTCATTTTCTTTTTTTAAGGTTTCGGCAATTTCTTGTTCTTTCAATCTGGCCTCCTTTTAATATAAATTTAAAATATATATAAATTTAATTCTGCTCGTTTTTTAAAATTATATATCCTTAATAATCCTTTCTGCAAGGTTTGAAGAATTCTCGATGCAATCATTTACTCCAATTCCCCTGAAGGCATTACCTGTTATATAGAAACCTTTGTAATTATTTAAAATGTCATCTATTTTTTTCAATTTAAGGTCATGATTAATAAAATATTGTGGTATTCCTTTTCTATGAATATAAACTTTTGCAAAATCAGGCTCTGAATTAATACCCATTATTTTTCTTAATTCATCCACTACTATATTAATTTGCTTTTCTTCATCCTGCTCTGCGAGTTCGGACATGCGCGCACCTCCGAGCATGGTTCTAAGCAAAACTTTGCCTTCAGGCGCTCTGTTTGGAAAAACACTTGAATCCCATAATGTGCCAAGAATTTTTCTGCCTTCTCTGTATGGAATAAGAAAACCGAAACCATCAAGAGGGTGAATTATTTTTTCTCTTCTATATCCAAGACAAACAACAGAAATTGAAGGATAATAAATATCACGCAACAGAAGAGACAAACTTTTATCAAGATTATTTGTAAGCTCAGCCAATGCAAAAGCAGGAATTGCGCTGATAACAATTTTTGACTCAATTTTGGAGCCATCTGATAATAATATCGTATAAATGTCTTTATTTTTATCAATTGAGACAGCCTGTGAACCTGTGCATAATCTTGAGCCTAAAAAATTTGTAAGTGAATTTATAATTGTTTCCATTCCATCCTGAAAAGAAGTCAAAACACCTCCTGGACCTGCACCTACTTTTTTACCTGTTTTTTTTGCTTCTTTCTGAAGTTTTATCATACCCCGAATAAGACTGCCATAATTTTGTTCCAGATTATAAACTTTAGGAAAACAACTTTTTAGACTCATCTTTTCAGGATCTCCGGCAAAAATGCCTGAAGCCATTGGATCAATCAATTTTTCATAAGCTTCTTTGCCAAGCCTTCTTTTTGCGAAATCCGCGAGTGTCTCATCTTTACCAGTGCCTTTAGGTACGAATAATTCCCCGACAATTCTTAATCTGCCATATACACTTAAAAGGTCTGATTTAAAAAAAGATAAAGGTGATTCAGGCAACATTTTAAGTTTGCCATCTGAAAAAATAAAACGCTTTCTTGAATTATCATTGCTTCTTAAAGGAGCGAGCCCGAGCTTTTTAGAAAGCTCAAGAGTTTTAGGCCTGTTGTCAAGAAAACCATTCACCCCGCCTTCGCAGAGGAATCCATTAGTTTTATCTGTCCATATTTTCCCACCAGCTTTTTTCTCTGACTCTATTACTGTAAGGTCAAGTGAAGGATTTTTCTCAAGAAGAAAGTACGCAAGTGAGAGTCCTGATATGCCAGCTCCAATAATAACAATTTTCATATATTATAAATTTTACCATAATTAGCGCATAACATGACAGAAAAACTAATCAGATGCTGAAGGCTTTTTTAATTTTACAACTTCTGCATTGCTTCAATTGCATTTTTTGAGTTAACTAAGTGGTAGGGAATATATATGGAATAGTTATAGGTAGCAGAATATAGAGTATAGTAAATTTTGACGAGATAAAATATTAATCATATGCTAAATAATTCTTGACTTTCAGTCTTTAATTTATTATCTTAAAAATATTAGTATCAAATAGTTATATAATTTTATGGCAGTTAATTATTTAATCAAAAGATTATATTATTTTGGATTTTAATTGCATTTTTGGGTTAATTATTTTATTCTGCTGTTATCACTCATCAGCAAGAAGGAGGTGGAAGCAAAGCATTGTTAGCATAGACGAAAGGGTGTCAGTTAAAATCTAAACATTTTAAAAAGGAGGCAGAATGTTTAAAAAAACCAAAATAAAATACATCATAATGCTTACGATGGTTCTTCTAATTTCTTTATCAATAGCTCATGCAGAAGATAAAACAATGGTTGGAACTTTATCAGCAACAATGGATGAACAGAATAATACAGTAACAGCTATGTTTGTAGGCTATTGTGAAGGCGAACCTGTTATAATAGGTCCAACCACATGGTCAAGCTCTGTTCAAGAGTTTTCTAACGCAAGTGTGGAAGATATTGGCAATAAACTTTGCGGCAGCAGCAAATCAGTTAAGAAAATTACAAAATCAACCAAAACAAATAAGGATGTTGTTGCAGAAATCGTGGTTACTGCTCCAACTTCAGCTATTATAGTAGGCAGATAAAAACTTTTTTTTAATACCTCTAATTTTAAAATATCAGAAGAAATTCTGTAAGGAGGATTCTTATTATTATGTTCAATAAAAACCTGCGCAGTCATGAAAGAACGCCTTTTGTAGATTCCTTAGAATATTCTGTTGCTATAATGGATTTTAACAGGTTAAAAGCTGTTGAAGATGTTGCAGTTGTAATTGATATGAGTAAAAAAGGTATGGGTATTTTAACAAACCAGCCGCTTAATGTTGGTAATGTGCTAAATTTTAAAAAGAATAATAAAATACCATCTCATACCGCTGTTGTAAAATGGGCTAAAATGATAGACGAGACAACCTGCAGAGCAGGCATAAAATTTACTTAACAAATTCAGGTATTCAAACTTTTGGTTAAACGAAAATCAAAGGACTTACAGAAATCTCAAGCGGTAATTTATATTTGCCAGGTTTTATGTTATCAGACAGAATAATTTTATATTTTAATTTCACCATTAAAGGGTCTCTTCCATGATATGGCTGAGAAGTCATGGCTCCTTCTGCGGTAACTTTAACTTCTTGATCTAATCCTTCAATTAGTATTTCTCTGAAAGGTTCGGAGAGACCTTTAAAAACAACTATATATCCCGAAAGATTGTAATTTTGTATTTCTAATTGCGCTGCTGAAGGAAGCTCTATATAGCCGCGATTTATATCTTCAGAGCTTATTTCAATTTCAGTTGTATGGTAAATTATCTTTAAAGCGGTATGTGATTCAGTTGAACCTGAAACTGCAATATCAGTTTTATCTGCTGCCTGTGCTGTTATGAAAGGCGCAAAAATTAAAATTATTGTAAGCAAAGCACTAATGAGTTTATTCTGTAAATTAAGCGCCTTCGAAAGAGCTGTATTAGAAAGATAACCTTTTTGAACAAGAATATCTCCAATTTTTGCGGACGAATATTTCTGTTCCTCAAGAGCGTCTTCAAGTTGTTGTTCAGATATAAGTTCTGTTGTAACTAAAAGTTTCCCGAGTCTTAAGTTATTGATTTTATAAGGCTTCTCAGACTGGTTTTTCTGGAATAATAATAAAGCCTCGAGCTGATTTTCAGTAATATATCCCAGTTTCACCAGAATACTGCCAAGTTTTTCGCCAGTGTTTTTTTGTATATTTAACGCAGTTTCAAGCTGTTGTTGGGTTATGTTACCTGCTTGAATTAACAGGCTTCCAAGTTGTTTTTTGATCCCCGCAGCAAGAGTTAATGCATCTTGAATACTTTTAATATTTTTGTTAATTTCTAAAACAGCCTTAAGTTCTAAAGGGTCAATCACACCCATACTGATGAGGATTTCACCAAGCATTTGGTTTGTTTTTATATGGGTTTGGAGTGCTTTTTCTAAGGATTCTTTTGAAATGATATTCCCGGACAAAAGAAACTGTCCAAGTTTAATTCCTTTAAAATCTTTCGTTTTTTTGACTGACATATCTATCCTTTCAGAGCCGTCCATTTTTCCATCTCTAAATATTTTGCAAAAGTTTCATCATATTATATAATTTAATATAACCTAAACGTATGGCAAAATAAATTTATTTTTTATCAGGTTTTTGGTTAAGTATTTTTTCTTAAAAAGTATAGAAAGTGTTAACCCTTAAATAAGGAGGCAAAATGTTTTGGAGAAAAATAATCATAGCTTTGGTAACATTTTTATTTCTCATTCCTGTGACAGCCTCTGGCTCATATACTGTTTTTGAATATCCATCTATACCTTTGTTTGATGAGAACAACGCAAATGGAAGTTTTAATGTTTTTATAGAGAGAAACGGCATCTGGGAAAATATAGGGAAGATGAGTTTTGATAAATATTACAGGCACAAAGAGCTGGATATAACAGATTACGCTAACGAAAGCAAGATAAGGGTAAAACTCCGGAAACAGGGTGGAGGGATGGCACATATAGATTCAATTCTTTTAAATAATAAACAACCCTCTAAAGTTATTAATGCGGATATTTTAAAAAAGTTGATAAAAGATGACTTTGACGTAATAGATGCATCTGACAAAGAGATAGAAGTTGAATTTAATGTTCAACAAAAAGAAAAGGTAAGGCTTGGATTAACTGCAAGGATTGAGGGGAAGATAATAAGCGAGATACCCTTCCAATATCCTGTTTCAAACCTTTATAAGAAGATTGACAACGGAGCGGCCTTTTACAAATATAATCTAAATTCCAATGCAAATAGTGACAGGTTCTTTTTTAAGGAATACTCAGTAACAGGCTCAGGGCATCCATCAGGCTATACATATGGTTGGTTAAGCAACGATGATAAGAACCTTTATGTAAAGATAGACTTTACACCTGACAATACAATGGATGGTGAAAAAGATTATGCAAAGGTATATATAAAAACAGGTGAAGGGATAAAGGAATTCAAGGTATCAGAGAGAAACACAGATTGGGGCAAATCTGGATTTACATACACGGATAAGGTTGCCTATCAGCATAAGGTTTATGAGTTTAAAATACCATTAAAAGAACTGAACATAAATGATACTAAAGAGGCGACTACTTTAGAGCTCGCTTTTTCAGCTTATGGAACAGCAGCGCCTCCAGGCGGAGACTTTGACACAAATCTCAGGAAATATCTAATAGCATACAGTAAAAATTATGACATATATGGGCAATTTGTTTCTGAAAATGGTGCTGCTATTGGCTCTGAATTTGTTATATGTGATGCTACCGGACACCAACAAAGCGCGTCTGTTGCATACAACAGCAACACAAATCAATATTTAGTGGTATGGACTGATTACAGAAATGGAAGTAACTACGATATTTATGGTCAGATAGTAAATGCAAACGGCACGTTATCTGGCTCTAATTTTACTATTTCTAATAACATAGATAATCAATCTGAACCAAATATAACATATAACAGTACTACTAACCAATATCTTGTCGTGTGGACAGATTACACAAGTGGTTTTTCATTGGAGGTATCTGAACAGATTACGCTTGTTAATCCAAATATATATGGACAGATAGTAAACGCAGACGGCAGTCTTTATGGTTCAAATTTCGCTATCTGTAATAATGCAAAATCGCAGAAACATCCTTCAGTGGCATACAACAGCAACACAAATCAATATTTAGTGGCATGGACTGACTACAGAAATGGAAGTAAACCCGATATCTATGGTCAGATAGTAAATGCAAACAGTAGTCTTTATGGCTCTAATTTTGTTATTTCTAATAACCCAGAGAGTCAGTATGCTCCGGGAATAGCGTATAACAGTAATACCAACCAATATCTTGTTGCATGGCATGATGATAGAAATACCGTTGACGTTGACATTTATGGACAACTAATTAATCCAAATGGAAGCCTTAGTGGAACTGAGTTTATTATTAGTAATGCGACAGGTAATCAATTTGATACCTCAGTAACTTATAGTGAAAATTTGGATAAATATTTTGTTGCATGGGTGGATTGTAGAAGTGAAAAATATTTTATTTATGGTCAATTTATTAATCCAGATGGAAGTTTATCAGGAAGTAATCTATTTATAGTCAATGTTGAGGTATTGTCTCCGCCACATGTTATATCAAATCCTTATTGTCCAAATTTCCTTGTAGTTTTTTTTGACAAAGAATATGAAAAATATAACTGGTTATTATATGGAGATCCCTGTAAACGTAATCTTACGGTTACTAAAGATGGTACTGGCACAGGCTCAGTAGAAGCTTCAGGATGTTCACTTTCATGGTCCGGAAATACTGGTACGTGTTCAGCTGATAATAATAAATTAATAACTCTTTCTTCTACAGCAGATACAGGTTCAACATTTGATGGCTGGTCTGGTGGCACAGGTTCAGCAGGAAGTTGCACAGGCACAGGGACTTGCACTTTTAATTTAAATTCTGATTCTTCTGTAACTGCAATATTTAACAGAATAGCTCCAATCTGTACATATACAATTAATCCCGTCAGTTCATCTGCCGGATATAAAGGTAAAAAAATAAGTGTAAAAGTAACAGCTACAGGAGAAAATTGCTCTGCGCCTTCTATAAGTTCTGCTGAGTCATGGTTAACAGGACAGGTTAAATCATTTGCGAAAAATAGAGGAATAGTTATTATAACAGTAATGGCAAATGGGAGTAGTACTTCAAGGACAGGGACTGTAAACATAGGCGGACAAACATTTACAGTTACCCAATCAGGTGCACCTTGCAGAATCGCAAAGATAGTACCAACAAGCGCATTTTTCTTTAACACTGGAGGTGAAGGCAGTATATCTGTAACAGCTCCGGATAACTGCAAATGGATTGCAGGAACTGATTCTAAAACAACATGGGTAACAGTAAACACTGGAACTTCAGGCATTGGAGCTGGAACAATTACTTATACTGTAGCACCAAATTCAGGCGGCAAAAATAGAGCAGGGAAAATAATAGTAACATCTATTGAAAACAGCCGAAAAACGCATGTAATAAAGCAGATGAAATAATACTGATGCCTGATCTTCTATCTTCATTAAATAAATTTGTTTTTATTTGCTTTTTGGGGTTTAATTGCATTATTTTGGTAAACTAAAATTATCATTTTAAAAAATTATCAGGTAACCTTAAGTTGCTATGTTCTCTAAACGGTTGTAATTGACGCCTTTATCAGCGCCATCAATTCTGAATATGGGGTCAAATTCAACAATCTGTGAAAGTTGCTCTAAATTAATATGATTATAGAAGACAGGCTTAATCAGGTTCTCATCATTTGAATAATAAATAAGATATTTATGAAGGTTCTTATCTGATATAATCTGTTTTGAAATACGGGTGTTTTTATACAATCTAATGTAAGTATTTATATTTATACTCTCTGGCAACGGTCTTCTTATATTCTCAAGATGCTGTTTTATTTCCTGTTCTTTTTCATAAGGAAATCCGGTCAATAAATCTACTGCTACTTTAATTCCTGTTGACTTTGCGCTAAAAAGAAAACGCTCAATATCAGACCAGTACATATCGCATTTTTTATAAGTATCAACAGTCAAAGTAATAAGATACGCACCTGTTTCTTTCATAAGTTGAAAAAGCTTTTTATTAAAATTATCAGGTTTCATATAGGCTGTCCACTTTATATTTAAATTTTCCTGTTTCAATGCATTACAAAAATCAAGACAGTATTCAAGACTTTCATTAAACTCAGAATCGCATAAATGAAAATGAGAGCAGCCAATATTTATGAGTTCTTTAATCTCATTGATTACATCAGAAATTTCTTTAAAAAAAACCTTTGTATTTGCTTCAATACAGTAACAACATGAAGAACTACACCCTTTATGTGTCTCAAAACCAGCAATCCCACCTTTTTCAAGGTATTTATTATAGTTTATTCCTGAAATAATGCGATTAATTTTCAGGCCACTGGTGCATGTCCCATAAAAAATTTTATTGTTTGTATTGGAATTTATTTGTTCAAGAACATAATTAATTGATCCCTCTGCAGGTCCAGAAATAATAAAATCTGAATCAAGGTATTCAAGTATATCCTTTGGGCAGGAAATTGTACCTGCTCCTCCGATTATTACTTTCAAACCACAATTTTCTTTGATATGTTTAACAATATCCCTTATTTCATTAAGAAAAAATTCATTATTTAGAAAAAGAGCTGAATCAATATTTCTTACAGTTATACCAGTGATATCAGGCTTGAATAAGTCTATTGCATTATCTATTTCCTTGAAAATATTTTCTGAAAAACATAAATCAAGTATCTCTGCTTTATTCCCTGCTGAAATTAAAGCGCCTGCAATATATTCAAGTCCTATAGGAGGAACAGGTGGAAACATGTATCTATTTGGATTGATAAGCAGAACTTTCACTTTTTAATATCTGTCTTCAGTCCACATTTCAGGGGTAAATCTTACAACTTTGTTTCTTCCAGTTTCTTTTGCTTTATATAGTGCTACATCAGCAAATTTTATAGCTTCCCAGAAACTTTGAGTATCTTTTGGAATTTCGCTTACACCAATACTTATTGTTTTTGTAATTGTTGCTCCAGCTATAGAAATTTTGGTATTTTCCATATTTGATTTTATTTTTTTTGCAATTTCAATAGATTTTTCAGGTTGAATATCTATAAGAAGAACCAGAAATTCTTCACCTCCAAATCTTATTACCAGGTCAGAACTTCTTACGCTCTTTTTTATAATATCAGCTGTAATTTTGAGAACCTTATCTCCATTATCATGCCCGTATTTGTCATTTACTTCTTTAAAGAAATCAAGATCGCACATTAAGAAGCCAAGTGTTGTGTTTCTTCTTTGAATCCCTGCAACTAAATTTTCAGAGGTTTCTTCAAGGAATCTTCTGTTGTATATATCTGTTAAACCATCCTTGATTGAAGTTTCTCTAAATGCTCTCATTACCCTTTTTGCTTCTAAAACGGGCTGAGCTTCACTTATATATTGCCTTGCTTTTAAAATTCTCTGTTTAACTTCGCTTGTAACAGCTTCGGATTTGTCTATAACTATTTGTACAATACCTCCAACCTTGCCTGAAATAAATATAGGATGACATAAATATATCTCATCTGGCTTTACATTTGCATATTTACAAATATCAGATTTTTCTTCAGATGATATTATATGACCTGTCCTCTTTGCTCTGCACAAATCACAATTAAGCACAATATCAACTTTACAATTTAATTCTGAAATATCTATATTTTCAGGGAAGACAGTTTTGAGTTTATTTTTGTATGTTGAAATTTCATGTATTATACATTTTGAAAATCCAAAATTAAGGGTTATTATTTCGCCCAGTCTTTTATAGACGTCTTCAACAGTTTCATCTTCTTCAATGAGTTTTTTAAAATTAGTCAAACCTTCAAGTTCTTCAATAAATTTATTATATTCTTGAGCAAGAATTCCAAGCTCATCACCTGATTTTATCGTAATTTCTTTTGCAAAATCCATTTTTGTGGTAAATGCTCTAAAATTTGCTGCTATTGAGTTTATAGGCCTGACTAAGTTTATTGAAATAAGTATCCCAAAAACTATTGAAAGGATTGCTCCAATAAACATAGTCAGGATTATAAGAAAATAAGAAATTCTAACTCCTTTATTAATTGCATTTGAATTTAAGTTTCCTTCACGGGATAAATCAATGATATAGGCATCAAGCATTTGCAGGGATTTCTGAGTTAATGCATCATATTCAGAAATTTTCGATTTTAATAATGACGAATTTTTTAAATCACTATTTTTAGCGTTTGCAATATCTAAAAAAATTATTTTAAGTTTTTTTAAATTATTAATAATATCGTCTATTAGTTTTTTCTTTTCAGAGTCAGTTACTGGTTTTACATAAAATTCGTAAATTAAATTATTTTCTTCTTCAGAGTATTCTTTGATAAATCCGCCTTTTTTTAATATGCTCAAATTTGTATAACAATCTTCAAGCAGATTTTTCCCTGTGTCAGAATTTATGTGAATATCTTCGTGTTTATTTGAGAGAAGTAATTTATGCGCAGATATATTGGCGCGGGAAATTTTCCTTATAGAACTATTTAACAGTTTTTGATAAGGTTCGATATAATTTACCAATTCACCTGATTGTAAGTTCAAATATAATAAAGAAATAAGTCCAATTACAGATGCAGCAACAATCCAGAAAAGCGTGCCCGCAGAAAAAAGTATAAACTTTTTCCTGATTGGAAGATTGGTGAAAGTAAGTACCTGCATTAAATTGTTAAAAAATATCTTAAATTTTTGTATCATTATTTTTTATATTCAAAAACTAAATGTTTATATTATAAAGACTTTAATATAATTAATAAAATATCATGCTAAAATACCTGCTTTCTTCAGCCTGTTAACGACGGGACAAATAAATTTTACAACAATCAGAATTTGTTTCTTATTCCCGTTTCAATTATCCTGTTTTTAATTGTCTTTATCCTGTCTCTTATTTCAGCGGCACGCTCAAAATCAAGATTTTTGGCAGCTTTTTTCATCTCTGATTCAAGCTTTTTTATATCCTTTTCATCATAGCTGTAACCTTCAATTTCCTCTGCAATTTTTGGAACCGTCCAATAATCAGATTCATATATTGAACTGAGAATATCTTTAATATTTGATTTAACAGTCTCTGGTGTAATTCCCATTTTTTTGTTGTATTCTTCCTGAATTTTTCTTCTCCTTTTTGTTTCATCAAGAGCGCGTTGCATTGAACCTGTTATTGTATCCGCATATAAAATTACCTCTCCATTAATATTTCGGGCTGCACGTCCGGCTGTCTGGATTAAAGAGCGTTCAGATCTGAGAAAACCTTCCTTATCAGCATCGAGTATAGCAACGAGTGAGACTTCCGGTAGATCAAGTCCTTCACGTAAAAGATTAACACCAATAAGAACATCAAAAACTCCGAGCCTCAAATCTCTTATTATTTCTACCCGTTCAAGCGTGTCTATATCAGAATGAAGATAACGCGCTTTAATATTTAGATTAGAATAATAATCTGTAAGGTCTTCAGCCATTTTCTTAGTTAATGTTGTAACCAGTGTTCTTTCATTTCTAAGTGCCCGCTTTTTTATTTCAGCGAGCAGATCATCAACCTGTCCGGCTACAGGTCTTACAGAAAGTTTGGGATCAAGAAGACCTGTGGGTCTGATAATTTGTTCAATAACTCGTCCTTGTGATTTTTTAATTTCATAGTCTCCAGGTGTTGCAGATACATATATTACCTGTTTCACCCTATCTTCAAACTCTTCAAATTTAAGAGGCCTATTATCAAGAGCAGAAGGAAGTCTAAAACCAAAATCAATAAGATTTTGTTTTCTTGACTTATCACCTTCATACATTCCTCCTAATTGAGGAATTGTTGCATGTGATTCATCTATTATTATTAAAAAATCTTCGGGAAAGTAATCTATCAAAGTATAAGGAGGTTGTCCGGGCATCCTTCCGCTTAAATGCCTTGAATAATTCTCTATCCCATGACAGAAATTAAATTCTTTTAGCATTTCAAGATCATAAAGGGTTCTCTGTTCAATCCTTTGAGCCTCTATTTTTTTACCTTCCTTCAAAAAATATTCAATACGTTCTTTCAACTCTTCCTCAATTTTTTTCAAGGCAACTTCAAGACGTTCTTTTGGTGTAATCCAGTGGCTGTTGGGAAATATCGCTACTTTATTTTTTCTTTGAATTTTCTTTCCGGTAAGAGGATCGAACTCAACTATTGAATCAATATAGTCTCCAAAAAAATCGACTCTTACGGCTTTTTCATTCGATAAAGATGGAACTATTTCAACAATATCCCCGCGAACCCTGAAGATACCCCTTTTAAATTCGCTTTCAGAACGCATATATTGTATTTCAACGAGTCTGTGAAGTATGTCATCTCTTTTGACTTTCATTCCTTCTTCAAGAACAAGGTGCATATTCATATAATCCTGCGGAGAACCTATGCCATATATGCAGGACACTGAAGCAATAACAACTGTATCTCTTCGTTCCAAAACCGAGGTTGTTGCAGAATGTCTCATCCTGTCAATATCATCATTTATCAGAGCATCCTTTTCAATATATGTATCTGTTGAAGGTATATAGGCTTCAGGCTGGTAATAATCATAATAACTCACGAAAAATTCTACAGCATTATCAGGGAAAAGCTCTTTGAATTCTCCATAGAGCTGTGCAGCAAGAGTTTTGTTGTGAGCTATAATTAAAGCAGGCTTATTTACATTTGCAATCACATTTGCGATTGTAAATGTTTTGCCTGAACCAGTTACACCAAGTAATGTCTGGTGTTTGATTCCTTTTTCAATGCCTTTTGAAAGCTCGTTGATAGCTTTTGGCTGGTCACCTTTTGGTTTGAAATAAGTTGCAAGTCTGAAAATATTTATACCTCCTCGTCAGAAAAAATATCTCTTAATTTTTCATATCTATTTCCAAATTTGTTCTGCAATTGATTATCAAATCTCCTGATGATCTTCATCATATAAATATCATGTTTGATAAATTCTTCTGCTATCAAAATAAATCCTCTATTTTTACTCCATGTTCCCTCAACATTCCCGAATTTTAAAATAGTACCTGTAATAGCTTCTCTGGAATCAGAAACAACAGTCAAAAATCTATTCTTTTTTTCTTTATGTAATGAATCATCAACAGGATGCGGGTAAATTTTACCTATTTTCGGACCTGTGTTGCCAAAATGCAATATAGCAATTCTTACACCTCTTTTTTCAGCTCCTCTAATTGAATCTTCAAGACTGAGAAATTCCTCTTTCCAGATCGATATAAGCAGGGTATGAGTCGCCTTGTCAATCAAAGTTTTTGCTTTTTCTATTAAAAGATCATAGTCAATAATACTCCACGTTGTAATATCTTCAGACCCATGAAGAAAATCAGATAGACTTTTTTCAATATTCTTTAAAGATGTCTCAAGCCTGTCTTTCTGTTTGTTTATAAAGTCATTTAATCCTATTGGAATATATCTTTGTTTATTTTTATCTGCTATAACATTAACAAGCCCGTTTAAAATTAATTTTTTTACAACTTCATATATTTTTGATGTTGGAATTCCTGAAGCTTTTGCAAGCTCATAGGCAGTACAGGGATAATCCTTAAGAAGCGCAAGATATGCCCTTGCCTCATATTCTGAAAGTCCCAGTGAAACAAATTGAGAAACTGTATTTTTCATATATAACTACCAGAGTAGTTAATAATATATTAAAATTTAATAACTGTCAACCCATTTAAAATAGCCTTTTTACCTTGAAATTAGTAATTTCATTTATTAAGGGTGCTTTATCAAGCATTGAAAATTAAGTAAAAAATCATTTATGTACTACTGGTAAAAATCATAATCCGTTAATTTTTTACCTCTACCAGTTTCCCACTTACAAATTTATGAATTATGCTGGAAACATAAGTCTGATAAGGCAATCCCTTGCTTATTGCCTTTTTCTGCAATTCAGTCAGGTCTCTTTCGGAAATTCTTAAGTTTAGTCTTCTGTCTTTCTTTAACGCATTTCTTGCATACCTCATAAGTTCAGACTTTTCTTTTTGAAAGGTTTTTAACAGAAACCCATTCACCTTTTTCAAAACTGTTCAATATTTCTTGTTCTTATTTAGTTAATTTAGCTTTCATTTTTCTCCTCCTGAATAAATTTTTGTTGTCTTTCTTCCTAAATAATGGTTTTTAGGAATATTTCTTCCATACAAACGGGGTTAGGAGGTTGTTATTTGCCTTTGTTGTTGCGCCATGCTTTTTGCGCCATACGCTCTCTAATTCCACTATTGAAAGGGGTGGCACGAAGTGACGGGGTGTGCCCCCTCTTAAGAGTGCTGCAGGATGTGTAAGCCCTGTCGTTTTGCGCCGTTGCCGTTTGCCGTTATCTTTTTCTCCTTTTTTGATAAACGCAATAACGCTATAAACTTTACAAAGGGATTAAGGGGTTGTATGTATATTCATTTGTTATGTTGTTGTTTTTCTTATACTTCAATCTTCAGCCTTTTTATGAGATATGTCTGCATTATCTTTGGTTAAATCTTAAAAAAAACTTTTGTATATATACTATTTAAGTTATATAAACAAATGTTTTATAATTTACAAAGGTAAACAATGATTCCATATAAAGATGATAACCCTACTTCAATTACGCCATACGTAACGATAGGAATTATTATCATTAATATCTGTGTTTTTATATTGCAGGTTTTTTCTCAATCAGGAATGAGAGATATAACATTTTCATATGGCGCTATCCCGCATTCACTTTTAACATTCGAAAAAATTCAGCCCATTCATCCTGTTATGACAGTTTTCACATCAATGTTTATGCATGGAGGCTTGTTTCATCTTGCTGGTAATATGCTTTATCTATGGATATTTGGTAATAATATAGAAGATCAACTTGGTCACTATCGTTTTATTGTTTTTTATCTTTTTTGCGGCATTGTAGCTGCATATTCATATGCATTTACAAATTCTAATTCTGTTATTCCTATGGTTGGAGCAAGCGGTGCTATATCAGGCGTTCTCGGAGCGTACATGCTACTTTTCCCAAGAGCAAACATTCATACATTCATTTTTTTTGGATTTTTTGTCACCACTGTAAAAATTCCAGCCTTGATAGTTATTGGATTTTGGGCTATTATACAATTCATTAATGGTATGATAAGTTCTAACATTGAAGGAGCATCTGGCGGGGTTGCCTGGTTTGCGCATATTGGAGGGTTTCTTATTGGACTTTTAACTATAAAATTCTGGATTCCAAGGAGGAAAAGGCTGTGGTTGTAATATGTCCAAAATGTAAAATAAAATTAAAGATTGAAGATTCTAAACTAACAGAAAAAGGCACAAGATTTAAATGTCCTAAATGCAGTACAACTCTTCTGGTAAAAAAACCAATTACACAAGCGGCTAAGCCTGTTGATAATCTAAAAATTCTGGTTGCTCATTCGAATCAATCAATAATTAGCATTATTGAATCAATTCTAAAAGCCGAAGGATACAGGATAATAACTGCTAATGACGGAATAGAAGCTATGGTAAAAGCAGTTAAAGAAATGCCTTTTCTTCTTATACTTGAAGTCAGTCTGCCAAAAATATTTGGATTTGAAGTTTGTAAAAGATTAAGATTAAGACCTGAAACTAAAAATATGAAATATATCCTTGTAAGTTCAGTTCATGATGATAAAAGATATAGGAGACAACCCGAATCTCTCTATGAAGCTGATGATTATATAGAAGAACATAACTTACAGGAACTCCTTCTTGATTCAGTAAAAAAACTAAGAGGCTACGTAAAAGAACCCGGGAAAAAGGAAACTATAACTGAAAAACCCGCTAACATACCTGCAGAAGAAAAAATTAAAGTAGAGCATAAACCTGAAACAATTTTAGAGCAGAAACAAGTTCAGCCTCAGCTATCAGAAATGGCTGAGAGAGCAAAAAGACTTGCAAGAGCAATTGTTTCGGACATTTATCTTTATAATACTCCAAAAGCTGAAGAGGCTATAAAAAATAATACATTTTTCTCTGTTTTTGCAGCTGAGTTACGCGAAGGACAAAAGCTCTATGATAATCGTATCCCGCAGGAAGTAAGGATTCAAAAAGACTTTTTTAAAGAAACAATCGAGGAATTTATCGAAAATAAAAAGAAAAACTTATAATTTCTTAAAATATTCAGAAAATAAAAGAAATTATTAGAAAAATAGAAATATTCTTTAATATTATTCGTTATTACCTTTTATAACGCCTTGCCTTAATAACCCTTTTCTTATTATATTAGCACTCATCAAGAGTGAGTGCTAATAAAACAAACCAAATTCTTAAATAAAATGAAAGGAGAAGAGTCATATGAAGTTCAAACCATTAAGAGACAGAGTTTTTGTAAAATTCTCAAATGAGGAGGAAAGAACCGCAGGAGGTATTTACATACCTGATTCTGCAAAAGAGAAACCTCAAAAAGGCGTTGTAATCGCAGTTGGACCTGGCAGAGTAACAGATGATGGAAAACGCCAGGCAATGGAAGTAAAAGTAGGTGACACAGTTCTGTTTGATAAATATTCTGGCTCAAAAATCAAAATGGATGACGAAGAATATCTAATCATAAGAGAAGAAGACATACTCGGCATTGTTGAATAAGAAATTTAAAAAAATTAAAGGAGGATACATTAATGGCTAAGCAGTTAATTTTTGATGAAGCAGCAAGAAGCGCTATACTAAGAGGCGTTGCAATGCTTACTGACGCAGTAAAGGCTACATTAGGTCCAAAGGGAAGGAATGCAATACTTGATAAAAAATATGGAGCACCTACAATTACTAAAGATGGTGTTACTGTTGCAAAAGAAATAGAATTAAAGGACCCATGGGAAAATATGGGTGCTCAGCTTGTTAGAGAAGTTGCATCGAAAACATCCGATACAGCAGGAGATGGCACTACCACTGCAACAGTACTTGCACATGCGATATACAGAGAAGGCATCAAAAATGTTGTAGCAGGCGCAAATCCCATGGATATTAAAAGAGGAATCGAAAAAGCTGTTGAGGTTGTAATCGAAGAACTTAAGAAAATGAGCAAACCTGTTCAGGATAAAAAAGAAATTGCTCAGGTAGGTACAATATCAGCCAATAATGATTCATCAATTGGCGAACTAATAGCAGAAGCTATGGACAAAGTTGGCAAAGACGGCGTAATCACAGTAGAAGAAGCAAAAAGCATGGCAACCACTCTCGATGTTGTTGAAGGTATGCAATTTGACAGAGGTTACATTTCTCCTTACTTTATAACCGACCCTGAAAGAATGGAATGTGTTCTTGAAGACGCATATATTCTTCTTCATGAGAAGAAAATATCAAGCATGAAAGATCTTCTCCCGATACTTGAACAGACCGCAAAAATGGGAAAACCTCTCATGATAATCTCTGAAGAAGTTGAAGGCGAAGCACTTGCAACATTAGTAGTAAATAAATTACGCGGAACAATTCAAGTTTGTGCGGTAAAAGCTCCTGGATTTGGTGACAGAAGGAAAGCAATGCTTGAAGATATAGCTGTTTTAACCGGAGGCACAGTAATTTCCGAGGATCTTGGAATTAAACTTGAAAATGTCAAACTAACTGATCTTGGAAGAGCAAAGAAAATTAATGTTGACAAAGAAAACACAACTATTGTTGAAGGAGCCGGCGATCCCGCAAAGATTCAGGGAAGAGTAAAACAGATAAAAACCCAGATTGAAGAGACAACTTCTGACTATGACAGAGAAAAGCTTCAGGAAAGACTTGCAAAACTCGTTGGTGGAGTAGCTGTAATCAATGTTGGAGCTGCGACTGAAACCGAGATGAAAGAAAAGAAAGCAAGAGTTGAAGATGCTCTCAATGCAACAAGAGCGGCTGTAGAAGAAGGTATAATACCCGGTGGTGGTGTTGCATTGCTAAGGTGTCTCCCGGCACTTAAAGGGCTCAAACTTGAAGGAGACAAACAGATTGGTGTTGAAATCATAAGAAGAGCACTTGAAGAACCGATAAGACAGATTGTAAATAATGCCGGCCTTGAAGGTTCTGTAGTAGTTGAAAAAGTTAAGCACGCAAAAGAGCCGAATTTTGGATTTGATGCAGACAGCGAGGAATATGTGGATATGCTCAAAGCTGGAATTATCGACCCAACAAAGGTTACTCGCTATGCTCTTCAAAATGCAGCTTCAGTTGCTGCATTAATGCTTACAACTTCTGTAATGATTACTGATATTCCTGAGGAAAAACCCGAAGCGCCAATGCCTCCGGGCGGCGGAATGGGCGGAATGTACTAAAAGAGAACCGATAGATTAAACAAGCATACAGGGGCAATCTGTTTGATTGCCCCTGTATATTTTTGTACAATAGGATACGGAGATAGTATGGAACGTCTGGATGTTAAAAGCTTATCAAGAATAATAGCTACAGGCACAAAATTGATTTATATAAAGATACTAAGCGAAAAGCGCATTGAAAGAACTGTAAATCAAGCAATCAAACTAATTAAAGGTGCCGATAGTCTTTATATCTGGACATGTACAAAAGGCTTCAGCCGCGAAGGAAATTTGATACCTGATACAGCCGACCCTTCAAAAGCGCTCGAAATAGCCATAAATGAACCTGAACCTGCTGTTTTTTTATTCAAAGACCTTTCATGGTTCTGGAAAGATAATCCATTCATAATCCGCAGGCTGAAAGATTTCGCTGTTCATGCCAGCCGTAAGGCTATTATTATTACAGGCCAGGATGAAAAAGTTCCAGACCCCTTGCAGGAAGATATCTTTATGTTTTATCAAAGTCTTCCGACAATGGAAGAAATCACCAATTATTTATTCCATTTACAAAAAAACGATCCTTTTCTCTCTGCTGCAACAGAGCAAGATCCTGAATTAATTGGCAAACTTGCAGTAGTTGCAAGGGGACTTGATTTAACAGATATTGATTACGGGATACGCACCATGCGAGTCGCGGGTGATAAGAAAGGCGATTCAATTTTGCAGACTCTTTTCAGAACAAAACAGAAAATAATAAATGCAAGCGGAATCATGGAATTTGTTGAAAATGATGTTAAGCCTGATCAACTCGGAGGCATGGAAAATCTTAAATACTGGATGGAACGAAGAGAAAAAGCTTTTGGCATCGAAAATATTTCTTCAGGTAAAAATTTGCCAAAGGGTATTTTGATTATGGGGATTTCAGGATGTGGCAAGTCACTCTTTGTAAAAGTTCTGGCTGCAAGATGGCAATTACCTCTCATCCGCCTTGATATGTCTTCGGTCTATTCCGGAATTTACGGTTCTCCTGAATCAACTCTGAACAAAGCATTCAATACAGTTGAGGTAGTGGCACCGTGTATCTTATGGATCGATGAGATTGAAGCTGGAATCAGTTCTCAGGGTTTCAAAGAAGAAGGAGGTGTTGCATCAAGAATTCTTGGTTCATTTCTTATCTGGATGCAGGAAAAAAAATCTCCGGTATTTGTTGCTGCAACTGCAAATGCGATAGAGATGTTACCCGCTGAAGTCATCCGCAAAGGACGTTTTGACGAAATCTTTTTTGTATCTCTTCCTGACAGGAAAGCCCGTGAAGAGATTTTCCGAATTCACTTATCAAAACTAAACGTTGAATTTAACGATAACGATATATCATTATTTGCAGAAGTTACAGAAGGTTATTCAGGCGCAGAGATTGAACAGGCGGTTAAGACCGCTGCATTCGAGGCTCTTGCAGAGAACCGTAAAATCGTACAACATGATTTGATGATCGCTTTCAGCCGCACAGTCCCTCTTTCAACAACAATGGCAGAGCAGATTAAAAAGATAGAAGCGTGGGCTTATAAACGCGCTGTACCGGCATCCGGGAAATATAAGAAATAATTTCAGGACATATTTTAGCATGATGCAGGCACTGAACAAATTTGACTATATATTTATAATTCTGTCATTCTAAGCTTATGATAAAAAAAATAATTTATATAATCACAGGATTAATACTGTTAAGCTGTTCTTATATTATTTTTCAGCTTTTCGCTCCATTGCCTATTGGAAGTAAGAATATTGAAATACAAATACCAAAAGGCTCTACTTTCAGGCAGGCTGCTGATATTTTTGCTAAAGAGAAAATACTGCGTGACAAAAATCTTTTCCTATTTCTTGGCAGGATAACAGGAATTGATAGAAAAATAAGAGCTGGATATTATTCCATTTATAGCTCAATGGATCTTTTTGATTTATTGAAAGTGTTAAGACGCGGTCAGATTATTGAGTATGAGATAACAGTAGTTGAAGGTGATTCCTTATCCGAGATTGCCAGTAAGCTCGAAGAAAAAAATATTATAAGCAAAGAAGATTTTAAAAAATTATCGACTGATAAAAATTTACTTGCTTACTTTAAAATTGATGCTCCCTCATTTGAAGGTTATCTTTTCCCCGAGACTTATAAAATCCCGAAAGGAATGGAGCCAACTGAAGTGATTGGCATGATGGTTAGTAAAATGCGAGAGAAATTTTCTGAATCATTCAAACAAAGGGCGGATGAAATAGGTCTTTCTGAAAGAGAAATTCTGACACTCGCTTCAATAATTGAGAAAGAAGCTGCTGTTGATGAAGAAAGGCCTTTAATTTCAGCCGTATATCACAATCGTTTAAAAAAGAAAATGCCTTTACAGGCAGACCCTACATCAATTTACGGGATAAAAAGCATGAAAGAGAAAATAACCTATGATGATCTCAAAAGACGAACCCCATATAATACATATATTATTAGAGGACTGCCACCAGGCCCGATTGCATCTCCGGGACTGAAATCAATAAAGGCTGCCTTATATCCAGCAAAAGTTGATTATTTATATTTTGTCTCGAATAACGATAGAACTCATATTTTTTCAAAAAATATTGATGATCATCTAAAGGCAGTTAAAGAATATCGTAATAAGAAAAAATTGGAAAAAGAAGATAATGAATATATTGAGAGCGCTGGTTAACATGAAAAAAAGAAAGAAAACTAAAATAATCAATGTCGGTGGTGTAAAAATTGGTGGGAACAATCCAATAGCTGTTCAGTCCATGACAAAGACAGATACTGCTGATGTTAAATCAACTATAAGACAAATACATTCACTTGAAAAATCTGGATGTGAAATTATCAGAGTTGCAGTGCCTGACATGAAAGCTGCCGAAGCTCTGGGAAGTATCAAGAAGAGAATTAATATTCCATTAATTGCAGATATTCATTTTGACTGGAGACTTGCACTCGAGGCTGTTAAACAGGGAGTTGATGGCCTCAGAATTAATCCAGGGAACATTGGAGCAAAATGGAAGATTAAAGAAGTGGTATCTGCTGCAAAGGACAACGGACTTCCTATCCGGGTTGGAGTAAATGCAGGTTCTCTCGAAAAAGATATATTAAATAAATATAAACACCCTGTGCCTGAAGCTCTTGTGGAAAGCGCAGGCAGAAATATAGATATACTTGAAAACATAGGATTCAAATCTATCAAAGTATCCTTAAAAGCATCAGATGTTTCAACAACAGTCGATGCATACAGATTATTTTCAAAGAAATACAGGTATCCTTTACATATTGGGATATCAGAAGCAGGACCGCCTTCACAGGGAATAATAAAAAGTTCTGTGGGTCTTGGCATATTGCTCGATGAAGGTATTGGAGATACAATAAGAGTTTCTTTGACCTCAGAACCCGAGGAAGAAGTCAGGGTAGCCTATACAATACTTGGCTCATTGGGATTAAGACAGAGAGGAATTAATATCATTTCCTGCCCAACATGCGGAAGAACAAAAATAAATCTTAAAGAACTTGTAAAAAAAGTTGAACAACATATAAAAAATATTAACAAGCCAATCACAGTTGCTGTAATGGGTTGTGTAGTTAATGGTCCCGGAGAAGCAAGGGAAGCAGATATAGGGATCGCCGGTGGAAAAGGCAGAGGCATTATATTCAGAAAAGGTGAAATAATTAAAAGCGTAAAAGAAGAAGAACTCCTCGATTGTCTTATCGAAGAATTGTGTAAAATTTAGTCTTCTGCTTTTTCAAGTTCTTTAAGAAAAGCATCGTTACACATTAAATCAAGCACAACCTTTGACACACTTTTAATAACATCAGGCAGAAGTTCTCCTTTTTCCATCTTTGCAAGATCATTGTAAATCACGAGAGAATTTAGAAAAATTGCTGACTGCCAAGATTTTTTAATAAACTCCTGTTTTTTCTTTGTCAGATGTTGCCTGTTTAAAAAATCGTGAAAAACATCGGCATCCATATTTATGAATATATCAACACCTTTACTGTCGCCGCTCGGGACAACTTTTGCGATATCTTCACCACACCAGGAAGAACCATCATCTTTTTTAATCTCAGCCCATGTTCTGCAACCTTCTTTTTTTTCTTTGTAAACAAGAACCGGCTGCGGAAGTTGATAATTTTTGATTTTTGCCAAAGAAGGCAAATAAGGAAGCTTTATTTTACTGCCTGAATCTTTGGGCTCAACATACTTAATTCTAAATTCAACCACCAGTGGCTCAAAGTTGTGTCTCGTCAGCATAGCAATAACATCTTTAATATCGCCAACCTTTGCTTTTCTGGAAGGAAAAAGTTTTGCGGTTATTCTGCCATTCCATATATGATAGGATTTCATCAGATCCGGATATATAATGAATGAGCCCTTTTCGCTCTCCCTGCTGAAATAATCATTAGGGGCATCGGTCTCAAATGTAATTCTTGCATATGAATTTATAGCAATTTGTTTAATTTGTTGTCCTCTGACTTTCAAATAGGTTGGCATCCATTTGCCTGCATATTCCTTAGCAACTAAATCCCCAATATCAGAATCATCCTTTATATTTCCATCAGTTCCGAGATAACCAAGAATAGAACGATTCTTTTTAATTAACTTTGAAATAATTCCCTCTAAAAATCTGGTGTCTTCAGGATTCCTGGATATTTGTTCTTCCCTTCTTTTTTTATTGAGTTGTCTCAAGCCTTCATGTCTTCCTAATTCTTCGGCAAGCACAGCTTCAATTTCTTTTGATACCTCATTTTCACGCATTCTGTCTCTGGAAGGCATAAAAGTTTTTTCTCTTAAATTTGTTTCAACATCAGTGCAATCAATATGCACCAAAAGGGAATCCGCAAGATAATGAAGATTAGCCTTTGTCTTTAAAAATGACCTGCCTATAGTCGCATGTGTCTGACCATTAATAGTAAAGAAAATAGCATCATTAGGAGTGGAAAACTCTTCTCTGCCAGTGTCCTCTTTGAAAACAGAGACCTCGATAGTTCTTTTGCCAAATTTGCCTAACTCGGCTATTATAGGAATTATAGGCGGACATCTTTCTTCAAGCTTATCCCTATCATCTCTTAGAATTCGCATTCTGTTTCCCATAAGGACCTTTGAATCAGAAGTTCCCCTTAATTTGAATTTTCTTGTTTCATATAACAACATCGGCAATGCAGGAAAATGCAAAACTCTATTTAAAGCCCTCCATAGATTTAATGTAATAACAGATGGTTCAGGAAAGTAATAATTGTAAAGCTTAATATATGTTCCTGAATTTAAAAGTTCATTTTCAGGAAGTATCTCAAGCGGCTCTCCCTGAAAAGATAATATCTCACCATTTTCATCAACAAAATACTCATACCATGAATTTTTATATTCAGATGTTGTTGCAACATGCAATCTAACAAGTGTAAATCCCCATTTATCAGGCTGACCTTTTTTTAATAATTCAGGTGTCTTTCTCGAAAGAATCAGCTGATAATTATATTCCCCGCAATTAGGCAATACACCGCTTCCACCCATATTATATTTCCCCTGAACAAAAGGTATCCTGTTTTTGTTGCCTCTATGTAATGACAAAAAAGTGCTTTCGAAATCAACAGGATGCTGCCCCTCCCCTGTGTCAGCCACAATAATATTAGGTCTCTTCTTATCTCCTTCAGCAATAATCATTATATTTTTTGCAATATTTCTTCTCTCTCTTTCAGATATTTCGGAAAAATCTCCACTCTTTATCCCAAAAAATACTTCAACAGCTTCTTTCATTGTTCTTGGTGCATTTTTTGAATCAAGATTTCTTATTTTACATTCTTTCAAAAGAAGAGCATCTATAGAATTGATTGGTTTTTCAGCCAATGCAGCGATAGAATTTTTTGCCTGGTTATTTATTGTATTAAAATTGCCTTCATATCCGCCGTAAGGTCTCCAGTTAGATAAATCTATAAGGAATGGCTCAGAATCAATAATATCTTTTACTTCATATTCTGACTTTGCAGATATTAATTTAAATAACAATTCTTTTGAATATTCTTCATCCATGCTGATTTTAAATATTTATTTTTCAGTTTCTGCTCCAATTATTATAGAGCAATCTTCCTGATTTTGTTAACAGGTAGAATATTAGGTATTATTTATACATATTACGCTAAAATAGAAATGTCCGCGTCATTTTAGGTAATATATATCTATGACTTATAGAACAAATAAAAAAATACCCATCCTCCAAAATCAAATAATGCTTTCTATAGTTCTCCAGGGACGAAATGATGATTACATGGGGAATTTTGTATGGCGTCTTTCCACAAATATAAATAAACAGGCTAAAGATATTTTTAGTCTTGGCTATGAGAATCAAGCTGAAATTATATTGACCGATTGGGGGAGTAAAGTGCCTCTTAAAAATGTATTAATGCTTAATAATGAAGCAAAGTCTCTTCTTCGGATAATAGAGGTTTTACCTGAAATAGCGAATAAATACAATCTTGATTCTCCTTATTCCTGTGTACATGCAATTAACACAGGAATAAGAAGATCTCTGGGGGAATATATTCTTTTCTGCGATGGAGACACTTATATTCCTACTGATTCAATGGAAAAGATTTTTAATCTTTTGAATAAAGGAAATTTAAATGGAACTCCTCTTGATAAACTTCTACTACTTGCATCACGTTATCACATACCTAAAACTTTTCAACAAAAAGAACCTGAAATCGAAGAGATAGATGATTATATCGAAAAAAATAAAAATATTCTTGCTCATGACAAAATTAATTTAGATAATTTCATGGGTACTGCCACAGCTTACTTAATGTCAAGGAATTTGTGGTTTGAATGCAGAGGCTTTGATGAAAATCTCATCTATTGGGGTTGGTTTGATATAGATATTTTTTACCGCATAATTACTAAATATCCTGTTTTTGATTTTGAAGATTTTAAAATTCCATTTTTTCATCTTGAACATTATAGTGATTCAAAAAACCGTTCACTTGAAAAAGAGAATCCGAGAAAAGCAAATCCAATGATTTATCCTTCATCATTTTTTAGTAATTCTGAGAAATGGGGGTTATTTTCTGAGAAATTGTCTGAAGCTTATTTATTTCCGATTATTTTTATACACAAAGGTGATAGTGATTATCTTACATACACCCTTCGCTGTGCAAAATTGTTTAATCCACAGGCAGAAATAATTTTGCTCGGTGATGAAACAAACGAACATTTCAAATCTCATGGCATTAAACACTATTATTATTCTGAATATGAAGGTGAAGAATCACATTTATTTGATTCTATATTTAAATATATTGCAGGCAAAGATCATCCTGGCAAACCATGGTGGGTGCATTTTGTTTTTAAACGCTGGTTTCACATTTATTATTTCACTAAAAAGCACAATATCAGCAGATTCTGGACTTTTGATTCAGACACAATGATTCTAACAGATTTAAGCAAGCAGGCTTTTAAATTCATTAAATTCGATTGTACCGAGCAATGTAATGGTTCATGCATGAATGGCTTAATAGGAAATTCAGTTATAGTTAAAGGGTATATTGATCAAATAATTAATTTATTTCAGGATGAAGAATTTCTATTAAAGCAACAAAAAGAATTTGAGATAAAGACAAAATATGCTTTTACTGAGATGAGAGCATATGAAATATTTAGACAAAAAGAGGGTATTCAAACAATCAGGCTTAACTCAATAATCAATGATGAAACCTTTGATGATTGTATCTGTCAACAGCATGAAATGGAAATAGAAGGAGGGGTTAAGAAACTTTATTTCATAAATAATGGAATTTACCTCAAACACATTCCAACACAGAAACTAATTAAAGCTAATAGCCTTAATATGAGCTGGGTGCCTGTTTCATTTATAAAACAGGTTTATGATATTGTAAGCGAGAAGAAACAAATCCCCTCACAACAATCTTCAGAAAAAATATTTACCCAAAAATATAATGATTTACCGATACATTTTTTTACAATAGTACTTAATGGAGAACCATTCATCAGGCATCATATAGAAGTATTCAAACAACTGCCTTTTAAATGGCACTGGCATATTATTGAAGGGGTAGCGGATTTAAAATATGACACAGCATGGAGTTTGAAATACGGTGCAAGAATTACTGATGAAATTCATAAAAATGGTTTAAGCAATGATGGAACAACAGAATATCTTGATACTCTTATAAGAGAATATTCTGAAAATATAACTATTTACCGTAAAGAAGGCGGTAATTTCTGGGATGGGAAACTCGAGATGGTGAATGCTCCACTGAAAAACATTAACGAAGAATGTTTACTCTGGCAAATTGATGCTGATGAATTATGGACTGTAGAACAGATATGCACTGCCCGCACATTATTTATAAATAATCCGGAAAAAACAGCTGCTTATTACTACTGTCATTATTTTGTTGGTGAAAAACTTGTGATTGCTTCACGAAATACTTATGGCAATCATACTGATTATGAATGGTTACGAACATGGCGTTATATTCCAGGCGATTGCTGGATGGCGCATGAACCTCCAAAATTATATAGAAAAATTCATAATGAACAATGGATTGATATAGCCTCAATCAATATATTTAAACATAATGAAACAGAGGAACATGGACTGGTTTTCCAGCATTATTCATATGCTATAGAAGAGCAGTTATTTTTCAAAGAGAGATATTTCGGTTATTCAGGAGCAGTAAATAAATGGAAACTTCTTCAGTCGCAGACTCACTTTCCAACATTATTAAGACATTTTTTTAACTGGGTTGAAGACAACGCTCTTGTAGATACAGTTGAAGCATTAAATATAAAACCACTGGCATTAAAAGAAGTTGACGGAAAATGGCATTTCAGACAGCATGAACTGACTGAACAAAAAACTGCTTCTGACAAAACAAGGTTGCAAATCCAGAAAACAGAAAAAAAACGATTTAAATCCGGACAAAACATCCTCTGGATACGTACAGATGCAATTGGCGATGCTGTCTTATCAGCCTCAATGTTGCCTTTTATTAGGGAGAAGTATCCCGAAGCAAACATAACAGTTGTTTGCCAGAAGCATCTTGCAGAAATTTACGAGCCTTCTCCTTTTATTGATAGAATAATAGTTTTTGATAAAAAGCTTCTTTTTGATGATAAAAATTATCTTAAAGCTATACTCAGAGAGATTCAGGATATTAATGCTGATATCGCCTTTAATTCGGTTTATTCTCCTGAGCCTGTAACAGATATTCTTACTATCGGAAGTGTAGCAAAAGAAAAGATAGGACTTGAGGGTGATTTGTCAAACATTCCGGCTGATTTTAGGGAAAAAAGCATAAAACAATACACAAAACTTATTAAAAGTGAAGGAATATTTAAAAATGAACTTGAAAGGCACCGGGATTTTCTTAAAGGTATTGATATTAATTCAACAGATCTAAAACCGGTTATATGGTTAACAGAAGAAGATGAAAAATATGCTGACAATTTTTTTAAAATACGCAATATTGTTCCTGAAAAAACAATTATTCTTTCCAGTTGTGCTCAGTTTATCATAAAGTACTATCAACATTATGGAATTGCTTTATCAAAGATATGCAAAGAAAACGATTTCACTGTAGTCGCAGTAGGTGCTGATCATGAAAGAGAGAGAAATCAATACAATCTTAATATGATAGGAGCACGCACAATTAATCTCTGCGGCCAGACTACTATCGGACAGACTGCTGCTCTGGTCAAGAGAAGCCGATTAAGTGTCGGTGCGGATTCAGCTATTAATCATATCGCCTGTGCTGTTGGTACTCCTAATGTTGTTGTTCTTGGAGGAGGACATTTTGGCAGATTCTTTCCTTATTCTCCTCTAACTACTGTAATTTGTCGTCCAATGCAGTGCTACCAATGCAACTGGTCTTGCAAGTTTCCAAGACCTTATTGCATCCAGAATATTTCTTCAATGAGTTTATCTGAAGCGATAAGGGAAACATTAAATGGAATTTCAGACAGACCAAGAATATTTTTTGAAACTGAAGCAATAAAAGATATATTTCAAGGAAAGGATTATTGGAAATGGTTTGGAGAGTATATTAAATTCATGTCAGCAGATTTAATACCTATTGAAAAAAGTTCTGAATCAATGGAAAAAACAACTGCTGCTTCTGGAAAAATTGAAACAGGAATCAGTTCAAAAATAAATGAAAATGCAATCCTAAATGGAGGATTTATTGCAACAACATTTAAAGCCGGATTATGCAATAGAATATTTGAATGGACAATTATGCGTGAAATAAGCGAAAAATACTGCATGACCATTCTTGTTGATTGGGAAGAAGTAAAGGATGGTTCAATAATATTGCCTGATACAAAATATTTTGATCTGTCAACTGCATCTTCAGACATTGCAAATACATTTATTCCTATAAGAACTGACCTGCCTTATATAAACTCACTTGATGATCTCAAAATTGAAAAAAACAAAAATTATATTCTTGTATGCGATTGGAATTATAAGAGAAGTCTTACAGATGAAAAGAAACGAATAAATGAAATTCAAATCAGTAAAAAATATTCTGAAAAAATTAATGATTTTTTAAAAAATTATGGAGAACAAATTATTATTGGTATTCATGTCCGTAAAGGTGATTATATTCCTTCAGACAAATTTCTCTTGTCAGACGATGGGAAATTTTATCGACTACCTGATTGGTGGTATATCCATATTTCAAAACAGATTTTAAATCAAATGCCAGATGCAAAGTTCTTTCTTGCTACAGATGCCACTGAAGAAGAGAAAGAAATATTCAAAAAGAATCTTCCAATAATATCAATTTCTGCCGACAAAGATACCCCTCGTCTTGATATACTTGAACTTTTTACTCTTTCAAGACTCCCTGCAATTATATGTTCTATCTCAACTTTCAGCATATTTGCCAGAGATTATGGCAGAGAAAAAGTTTCAATCTGGCCTGAAAAATCTGTTCAGGATATTAGCAATGAGATCGAAAAGCTAAAGAGCATATCTCCGCTTCTTCCTTTTGAAACAAGTTGCACAATATCTTTACCCAGATTTTCTGTAGTTACACCTTCATATAATCAGGGACAGTATATTGAGAAGACAATTCTTAGTGTTCTCGAGCAGGAGTATCCTGATTTCGAGCATATAATAATTGACGGAGGCTCTACTGACAATACACTGGATATTCTTAAAAAATATCCTCATTTGAAATGGTTATCAGAAAAAGATGAAGGACAATCGGATGCATTAAATAAAGGATTCCGAATGGCTGACGGCGACATAATAGCGTGGATTAATTCAGATGATTGGTATGAGCCCGAAGCCTTCGTTTCAGTTGCAGAATGGTTCAGCAAAAACCCGGATAAAAACATTGTCATGGGTGACTGCAATCTAATAGACCAGAATGGGAAAATATTCTATACTGCTGAAAATTATGAGCGCGGGTTTGAAGAGATGAGCCGTTTCTGGATAACAGGCTCTATCCCAACACAGCCGGCAATTTTCTTCAGAAGAAAATTACTTGACGAATATGGCTATCTTGATAAATCACTCAAATATGCTATGGATTTTGACCTCTGGATTAGATTCTCTAAGAATAACCGTTTTTATCATATTGAAAAAATTGTTGCTAATTACCTTTTTCATGAGAATTCAAAAGGCGGAATCCGTCAGGATTGGAACAAATTCCTTCCAGATTGTAAGAAAGTATTCAAAAAACATGTGCTTTCTCAAAGACCACCAGAAGTGTCTGTTGTAATAGCCTGTTATAATCAGGCTGTTTTTTTACCAGAAGCAGTTGAAAGCGTTATAAACCAGATATATCAAGATTTCGAAATAATTATCGTAAACGATGGAAGCACTGATGATACCCAACAAACTGCTGAAATGCTTGCTAAAAAATATCCTGATAATATCATAAAAATAATAAACCAAAAAAATATGGGTGTTTCCTCAGCAAGAAATGCTGGAATTAAAGCTTCGATGGGGAAATATATTCTGCCTCTGGATGCCGATGATATGCTTCATCCTGATATGCTATTAAGAACAACCGGCCTCCTGGATACACACCCTGAAATAGGAATAGCATATACCGATGTTCAAAAATTCGGAAAACTGGAAGAATACTGGCAGTCATGGGACTGGGATCTAAACAGACTTTACTTTCAGAATATATTGCCATATTGCTCATTGTATCGTAGAGAAGTATGGGAAGCTGCTGGTGGATATAAAGAAAGAATTATTTTTGGTTATGAAGACTGGGATTTCTGGATAAGTTGTGCAGAAAAGGGCATATATGGCAAACGCATTCCAGAAAATCTATTGATATATAGAACAAAAGAAACAAGCAGAGATACAGAAGCGATTAAAAGTCACGATAAATTATTTGCCCATATTGTTTTAAACCATCCCTCATTATATAAATCAGATACAATTGCATGGGCAAAAGCCTTAACAGGCTTCCCGGAAGATTCAAGCCTATTAAAATATGAAAAAGCTACTTCAACTACTATAGGGGAATATACTAAGCCAATGAATATTCTTCTCTGCGTTCATAGTTTTCCTACACAAAGAATGGCTGGCACTGAACTCTACGTTTATCATCTGGCAAGGGAACTGATAAATAAAGGACATAAAATCAAGGTGCTTTATCCTGTATATGAAAATAATTCAGAATACATAAATATAAAAGAAGATAGTTTTGAAGATATTACTCTTGCGCAGATGTATTTGAAGCCTTGTTCAAATATAATCGAGCATTTCAAAAATGAAAAGGCAAGTAATGCTTTCAATAATTATATATCTTCAGACCCGCCTGATATAGTTCACTTTCATCATTTTCTGGGAATTTCTGTTTCCCCGCTTAAAGTATGTTATGAACTAAATATCCCTTCAGTCGTTACTTTGCATGATGAATGGATTTTATGCGAACAGCTTCATTATCTTTTACCTGATGGCACTTTCTGTAGCGGTCCGGAAACAATTCAGAAATGTATTGAATGCTTTATTGTCCGTCATCCTGAATTTAGATTAACTGATATTAAAGAAAATATATTCGAGGCTTTTGCTTTAAGACGCTTGTATTTTATTGACGCTATGAAATGGATTAATACTTTAATTGTCCCTTCGTTATTCTTGAAAAATGAGTTGATAAAACATGAATTCCTGCATCCAAATATATTGCATATGCCTCTGGGACTTCATACTTTTACTCCTGTTACTCATAAGCCATCATCTAATTCCATAAGATTGACTTATCTCGGAAATATAAATTTTACTAAGGGATTTGATGTTCTGATCAAAGCATTTAATTTAATTAATTCAGATAAAGCTGAATTGAATGTTTATGGGAAGGTGCAGGATGAAATATTCTTCCATGAGGTAATGTCCTTGAATATGAAACCTTTTCATATAAAGATTTATGGACAATATAATCCTTCTGAATTACCTGAAATTCTATCGAAAACAGATTTAGCTGTTATTCCTTCACGTTCCGAAAACTACCCTTTTGTTGTGAGAGAATGCCTCCATGCCGGAGTTCCTGTAATTGCATCAAATGTAGGTGGTATTCCAGAAATTATTAAAAACGGTGAAAATGGCTTATTATTCGAATCAGGTAATTTTCATGACCTTGCGGCAAAACTTACTCTTGTAATCATGAATCCAAAGATGCTGATGAATTTCAGAAAAAATATTAAACCCGTAAAAAGCATTGCAGAAGATGTTATAGAATTGGAAAAATTATATAGAGAAATTCTTGAGAATAAAAAATTGAAAAATAAGAAAACTTAAAAAAATAGTTCATGGATTGGGATTTGAACTATCTAAGCAAATCTTTAATATATAACCTACTTAACCCAAAAAATGCATTTGAAATAATGCAGATGTTACGAAAAAATTTAATTTTATACAATCCCCTTAATCCCACTTTGTCAAGGGGGATTAAGGGGATTGTTATTTGCCTTTGTTGTTTACGCTTTGCGCCGTTCGGTTTTAATAGAACGCAATAAACGCTACAACGCAATGAACGCAATGAACGCTATAAACGCTATTTGCCTTCAGCCTGAAGCCTTCAGCCTTTTTTATGAGTTATGAGCAATGTCTGAATTAGTTGGGTTGATTCATAAATTTAATGCTCATAGTATTTTTTGTCTTTTTTGGTTGATACAAGGCATTTGTCTGCTTGCCTTACAAACAATAATCCATAATCCAAGGTAATTTTCTTTTCCTCAAAATCTATAGTTACTTTCTTTTTCTATATGAATGAAAAAGTGAGCTGTTTTGTAATACATGCTGACATATAGCCAACAATCCTTTTTTTTGATATTTTTTTGCGGACTCAATAATACCAAAGTTCTCAGGATTGCTGGCAATCTTTTTAGCAAATTTTATGAATTATCAGGGTTAGTCAAAAGCCATCTTTGTCTTCCAGACTTTCCAGACATTACCGACAAGATCCGGACCAGGCTTTAATGTCATCTTACCAGGCTTCCACCCTGAAGGAGTTGCTTCTGTACCTTTGCTTTTCCTCACAAGCTGAAATGCCTGTATCTGCCTGAGAGATTCACTGACATTTCTTCCAACCGGCGGGGTTAATACCTCAAATCCCTGAATAATTCCATCAGGGTCAATAATAAACCTTCCCCTTGTTTCTACTCCTGAATTATCATCATATACGCCATAGACTGTTCCCACCTTTCCGCCAGTATCTGACAGCATAGGGAAAGGCACTCCACCTTTTACCATTTTTGACAGCTCATGGTCATTCCACATCTTGTGAACGAATACGCTGTCAATGCTCATAGAAAAAATTTCAACGCCGAGTTTCTTGAACTCCGGATACTTTTCAGCAACTGCTGAAAGCTCAGTGGCTCAGACAAAGGTAAAATCCCCTGGATAGAAACATAAAAGAATCCATTTTCCAAAATATTCTGATAATTGCAGATTAACGAATTTTCCCTGATAATATGCCGGTGCTGTAAAATCCGGCGCTTTTCTTCCAATAAGTATCATCTTCTTTTCCTCCTTCTTTATAAATTCTTCATCCTGTTTTGCCTTTTCTTTTCCCTTTTCTCCAACAACTCCTCCGGTCGGCCGTGCACAGCCGGGTTTAAACTCTTTTGGCATACAATACTCCTTTCATGTTATTTTTTCGAAGAGTTATATTGTTTCATGTTATTTTATCAATCTTCCTGATATGTTTAATAGTTTTCCGTATCTTTCACTATATCAGAAGTCGATAATTTATGTCTGAATATTCTATATATCCAGATTTGATATGCAATAACTATTGGAACGAAAATCATTGCAACAATAGTCATAATTTTAAGCGTATATGGGCTGGACGATGAATTGAAGATAGTCAGGCTGTATTGAGCATCAATATTCGAAGGAATAAGATTCGGATATAAACCAACAATGCCTGTGAATGTGACCATAACAATTAAAATACAAGATGAATAAAACGCGGCAACAAACCATTTTTTACCTGCAAATATCTTTATGCTCAGGAGAGATGTAACTGCAAGAATTGGTATTATGAACCATAATGGCATAATGATGAAATTATTGTAAAGGTCAGTCGCAAAAGATGTATAAATTAGGAAACAAACAGCAACAATTGCAAGAACATACCACATCTTGCCTGCTAACTGTTCGGAACGAGTCTTAACATCTCCTTTAGTTTTAATGCTCAGCCATAAAGAACCATGCACAAGAAATAGCAGCACAAAAAAAATGCCGGTCAGCAAGCCGTATGGGTTGAGTAACGTGAATAAGGTGCCATGATACTCTTGCGCATCCATTGGCAGTCCCTTGAAGATATTCCCAAAAGCAACGCCAAATAGTAAAGAAGGAATAAAACTCCCTCCAAATATTGCGAGATCCCATACTTTTTTCCATACGGCAGACTCTCCTTTTCCTCTGAATTCAATGGCAACCCCTCTCAAAATGAGTGCAAACAGAATAATAAGGAGAGCTGAATATAGATAGCTAAACATTAAAGCATATGTCGTAGGGAAAGCAGCAAAGGTTGCCCCACCAGCAGTAATGAGCCATACCTCATTGCCATCCCAGACAGGCCCTATTGTTTTTATAGCTAAGCTTTTTTCTGCTTCATTTTTTCCAATAAAACCATGAAGCATACCAACACCGAAATCAAAACCATCAAGCATGAAATAAACAGCCCAAAGAACGCCCCACAATATAAACCAAATTATCTGGAATTCCATTTTATACCTCCTGCGCAACTGAAGATGATTTCATCTCAGAAATTATTTCCTCAGGCCCTTTCTTTGCATATTTTGTTAAAAGATAGACATCAATCAATGCAAGAAAACCGTATAAAAGAGTAAATCCCACAAATGATATCAGCACCTGTGTTGTATTGATTGATTTTGAAACTGCATCAGCAGTTTTTAGAAGACTATAGACGATCCAGGGTTGTCTTCCGACTTCTGCAACTATCCAACCGATCTGGACAGCAATATATGGCAGGATGAGAGAGAATAACATTATATTAAGAAAGAAAGGCTTTGATTCCATGTTTCCCTTTCTCGATAAAACAACAGATAGAAATGATAGAAAAATAAAGAGAAAGCCGAGTCCCACCATCAGCCGAAAACTTAAGAAGGTTAGCGTCACAGGCGGTCGATCTTCTTTGGGATATGCCTTAAGCCCTTTCACTTCAGCATTACTGTCATGGAATGCCAAATAGCTCAGCATTTTTGGCACTTTAAATGCTTCCATAGCATTACGCTCATTTTCCGGGTCTGGCACAACAATTAATGGATATGAAGCAGCTTGTTGTGTCTCCCATACCGATTCCATAGCAGCAAATTTCGTTGGCTGTGCTTTTGCAACCTCAACCCCGTGAAAATCACCTGTCATCAACACAAATATTGCACTGACAAGAGCAAACCGTGATGCAATTTTAAATGACGTATTAAAAAATTGAAGGTTATTCTTCTTGAGGAGATGATATGCTGAAACTCCCATAACAAAAAAGGCTGCAAGGACATAACTGGACATGATCGTATGGAAAAATTTTGTCCATCCATAAGGGTTAGTCACTAAAGCCATAAAATCAACCATCTCTGCCCTATTGTTCCTCAGTACATAACCAACTGGTTTCTGCATCCAGCCATTTGCAAGCAGTATCCATAATGCCGATAGATTTGTTGCAAAAGCTACAATCCAGATCGAAAGCGCATGCAATTTCTTGGAGACTTTATTCCAGCCGAATATCCAGAGACCGATGAAAGATGACTCAAGAAAAAATGCAACTGTGGCTTCTATGGCAAGAGGCGCTCCAAATATATCGCCAACATATTTAGAATACTCTGCCCAGTTCATGCCAAACTGAAATTCCAATGTGATGCCGGTCACGACTCCGAGCGCAAAATTTATAAGGAACAACTTTCCCCAGAACTTTGTCATCTTCAGGTACATTTCATTATCAGTAAGAACATACCGTGTTTCCATATAAGCCACAAGAAGTGAAAGGCCGAGTGTGAGCGGAACAAAAATAAAATGAAAGGCAGCTGTTGAAGCGAACTGCAATCTGCTTAATGTCAAAACATCCATGTTAACCTCCTCTTATAGCAAATCTGAAAATACTTCATGGATTAAACATACAACCATTAAATCGTTTCCTTTTATTTCAATTTTATAAGCTTCTGAAAAGTCACTTTTTTGAGATGCTGCTCAACCTTCTGTCTCAATTCTACCCATACGGGATGAACCGTACAGGTATTGCTAAATCTACAAATGTCTTTGTTTATTGCACATCTGTTCATACCTGCAGGCCCCTGTATAGCCTCAATAATGTCAAGAAGACTTATCTGTCTCGGTTTTTTTGCAAGCTGAAAACCTCCCTTAATCCCTCTGGAAGATTTCACGATACCTGCTTTTGTAAGACGCTGAAGGATTTTGGCAAGAAAACTCTTTGGTATGTCCATTATAACTGCAATATCATCGACTACGACAACACGCTCCCTCATTCTTGATAGGTATAGAACACATCTTATTGCGTAATCTGTCTGTCTTGTAATCTGCATAAACAGGACTTAATTTGTCTTTATTTAATTAAGACAATTATTATCCTATTTTATATCTTTTGTCAAGTGGTTTTTGTAGTCAGGGGTCACACTTTGATAAAAACAAAGTGGGCTTGTATAATCTCTTTCACCCAAAGACACAAAAATGAAGATATAGCAAGGTGTTTGCGAATAGAATATAAAGGTGATTTTTATCATATAACAGCATAAGGTAATAATCGAAAAGCTATATTTTCAACCTATTCGTTTCTCGGACTTATGTGGATGATATGATGGCTCCCGGGGAGGGACTCGAACCCCCGACAGGGTGGTTAACAGCCACCTGCTCTGCCGACTGAGCTACCCGGGAATAGACTATTTTTATAACAAAATATTTTTACTTTTGTCAAATAACCTTAATAATGTAGAAATCGCTCAAATAACGTCACATACAAGCAGCAAACTTTAAAATGTAATCGAAAGCAGGTTATTTGTAAACCTATAAGATTTTATATACAGCCTTTATTTTGTTTGAGCAGGTTGAGATGGTTGAACAGGCTGCTTTGCAACAGGAGCTTGAGCTGGTTGCTGTTGCTTTGTTGGCTGCATGGGTTGTTGAACATTTCCTCCCTGAACCGGTGCAACCGGAACAGGAGCTGGAATTGTCTGTTGAGGAACTGCTGTCTTTTTAATAACAGAAGTTCCCTTTGATGTAACAATAGCCAATATGAGTGAAGTTAGCATAAAAACTATGGCAACTATAGTTGTCATCTTGCCAAGAAATGTAGCAGCTCCTCGGCTTCCAAATAAGGTCTGGCTTGAACCACCAAAAGCTGCTCCCATCTCTGCACCCTTACCGCTTTGAAGCAGTACAACAGCAATTAGGAATAAGCAAACAAATACATGAACAATTATTAATAAAATCGTCATTAAATCCTCCGGGAATAAAATAATTACTAAAACTTTTGTCAGGATTGCTTAAAATCTACAATCCTTGCAAAACTTTCAGGCTTAAGACTTGCTCCTCCAACTAACACTCCGTCAACATCTTCACATGCCATCAAAGAATCAATATTCTCTGGTGTTACACTGCCGCCATATATTATACATAACTCAGCAGCTATATTTCCATATAGTTTAATAAGTTGTTTTCTTATGAAAGAATGCGCTTCCTGTGCTTGTTCAGTAGTAGCTGTTTTACCAGTTCCAATTGCCCATATTGGTTCATAGGCTATGACCAGTTTAGATGGCTCTATTTCATTTAGTCCTTTCTGAATTTCTTTCTGAAGAACTTCAAATGTTCTGCCGGCTTCTCTTTCCTGTAAAGACTCACCAATACAGAAAATAATTCCAAGTCCTGCTTTTTTTGATGCTATTATTTTCTTGTTTACAATTTCATCTGTTTCACCAAAATATTGCCTTCTTTCGGAATGGCCTATTATTACATATTGACATCCGGTATCTACGAGCATTAATGGTGATATTTCACCTGTATAAGCACCTTTTTCTTCATAAAAAACATCCTGGGCAGCAAGTATAATCTTAGTGCCTTTAATTATTTCAGAAGCAGGATTGAGTAATGTAAAAGGCGGAGCTATTACAATATCTGCATTTGATTTATTCACTGTCAGAGGAATAAAAACAGTAAAAAAATCTTTCATTTCACTGAGTGTTTTATTCATCTTCCAGTTAGCAGCAATAAAAGGTTTTCGCATGAAAATACTTTACTTTATAGCATTATGATTGTCAAGGTTTTTGTAAAAAATGGCAGGGGCTTTAAAAATATTGCTTCAATTAAGTAAAATATCACCTGCTGTTAGCTTTAATTAAATAAGGAGGCGAAAGTGAAAAGAAGAATTGATTTAAACGAAAAAGATATACCAAAGCAATGGTATAACATTCAGGCTGATATGCCTAAACCTGTTCCACCACCGCTTAATCCTGCAACAGGGCAACCTATTACTCCTGATATGCTTGCTCCTGTATTTCCGATGAATCTTATCGAGCAGGAAGTAAGTACTGAGCGCTGGATTAACATTCCTGATGAAGTGCTTGAAAAATATCTTATCTGGAGACCTACACCACTTTACAGAGCTACATTTCTTGAGAAATATTTAGGAACACCTGCAAGGATATATTTCAAAAATGAAGGTGTCAGTCCCGCAGGCAGTCATAAACCAAATACTGCTGTAGCACAGGCATACTACAATAAAATTTTTGGGATAAAAAGAATCGCTACAGAAACCGGAGCTGGACAATGGGGAAGCGCTCTTGCTTTTGCATGCAATCAGTTTGGACTTGAATTAAAAGTTTATATGGTAAGGATTAGCTTTAACCAAAAACCATATAGAAAACTTATGATGGAAACATGGGGTGCAAAATGTGTTCCAAGCCCAAGCCCTGACACCAATGCTGGAAGAAAATTTCTTGCTCAAAACCCTGAACATCCCGGCAGCCTTGGTATTGCAATTAGTGAAGCAATTGAAGATGCTGTAACAACTAAAGATTCAAGATATTCCCTGGGAAGTGTTTTAAATCATGTTCTTTTGCATCAGACAATTATAGGGCTTGAAGCTCAAAAACAACTTGAAGCAATAGGTGAATATCCTGATATAGTTATTGGCTGCGCTGGTGGCGGAAGTAATTTTGCCGGGATAGCTTTGCCTTTCATAAGAGACAAAATTCACGGGAAAAATATTCATGTAATCGCTGCTGAACCTTCTTCCTGTCCTTCAATGACAAAAGGCACCTATAATTATGATTTCGGAGATACTGCTGAAACGACTCCATTGCTTGCAATGCACACTCTTGGCCATAATTTTGTTCCTGCACCAATCCATGCAGGAGGGCTCCGTTATCATGGTATGGCGCCAATAGTAAGCAGACTCGTTATGGATAAATTAATAGAACCGAGAGCTTATTCACAGCTCGAAACTTTTGCGGCAGGAGTCACTTTTGCCCGTACAGAAGGTTTTATTCCTGCTCCTGAAACAAATCATGCTATCGCATGTACAATTGAAGAAGCAAAGAAAGCAAAAGAAGAGGGAAAAGAAAAAGTTATACTTATGAACTGGAGCGGACATGGTATTATTGACCTTGCTGCTTATGATGCTTATCTTTCGGGTAAACTTGACGATTATGTTTTACCTGATAATGAAATACAGGGACTTCTTAAAGAACTTGAGAAATATCCAAGACCTTAAAATTTTAGAACATATTATTACTTTGAACCACTCCCTTCAGTAAAGAGGGGAGTGGAAACATTTTTATGAATTATTAGTAAAATCTTTCTTAAAAGGATGTTTTCTTTGGAAATATATTGCCCTCAGTTAGGAATGCTTGTTGAATTTTCATACTGTATCTCTATGAATGAAAATCTTCCTTGTCGTATCATTGTCGGTTGCTGGAGAAACAGAATGGATATTATAAAATACCTTAAGGAAAATTATACTGACGAGGATTTAAAAAAAATATTTGAAAGTCCTCCTAAAAATAGACTGCAGAGAATAGTTGAAACAATAGAGAAAGAGAAAAAAACAGAGGAATGATTTTCAAATTTTTATTGTTCCTTATTTTATTGAATATTCCAGTTCCCTGCGCAAATGCTTCCGAGATTTATACTTATTCGAAAGAGTCTACAGTTATAGGAGAACTTCAAACATATCAGATAAAAAATAATGAATCATTGATTGAGATAGCTCGCAATTTTGGTATTGGATATAATGAAATCACTGATGCAAATCCAAAACTTGACCCGTTTATTCCGGGTAACGGAAAAACTATAACAATCTCAACACAGTGGGTTTTGCCTGATGTTCCTTCTTATGAAGGAATAGTCATTAATCTTTCCGAGATGAGACTATTTTATTTCACAAAAGATAAAGTAATGACCTATGCAATTGGTATAGGAGATGAAGGAAAAGATACGCCAGTAGGTAAATTTAAAATAGTCGAAAAACTTGTTAATCCAAAATGGACAGTACCTTTATCAATAAGAAAAGAAAGACCGGGATTGCCTGCTGTAATACCTCCTGGACCAAACAATCCATTGGGGACACATGCCATGAGGCTTTCAAGACCTTCAATTTTGATTCATGGTACAGACAAGCCTTATGCAGTTGGTAGAAAAGCAAGTCATGGTTGTATCAGACTTTACCCTGAAGATATTCCGGAGCTTTTTAAGGTGGTTCCCAATCAGACAAAAGTCACAATTATTCGTCAGCCACTTAAGGTCGGAGTATCCAATAAAAAAATATATATTGAAGTTCACAAAGAAAATGAACGTAATTTTAATTATTTTAATCAAGCAGTAAATCTACTCAAGAAAAAAAAGTTGTATCAAAATATAGACAAAAATAAATTAATTTCTGCTCTAAGAGAAAAAAAAGGAATACCTGTTTTAATCTCAAAATAAAAAGGGCTAAAGTTCTTACACATTAGCCCCTCTAAGTCTGAATAAAAATATTATTTTTTCTGCTGTAATTCAAAAGCTTTAGAACATTTTCTCGCAGCATCTTCAGCTCTTCTTGCTGCATCTTCGGCTTTCATTGCAGCGTTTTCCGCTTTTTTCATAGCTGAAATATCTTTATCACAGCATTCCTTGGCCAATCTTATAGCATCCTGTGCCAATGATTTTGCATTAGCTGCTTCTTTCTTTACAGCATCAATATCAGAAGTCTTACCCTCAAGCGTACTTACCTTGGATTCAAGTGCAGATACTCTTGCTTCGAGTCTGCTGATTCTGTCAATTAAAGGATCGATTTGTTGTTTTACATATTCTTTTGTGGCGCACCCGGTAAAGAGTAAAATTGATAAAGAAAGGACAATTAAAATTATTTTCTTCATCTTACACCTCCTTTCTGTTTAAAACATCATTTCAACAGCTTTTATAAATAATCATTAATAAATTTTATAGTCAAAAACTTATATTTATAAAATCTTAATTAAAAATATTAAAGTAAAATATTATAAATGTCAACAAAATAATTGATTTAGAATTATATTTTTATCATTGCAATGATTAATTTATCCTGAGCATTATTCTTCTTTTTATCACAAATCAAATTACATAACAAAATTGTTTTCCACTTGACAATATTGTAAGAGTCTTCTTAAACTATAAGCTAACGGCAACCTTTTGCCGATTAAATAAAATAGAGGTAAAACAATGTGCAGATTGTCAGCCATAACATCGAATAAATATTTTTCTCCTATGGAAAATATTCTCGCTCTTGAAACAATGAAAGAAGGGCATGACGGTTCAGGGCTCGGTTTAACATTGAAAGATCTCGGAGGTCACTTTGAAAAATTAAAAACCTACCCTATTCTTTCCGGGATCTGTTCAAAAAGCGGCGCAAAAATTCTGGATGATTACATGGAAACAGCTGGTTTTAAATTAAAAGATATCTGGGCTCCAAAGATTCGAAATGTAAAAGGAATTACCCAGAGAGACCATTATTTTGCCCGTATATACGACTATCCTGCTTCCTTTAAACATAAATCCCTTAGCGAAAAAGAAGATTTATTAATGAATGTAAGAATTTCTCTAAGGAAATTAGGAGAATCTGATGGGTCTATTTTTGTTTTTTCTTTTTATCCCGATACATTGACATTAAAAGAAGTAGGAGATCCGCTTCAGGTAGCAGAGTTTTTCAGTCTTGATTGTGACAATTTAAAGGCTAAAATAATTTTTGCACAGGGCAGGCAGAATACCAACTACGCAATTTATCTCTATGCTTGCCATCCTTTTTTCATTCAGGGTTATTGCACGATGACAAACGGCGAAAATACAGCTTTTGTACCGATTAGAGAGTTTCTAACAGGAAGAAAGTTTCCAGGATATATTGGTTACAACAGCGATAGCGAAGTCTTTACGCATATTTTACATTATACAGTCAGACAACTTGGATTTCCTCTAACATATTACAAAGATGTAATTACTCCTTTAAAAGAATCTGAAATTGAAAAAAGACAGGACAGCAAAGCTTTAAAGCTTATTAAGCAATCCCTGAGACCATTATGCATTGATGGTCCTAATGTAGTTATTGGTTTCATTCCTGATGGCACATGTTTTATGGTGCATGATTCAAAAAAACTTCGTCCCGGCGTTGTTGGCGGAGTAAAAGGCAAGTACGCGCTTATGTCTGAAGAATGCGGACTTGATAGTGCAATACCAAAACGAGACAAATCAAAAGATATATTCCCCATGAAATACGATATGGTCATAATAAAACCACAGGCAGAGGAGGTAATAATATGGAACCAGCTTCAAAATTAGACCAGAATCATCGCTTGTCAATTAAAGAATTGCCGTATATAATTCGCTGGAAAGATCATCGGTGTAAACGTTGCGGACAATGCACCGCAGTCTGTCCTGTAAGAGCTATAGAACCTTCTGTCAAGCTGAGAAGAGTAGTTTTTTCAGAAGGACCATTGCCTGAACCTTCTGTGGTCAGGAAAATCTATCATGTTATAGAACAGGTTACTGATATAGACAGAGCCTGTACCGGATGCGGTGCATGCGCTTTAGTATGTCCAAATGATGCTATTGAACCCGAATACAACCCATCAAATAAGTTTCTGCACTACAAAAATAAAGGTGGTGAAGGATATAAAAGAGGCGGCAGAAGAAATGATCCATATATATCTACACTTGACCGTTTGAAATTTACGAGAATTTCAATGCTTACTGACCCTGCTCTCGATGCAGGCCGTCACGAATTCAGAGTTAGAACATTACTCGGAAGAATATTACCATCTGATGAACTTCCTTTAATAGAGAAAGAAGGCAAATTAATTATAGATGAAGAAAACGACAGGTTTATTCCACCCGTGCGTGAAATTTTCCCGATAATGATCGGAAGCATGTCTGTGGGAGCTTTATCTCCTCCAATGTGGGAAGGACTCGCAATGGGTGTAGCATATCTGAACGAAGTGGAAGGATTGCCTGTTGTTATGTGTACTGGTGAAGGTGGTGTCCCTCCGAGATTACTGAAATCAAGATTCCTGAAATATATGATTATTCAGATAGCCTCAGGATACTTTGGATGGGACGAAATTGTACATGCAATACCTCATATGGTTGAAGATCCTGCTGCAATAGAAATTAAATATGGTCAGGGAGCAAAACCAGGAGATGGTGGACTTTTAATGGCGCAGAAAGTCTTAAGATTAATCGCGAGTATCAGAGGAGTACCACAATTTGTTGATCTTGCTTCACCACCAACTCATCAAACCAAATATTCTATTGAAGAAGCGGTCGCAAAGATGATTCAGTCCATGTCAATGGCATGGGGATTCAGAGTTCCTGTATATCCTAAAATATCAGGCACAAAAACAGCACGCTCTGTCCTGAATAATCTTGCAAGAAATCCATATGCTGCTGCACTCTCAATAGATGGGGAGGATGGAGGAACAGGCGCTGCTTACAATGTATCTATGGATAAAATGGGACATCCTATCGCAAGTAATATAAGGGAATGTTATCTTGATCTCGTAAAACAAGGTAAACAGAATGAACTTCCTTTAATTGCTGCTGGAGGTGTTGGGAAAAAAGGTAATCTTGCAGCTAATGCCGCAGCTTTGATAATGCTCGGAGCATCAGCTGTATCAATAGGTAAATATATAATGCAGGCTACAGCAAATTGTTTCGGAGACGAATATAACCGTTGCAATATTTGCAACACAGGCAAATGCCCGAGAGGCATAACAACACAGGATCCTAAATTATATAGAAGACTTGATTCTGATAAAGTTGCGGAAAGACTTGTGGAAGTATTTAAAGCTGCAAATATTGAACTCAAGAAAATCTTTGCGCCAATGGGAAGAAGCACCGAGCTACCTATTGGCATGTCTGATGGATTGAGCGTTGATGATAAAGCAATCGCAGACAGATTGGAAATAAGCTATGCGTGTTAAAAAGAAAGATAAAAAAGAAGTTAGAAATAAGACCGTTCAACATAGTGAAATATCAGGCAGGAATATTTTAACTATTCACGGTATTATTCAGGGTAAACGCGTTTCTTCAAGAATCCTCGAAGAAAAAATACAACAGGCTGTCAAAGATGGAGCAAGAGAAATTCACATCATTGCTGACGGTCAGCATGGTATCGGCGGCAGAATCTGGCCAAGAGGTGAAACAATAAAAATATGGGTTGATGGTCCTGTCGGTCAAAGACTCGGCAGCATGGGTATGATGGGCACTGAAATCATCGTTAATGGCAGCGCCTCAGATGATGTTGGCTGGATTAATTGTGGTGCAAAAATAACAGTTTTAGGAGATGTTACAAACGGTGCTTTTAATGCTGCTGCTCAGGGTATTCTTTATGTTCAGGGAAGCGGAGGCGCGCGTTGTGATACCATGACAAAACACAATCCCCGCTTTGATCCACCACAATCATGGTACTTTAGAAATGTTGGAGATTCATTCGCTGAATTCAAAGCAGGCGGAATAGCTGTTGTTTGCGGGGTAAACCCGAGAAATCCAGATAATATTCTCGGGTATCGCCCATGTGTTGGAATGGTTGGAGGTACAATTTATTTCAGGGGCAATATAAAAGAATACAGCGAACGTGATGTGAAACTGCTTGACCTGACTCCGCAGGATTGGGAATGGCTTAAATCAAATATGCTACCTTTTCTTGAAGCAATTGACAGGATTTCTTATTATGAAGAACTAACCCGCTCAAAAGACGAATGGAAAAAATTCATCGCCTATACACCACAGGAAAAACGTTCGCGAAAATGGTTTAAAATGGAAATGCAGGATTTCAGAAAAAACATATGGGAAAAAGGTGTTGGTCAGGGCGGAATATTTTCTCCTTACATTGATCATGACCTTACTTTATTGCCTTATATTACAACCGGTAAAGACAGGAGAGTAAAACCAGTCTGGGCTAATGAAAAATATTTACCTCCGTGTGCTTATAATTGTCCTTCAAGCATACCATCACATAAAAGAGCAGCTCTAATAAGAAAAGGGAAACTTCAGGAAGCTCTTGAACTTGTCCTGCAATACAGTCCTTTACCCGCGACAGTCTGTGGTCAGATATGTCCCAATTTGTGCATGCAGAGCTGTACACGTTCTAAACTCGACTCGCCTTTAGGGATTGATAAATTTGGGCAACTGTCTATAAACCTTCCAGCACCCCAAAAAGCAGAACCGACAGGGCATAAAATAGCTATTATCGGCGCTGGACCAGGCGGACTGAGTGCAGCATGGCAGCTTGCTTTGAAAGGACATTCTGTAAGCCTTTATGAAGCTACAGACAAACTTGGCGGAAAACTCGAACTGTGTATTCCAAGAGAACGCCTGCCACAGGAAGTTCTTCAAAAAGAACTTTCACGCTTTAAAGAGATAGGGGTTAATATTTTCCTGAACGAAATAATTGATAGAGATAAGTTTGAAGAAATATATAAAAATCATGAGATAGTAGTAATTGCATGTGGAGCTCATAAACCGAGAATATTTCCTTTTCCTGGCTCGGAATATATAATCTCTGCATATGATTTTTTAAGAGATATAAACTCAGGTAATGAACCTGATTTTACTGATAAAAAAGTGGTCATTATCGGAGCAGGCAATGTAGGTATGGATGTTGCCTCACAGGCATTCAACTGTGGTGCTCTATCTGTAACGGCTGTTGATATTCAAAAACCAGCTGCCTTTGGAAAAGAAATGGATACCGCTATTTCAAAAGGAACAAAAATACTCTGGCCTAAATTCACTGAAAAATACAATAACAAAGAAAAGAAACTTTATTTTAAAGATGGTTCATCCATTGAAGCTGATATAGTAATAATGTCAGTTGGAGATATACCTGTTCTTGATTTTCTTCCTCAATCAATTCATACTGAAAGAGGATGGATTGCCGTGAACAATAATGGCCAGACTTCTGATGTAAAAGTTTTTGCTATAGGTGATGCAACAAGGCTCGGGCTTGTAACTCATGCTATTGGACAGGGGAGGATTGCTGCAGAAGCAATACATGCTCAATTGATGCATGCTCCTTATCTTCCAGAAACAAGAAAGGTTATACCATACGAGCGCATTAGAACAGAGTATTATGATATTTGTCGTGGTTCATTCAATCCTGAAGAAGAAGCAAATAAATGCATGTCCTGCGGCACTTGCCGAGACTGCCATATGTGCGAAATTACATGCTACTGGGGAGCCATAAGCAGAATAGAGCATGGTGATGGAACATATGAATATATTGTTGATGATGAAAAATGTATCGGCTGCGGTTTCTGCGCTGGAATCTGTCCATGCGGGGTCTGGGAAATGGTGGAAAACATATAAATGTCGTATTCACTCGCAAGAGAAAACAGAATACTCAATGCTCTGCTCGAGGTGAGCAGAGTATTGAATTCATCTTTTGATCTCGAAAAAAATCTTTCCAGCACAATGAAAGTGCTTGGAGAATTTCTCGAGATGGAAAGGGGCTCTGTTTTCCTCTATGACCAGAATTTAAAAGAATTAAAAATAGTCGCTGCTCAAGGTCTTACAAAAGAACAAATCGAGCGTGGCAAATACAAAATCGGAGAGGGAATAGTTGGAAGAGTACTTGAAAAAGGCGCTCCAATGGTAATTCCAAATGTTGGCAATGAACCTTTATTTATGAATAAAACAGGCTCTCGCATTGGAAAGAATGGCATATCTTTTTTGTGTGTTCCAATTCAATTTAAAGGAGAATCCATCGGGGTTCTGAGTGTTGATAAGATATTTAAAGACAAAGATATTACAATCGACGAAGATATAAGAGTTCTGGAAATAATATCTTCTATCATTGCACAGTATGTAATATTGTGGAAACATTATAAAGAATCTGAAAAAGAACGAGAAAATCTAAAACTTCAATTAAAAGGCAAATATAGCCTTCCAAACATAATCGGCAATTCTGATAAAATGCAGGAAGTTTTTGAAGCAGTTTACAGGGTTGCTGATTCAAAAGCAACTGTTATTCTCTATGGAGAAAGCGGAACAGGCAAAGAGTTAATTGCAAAAGCCATACATTATATGAGCCCGCGTTCTAAATATCCATTTATAAAATTCAATTGCGCTTCAATACCCGAAGGTCTTCTTGAATCTGAATTATTCGGACATGAAAAAGGAGCTTTTACAGGAGCTATAATGGCAAGAAAAGGCAGATTCGAGCTCGCAGATAGAGGCACTTTACTTCTTGATGAAATCGGAGATCTGCCCCTGAATTTACAGCCCAAAATTCTCAGAGTTCTCCAGGAAAAAGAATTCGAAAGAGTCGGTGGTGAAAAAACAATAAAAGTTGATGTCCGTCTTCTTGCAGCAACAAGCAGAAATCTTGAGGAACTTGTATCTAAAGGCAAATTTCGGGAAGACCTTTTTTATAGATTAAATGTGGTACCGATTTTTATGCCGCCATTAAGAGAGCGGAAAGAAGATATTTCATTGCTTGTTGAATTTTTCCTGAAAAAATTCAATAAAGAAAATAACAAAGATGTAAATATATCTCCTGATGCCTTAAGAATACTTACCGATTATCACTGGCCGGGGAATGTTAGAGAACTCGAAAATACAATAGAAAGACTTATTGTAATGTCCGCATCATCTGTTATTAGAGCATCGGATCTTCCTGTCACAATAAAGCTTCCTCCATATGAAGAAGTGCTAAAAAAAGAATCCCTTAAGACAGGCATCGAAGACATTGAGAAATCAAGCATACTTGACGCTCTCGAAAAAACAGGCTGGGTTCAGGCAAAAGCCGCACGCTTAATTGGAATTACACCGAGACAAATCGGATACAAGATTAAAAAATATAATTTACAAAACCATCAACAATAAAGGCAAACTATTATTCTTCTATCCTGGATTCATCCTGAGAAACATTACTGAGAACCCCTGCTCTATCTTTGTTCATCAAATGTAAAGCTTCTTTTATCGAAAGTTCAGGATATTTGACAACTGATTGAATTACATCTGCGACAGGATAATCAATAAAATAATCTTCACCATACATCACTCTAATAAACTGCCTCTTAAGAATAAACTTCCTCTTATTCTGACCGTTACTATCAATGTATGGGATAATAATGTATTCCTCATCTTCCTGAAGCCCATACTCTTTTATTAAATCTTCAATTTCTTCCATATTATTCCTGCAGTTTAGATAAAACACATCTTTTTTAAAAATCGCATTTTTAGAATAACAATAATTCAATCCTTAAGTAAAATTAAGAATATCATATATAGCCGTGAAATATTTTAACCCGACAAACCATGTACATTGTGTACACTATATACACTGATTAAAGGATTTTTTCAGAATTCCGATAAAAAATTATATTACTTTAAATTGATAAACTTATGCAAAAAATACCCTTAGCTCTTGCTTTTGAAGGAATGATTCTGGCTCAGGAAATTAAAAATCCCGATAATCCTGAAGGTCCTCCTTTATGTGGGAAAGGTGTTGTTTTAAGTAGTTCTTTAATCGAAAGACTGAACAAAATAGGAGTTCAATCAATAACAGTTGAGGGCCATCCGGTTAAAATTGAAGGGGAAAAAACACTTGATGAAGAACTTTCTTCTCTTGATTACAGATTCAGAAAAGTTAAAGACGACCCCTCCATGAAAATATTAAGAGAAATATACAGGGTTCAAATAATAAAGGCAAAAAATTAATATGGTAAATAAAGTAAATGAAATAAAAAGAATAGTACAGGACACCAAATCACTTCCAACATTGCCGGGTATCGTTCTTAAGATAAGTAAACTCGCTGAAGACGACAAATCTTCCGTAAATGAAATTGCAAGACTCATCTCTTCAGATCATATTCTTTCGGCAAAAGTATTAAAACTCGTTAATTCACCATTTTACGGTTTTTCAGGGAGAGTATCAACCATTTCAAATGCCCTTATTCTTCTTGGGGTTAATGTTATAAGAAGTCTCGCTCTTAGCAGCTCAATATTCGAGATTATGGAAAAAAGTGTTGTCGGATTATGGGAACATTCCTTTGGAGCTGCTGTCGCAGCAAATACTATCGCAAAAATACTTCAACTCCCTGATGCTGAAGAAATATCAACAGCTGCTTTGCTTCATGATATTGGCAAAGCAATAATCAAAATCAAACTCGAAGAAGATTACAATCAACTCATATCCATTATAAAAGAAAAGGATATAAGCATGATAGATGCAGAACATGAATTTCTTGGCACAGGACATCCAGAAATAGGCGAGTGGATAGCAAGAACATGGTTTCTGCCTGAAAAATTAATTGAACCAATAGCCTGTCATCACAATGTAAAAAAATCCGTAATTCATAAAACAAAAACTGCGGCAGTTCATCTTGCGGATATTCTTGTGAAAGCTTCGGGTTTCGGGTTCAGCGGCGATGATATTGTGCCCCGGATTCAAACTGAAGCATGGGACAAACTCGATTTGAATGAAAAAATACTCGAAGAAATTGTACAGGAAACAGAGGATAGACTAATAGAGGCGAAAAACTTCAGTCTCGAAATTCAAACAAGCGGTGAAAAACAATCTTAGAATAGCTTTAATATCTAAAGATTGTGAACTCTCATCACAATTATCTATACATATTGAAAGCAAAGGTCATCAGGTTATTGTCTTCAATAATGAATCACTGGTTCTTGGATATATATATTCCGACCCTCCGGATATAATCATTATAAATTTTCAATTTTCAGAAACAAATTTTCATGGTCTTATATCTGAAATTAAAAAAGACTGTTATTTTGGTACTATTCCGATAATAGGTTTGATAGATGAAAATACACATAACAATATAGAATGGAAAGATTGTCCGATTGATGATTTTATTACTCTACCTTTTAAATATAATGAACTTTTCAGTAGAATTTCACTTGCAAAAAATAGGATCCAAAGGATATTTGATAATAACCCGCTGACAAAACTCCCGGGGAATACCTCTATCCAAAAGGCGATCGAAAACACTATCGGGGCACCGATGTCAGTTTGTTATTTAGATATAAATAATTTTAAACCATACAATGACACTTTTGGTTTCACAAGAGGAGACGAGGTCATTCGCATGACCGCAAGAATAATTTCCAATGCTGTAAGACAAACAGGAGACGGAGGTTTTGCAGGGCATATCGGAGGAGATGATTTTGTTTTTATCGTAAAAAATGAGTCTGCTGAATTTGTGTGTAAGACAATAATAAACAATTTCAATATTATTGTCTCGGATTTATTCGAAGAAGAGGTAAAACACAAAGGATTTTATATTGCAAAAGACAGGCAGGGCAATGAAAACAAAATTTATCTGTTAACCCTGGCGATTGCAGTAGTTCCGATGAATACTCCTCAGATTAACCATTATGGTAAAGTTGCAGAAATAGCAGCAGAATTAAAAAAATATGCAAAAAAATTCACTGAAAGCAAATACGTGATTAACAGGCGTAAAAGATAATTATCTTCAAGAAGCAATCGCAATTGAATTTTACTGTTTGTATTTAGCCCTAAAATGCATTTTTTGGGTCAACACGAAATTCACCCGGGGACTGTTGATTTATTTAATAAAAATATTTACAATAGGCGCATGGAAAAACGGGTGGCACATAGAATTAAAGTTAAATTAAATGCTGAACGCATTTCTGGCAACCAGAAATACGGCGTTTTTATTGAAAATATCTCTGAAAAAGGGATACATTTAATTACAACACATACAAAGTCCCACGCTGAATATTTTCCCGGAAAAGATGTTGATCTTAAGTTTTACTTACATCCCGGGAAACCTGTTAATCTAAGATGCAAAATAAGATGGGCATGTACAAAAATACCGCCAAATGGTATGACAGATAGCATCGGACTCGAAATAATAGACCCGCCTGAACAATATATCGAATTTGTAAAAACTTTGTCTTTATAATTTATTCAACTAAGTGTTTTTGGTTTTTGTACTCTTTTTTGTTTTAGCTTTTTTTATTGGTGCTTCCACTTTGTTTTCGAGTTTTTTAATCTGTGTTTCTATCTTTTTTATCTTTGAGATAATACCTTTTACCTTCTTATTAATCATGGGGTCTTTATTTATTGAATGAAGACTATATACCATTCCTCCGAGTTCTGCCATACCTTCTTTTACTTTTGATTTAAGCTCAAGAAGATGGAGTTTCTTTTTGCCTTCCTCGCTGAGTTCATTAACCTTCTTTTTTGCAACAGCAGAACTCTCTTTTAGAAATGCGATACCGGCTTTCAATTCTTTCTTCAGATCTTTTTGTACTTTTTCCCAGAAATTCATTTCAAATCCTCCCATATTTTAAGGATAAATATTAAACATTATAACAGATTTAGTCCGTATGTAAAACAACCGCAAAGCTGTTAAATATTGCCCATACCTGATCATTTTCCTTTAACCCCGTTAAATTAGCATTTTTTGTCGATACAACCGAACATAGTTCTGTACCATCTGGCATTCGTATTACATATTCTGTGGTAATCTTTCCTTTATTAATATAAGCTATACTACCTTTCAATATGTTTTCTGCTGTTGTCACAGGAGGGGTTTTACTTTTCTCTAAGATAACCCACGGAGCTTTAACCTCTGCGGTTATCAAAGAGCCTTTTTTTAAACCGAGTTTCTCAAGACTATTATTTGTAATAACTGTAGTAATAATATCACCGCTTATATTTTGAAGTTCAATTTGAGACTGAATATCCCCTCTGGTTATAGAGCTAATTTTTCCGAAAAAACTATTTCTCGCACTCGTTTTTCTGTTTGATTCTTTTTCAGCAAAATACCGGGCTACCTTTTTCATTTCTTCTTCAGAAAAAGTAACATAAGATGCAGTAATATTCGGCGTTGAATGTCCCAATAATCTTTGCACAACAGGTAAAGGCATATTTCCCTGAATTAATTCAATTGCACGTGACCTTCGAATAATTTCTGGTGTTCCTGCTGAAGGTAAAATTCCTGCATATTTTGCACATTCGTAAAATTTCCTTCTAACATGTCCGGGGTCAACCTTCAAAGAACTGCCTATATGTTTTTTATATAATGGGTCATTTATTGCGGCCCTGATTTCACTAATAATTTGTTGTGGTATCTGAACTTCACGGACAGAGCCATTCTTTTTTCTTTTCCTTCCAAATATTACTAATTTCTGTTTAAAGTCAATATCGCGGGAAATATCAATCGCAAGGGTTTCATTAAGTTTTGCTCCTGCATATCTTATGAGAAGAAATATAATAAAAATTCTTTTTCTTGAAAGTTTTATATCCAATCTTTCCGTGCAATCAGTCCACTTTCTAAATGTTTGCTCGAGACGATTTAATTGAATTGTATCGAGATAAAAAGAATTACTCGATGAAGAGACAATGCGGGAATGACTCGTCTTTTCGTTTATTGAATGCAACACTTTTCTTTCACCATGCCTGTTCATCAATAATTATTATATTAATATAAAAATCTTATTTTGAAATGCTTATTCTATTGACATATTCTATCATATATGTTAATTATATTAACACGATAATTAATAAATTCGTGCTAATTGTATTAATTTATAACGGAGGCTAAAATGTATTTTGAAACAGCAGGGATAGAAGTTTCCCCATGGATTCCTCCTCTTGTCGCTCTCGTTGTGTCATTTTTCACATCAATGGGAGGAGTTTCGGGTGCATTTCTTTTGTTGCCATTTCAGATGAGTTTTTTAAATTTTACAAGTCCTTCCGTAAGCGCTACCAATTTTGTTTTCAATATTGTAGCTATTCCAAGCGGGGTATATCGTTATATCAAAGAAGGGAGAATGGCATGGCCATTGACATGGGTAGTAATTATAGGAACGCTACCAGGCGTTTTTATTGGTTATTATTTAAGAGTGCTTTATTTGCCAGATCCAAGAGCATTCAAACTTTTCGTAGGATTTGTACTTTTGTATATAGGTGTACGCCTCATATATGAACTTACAGGGAAAGCCTCCGCAGGAAAGAAAAAGATGAAAGCACTCGAAGATAAATTTAAAGAAAGAACAAAACAACTTAAAGAACAGCAACAGAGCAGAATAGCTTCAGGACTTCCACCCGAAGCTATTGTAAAGACTGTTTCGGTAAATCTGAAAAAAATTGAATATGAATTCTGGGGCGAGAGATTTTCATTCAGCACAATTGGCATGTTTCTTCTCGCTTTCATTGTTGGAGTTATAGGCGGCACATACGGAATTGGAGGTGGAGCTATTATTGCTCCATTCTGCGTAGCAGTATTTCATTTGCCTGTTTACACAGTAGCAGGAGCTGCATTAATGGGCACATTTCTAACTTCTATTCTGGGAGTTACATTTTATAGTATAATTCCTGCAAAAGCAGGCATCTCAACATCGCCAGACTGGCTATTAGGATTTCTTTTTGGAGCTGGCGGATTTATCGGAATATATCTCGGTGCGAGGTTTCAAAAATTTGTGCCACAGAAGTTTATCAAGCTCATGCTTGGTGCAATTATTATTTTTCTTGCGATAAGATACATTTCGCAATACTTTATAAAATAATTTTGACAACCAGAAACTAATTTTGATAATATATTAACGGCGATGGGGTTCGCCAATAAATGTCCGTATAATTACAGGAATGATGACCCCTGCTGAACTTATTTTGATTCAGTAGGGGTTTTTTTATATTCTGCCTTACTGAAAGAGGAGAGAATCAATGGATAATCAATGGCTGCAGGCAGCTCTGTGGATGGGATTGGCACTTTTAGCAACTTTGCTCTCTGTAAGGATTGCTATATCAATTGCATTGCTTGAGATTATGGTTGGTGTAATAGGCGGAAATTTCCTTCCGCTTCAGAGAACAGAATGGGTTAATTTTCTTGCTGGTTTTGGTAGTATTCTTTTAACATTTTTAGCAGGCGCAGAAGTAGAACCACAGATACTTAAAAAGAAATTTAAGGAAAGTTTCAGTATAGGCTTTCTAAGTTTCCTGATGCCATTTTTAGGAACAATGGCTTACGCTTATTATATTGGTGGGTGGACATTTCAGCAGGCAGCAATTGCCGGAATTTCACTCTCAACCACATCAGTAGCAGTTGTTTATGCTGTAATGATAGAAACAGGTTATAATAATACAGAACTCGGGAAACTCATACTTGCAGCATGTTTTATTACAGATCTTGGAACAGTTTTAGCTTTAGGAGCTTTTTTTGCAAATTATGACTGGACAATGGTAATGTTCATCGTTATTACTGCGGTTGTATTGTTTATATTGCCTAAGTTTACTCCATGGTTTTTTCAGAAAGTTGGAAGCCGCATTAGCGAGCCTGAAACAAAGTTCATCTTTCTTCTACTCTTTGGGCTTGGTGGCCTCGCTCTCATGTCAAAGAGTGAGGCTGTACTGCCTGCCTATCTTATCGGTATGGTGCTTGCTCCTTTTTTCCTCGAAAACAAAACACTCAGCCACAGGATGAGAGTTACAGCATTTACCATGCTTACCCCTTTTTATTTTTTAAAGGCAGGCTCACTTGTAAAGCTCTCAGCAATATGGCACAGTGCTTATTTAATTCTCATTTTTCTTTTTGTAAAAATGGCAGCAAAATTCATTGGTGTATGGCCAACCGCAAAGATATTTAAATTCAATAAAAAAGAAGCCATGTACACAACTCTATTGATGTCCACAGGTCTTACATTCGGTACTATTTCAGCATTGTTTGGATATACAAACAAGATAATCAATCAGGAACAATATACAATACTGGTAACTGCTGTTATTCTTTCAGCAGTTGTGCCAACAATAATAGCACAAAAATGGTTTCAGCCTGATTTTAAAAAGGAGGGCGATAATGTTTAAAAAAATTTTAGTTGCAAATGATGGCTCTGATGGAGCAAAAAAGGCTTTGAAAATAGCTATCAATCTTGCCAAACAATATAATGCAGAACTTTACAGCATATCGGTTGAAGAAGGCGTGCCGCATTATGCTGCAACAATCGGCGAAATTGAAGAATTCAGGAAAGAAGCAGACGAGTTTTTCGTAAAGATTAACCGCGAAGCCGTGGAAGAAGCGAAAAAAGAAGGGATTGAACTTCATACAAAAGTACAGGCTGGCCATGAAGTTGAAACAATTGTTCATTATGCAAAGGAAGGCAACTTTGATTTACTCGTCATAGGTTTTATGGGACATTCAAAAATATTCGGAAGAGTATGGGGGTCAACTTCACAAAATATCACAAAATTATCACCCTGCACAGTAGTTGTGGTAAAATAGATTTGCATAAGGCGATGGAGTTCGCCTAACCGTCTCTTTAAATTGAGACTGATAACTCCTACCAGAGAATTCTTTGGTAGGAGTTTTTTAGTTTTAGAAAATCTTTCAACAAAAATTGAAAGGGGGTTTGAATGGTTCTCGATAAATACACATACCTTAAAGAAGAATTGATACAATGTATTAACTCAAGCATTAAAATTGAAGGTATTGCAACAGATGTTTGCAAAGAACTTAATGAAAAAATTGAGAATAATGTATTTAATCTGGTTGTTCTTGGCCAGTTTAAAAGGGGCAAGACCACTCTTATCAATGCATTGCTTGGAGCTGAGATATTGCCTACAGCAGTTGTTCCTCTAACATCTATAGCTACTATAATAGTTTACGGCGAGAATCTTGATATTAAGGTATATTTTAATGACGGAAGAGTAACCACAATTGAACCTGGAAATCTTCATAAATATGTTACTGAAAAAGGCAATCCAAAGAATGAGAAAGAAGTGCAGGAAGTTGTCATCACCTATCCTTCACCTTACTTAAAAGATGGGGTACGATTAATTGACACACCCGGTGTTGGTTCTGTTTATGAACATAACACTGATGTAGCATACCAGTACCTCCCAAAATCTGACGCAGCGCTTTTTTTGCTTTCTGTTGATCAGCCATTGAGCAAAGCAGAACTGGAGTTTCTAAAAGATGTCAGGGAATACTCAAACAGGATATTCTTTCTTTTAAGCAAGGCTGACTATTTTTCTGAAGCAGATCTTCGTGAAGCCATCGAATTTTCTACGAATGTACTTAAAGAACCGATGGGAACAGAAGTACGTATTTTTCCGATTTCTGCAAAGCTCGCATTGGAGGGCAAAAATTCAGGTGATGAATCTATCCTTAAAAAAAGTCGTCTCCCGCAATTTTCTGAAGTTCTAAATAATTTTCTTATGGAAGAAAAAGGCAAAGTCCTCATACTTTCTGTTGCGAGTAATCTTTTACGTTTACTCTCTCAAACAAGATTTAATCTTGAACTCGAGATGAAATCACTTCTTACACCTCTTGAGGAACTGAAAGAAAAAATAGCGATTTTTGAGAAAAAAGAGAAGGAGGTACTGGAAGAAAAAGGGGATTTTGATCTGTTGCTGGATGCCGAGGTGAAAAAGATTGTTAATAATGTTCTTCAGGAAGATTTAAGAATTTTCAGACAGGAATTAATTTCAAAAACATATAAGATTATTGAAAACAAATATAGAGAATATGCTCATATGTCATTGAAGGAGCTCAGGGAAAATCTAAAGAAAGAAATTATGACTGAGGTGAAACAATCATTTCTGCCATGGCGCATTATAGAAGACGAAAAACTCGCAAAAGTATTTGAATCATCATGCAAAAGATTTGTAATAAAGATAGATGAAATAGTTGACTCATTGCATAAATTTTCTTCGGATTTATTTGAAGTTCCATATGATGCCGTGCAGGCAGAAGCGATGTGGACATCAAAAGCAGAGTTTTATTTTAGATTTCAGGAACAACCCGGAGCGATTGAAATTGTAACATCCTCTGTTACTTTATTGTTGCCAAAATTTATTGGTGAAAAAATCATTCTAAATAAAATGAAAGAGTATTTAACCAGTGTAACGGACTTACATGCTGCAAGAGTTGCGGATGAATTTGAAAAAAGACTCGAAAAAGCTAAACTGGACTTTAGATGGGAAATGCTGCGCAGAATAGAAGCCACAATAGAAGGAATTAGAAACGCTATAAATAAAGGTATAACACAAAGAACAGGCGGAGAAGAAAAGGCAATTGAAAGGAAAAAACAGGTTGCTGATATTCTTAATCAGATTGATGAAGTCAAAGAAAAATTGTTCGAGATACAAAAAAAAGTTTCTGTATAATGAAAAAAAAGATTTTTGTCTTAATCGCTACATTATTTGCGGTGGAAAATTTAATTGATGTTTTTCTAATTCTCAGGGCTCAACATGTTGGAGTTCCTGTGGTTATGATTCCTCTGATCTATCTCCTTTTCAATCTTATTTACCCAAATAATGCAGACATTGCTCATAGCTTATAAAAAAGGCTGAAGGATAAGAGCGTTATAGCGTTCATTGTGTTGTAGCGTTTAATTAAAACTTCACGGAGCAAAGTGCAAAAAATAAGGCTGAAGGTTTTAGCCTTTTATCAATTTCGCATAAACTACATTATTTAAATTGCATTTTTAGGGTTAAGGGCATTGAGTTATCTTGGGATTCAGGAGGCGCGATGTGCTTTTTAAAAAAGTCGCTCAATTCGGAAGAGAACAATATGAGGATGAAAGCTAAGGAAATATTTCGAAAAAAGAGATTAATGGATAATGAATAAGGAGAGTCCAGCATCTATGCTTAACGAACCCCAGAGGAGAGGACTCTCATCAACCTTCAGAATACTGGAAGAAATGTTGCTCGAGATTGAGACAATGATAAACAGTGATGGCTTCGAAGGGAATTTAATGGTGATAGAAAACGATGTCTCACCACAGGCAAGGGAGAAAATTCTAATGATAATAGAGCTTGTCAGAGAGAAATTGAACAGTGTTTCTAAACAGTTAGCCCTTGAGATAAAACAAACGAAAATGAGCAGCCAGATATTAGCCGACCTTTCATACTGCTGGGAAATCCTTGAAGGATCAAAGGCCAAAAAATTAAGAGGTTATGGTGAGGTTGCAGAAGGTCTCGAGAAAGTTCTTGATCCACAGATAAATATTGTTATTGATCTTGTCACTGAAATGGAAAAGCTTATTAAGAGGTCATGAAAAATAGTTAATGCTCTCTATTATCATAAGAAAGGAGAAGATCCCATGTCAAAAATCAAGAATGTAAAAGCAAGGGAAATTTTGGATTCAAGGGGAAACCCAACAATAGAAGTTGATGTGGTTCTCGATAACGGAATATTGGGCCGTGCTGCTATTCCATCAGGTGCATCAACAGGAAGCAAAGAAGCTGTGGAACTAAGAGATGGCGATAAGAGCCGATATTTAGGGAAAGGAGTTTTAAAAGCTGTAAACAACGTAAATGAAATTATTGCTCCTAAGATAATCGGCAAAGATCCAAAGAAACAAAAAAATATAGATTATCTAATGATTGATCTTGATGGGACAGAAAACAAGGCAAAATTGGGAGCCAATGCAATCTTAGGGGTTTCTCTCGCAATAGCAAAAGCCGGGGCACAGGATGCAGGGATGCCGATATTTCAATATCTCGGAGGTGAAGATGCTCGACGCCTGCCTATTCCTTTTTTCAATATCCTTAACGGAGGCAAACATGCCGACAATAATGTTGACATCCAAGAATTCATGATCGCTCCAATCGGCGCTAAGTCCTTCAGAGAGGCACTCAGAATGGGTGCTGAAACATACCATAATCTTAAGGCAGTCTTAAAATCAAAGGGATTAAACACATCTGTAGGGGACGAAGGAGGTTTTGCACCAAGCCTTTCGTCTAACGAAGAAGCTATAAAGATTATAATTACTGCAATAGAAAAAGCAGGATATAGCCCCGGGCAAGACATAGCCATAGTTTTAGACCCTGCAGCAAGTGAGTTTTACCAGGATGGGAAATACTTTTTGAAAGCTGATAACAGCAAACTATCTTCAGAAGCAATGGTTAAATATTATGCAAACTTAATTTCGAAATACCCTATCATCTGCATTGAAGACGGGCTTTCAGAGGATGACTGGGAGGGTTGGCAGATTCTTACGAAAGAATTAGGTGAGAGAATTCAGCTTACTGGAGACGATATTTTTGTTACCAATATTAAGTTTTTGGCACAGGGCATAAATAGAAAAGTTGCCAATTCTATTCTCATTAAACTTAACCAGATCGGAACTTTGACTGAGACTTTAGAGACAGTTGGGATGGCAAAGATGGCAGGATATACCTGTCTGTTTTCTCACCGCTCCGGAGAAACAGAAGACTCATTTTTGGCTGACATTACCGTTGCTACAAATGCAGGGCAGCTCAAGACAGGCGCTCCTGCACGATCAGAGAGATTAGCCAAATATAACCAGCTACTGAGAATAGAAGAGGAACTGGGTTCCAAAGCGCTTTTCAAGGGAGATTTGCAGTGGCAGGTAATGTAAACGTTTTATGAAACTATGAAAGGAGTAATTCAATGGATAGTCAGGATCTGATTCTTTGGTTTAAAGATCTCAGGACAAAGGATATCCCGCTGGTGGGCGGGAAGTGCGCAAACCTCGGAGAAGTATCAGGGATGCTCGGCATACCCGTCCCTGACGGTTTTGCAGTCACAGCCTATGCTTATAAGGTTTTTCTGGAGAAGACTGGAGCTGATCAAAAGGTCTACTCTCTCCTTTCTCAGATGGATGAATCTAACATAGAATCCCTGGAAGAAACTTCTAAGCAAATACGCGCTTATATTGAAGCACTACCCATGCCGCCTGAGATAGAAAAGATAATTATAGACTCATTCGATAAGCTATGTAAAAGCGCAGGGAAGAAGGATATGGCGGTTGCAGTTCGTTCATCTGCAACAGCGGAAGACCTTCCGGGTGCAAGTTTCGCCGGTCTTCAAGACACTTTTCTGAATATTACCCGAAAAAATTTATTGAGCAGCATTAAGAAATGCTGGAGTTCTCTCTTTACTCCAAGAGTTATCTCATACCGGAAAGAAAAAGGATTTTCCCATAGTGACATTCTTATTAGTGTAGCAGTGCAGCAAATGCTTTTTTCAAAAGCATCAGGGGTCATGTTTACCCTTGAACCGGTAAGCGGGGCAAAGGACAGAGTTGTAATAAACGCCTCGTGGGGTCTGGGTGAAGCCATAGTCAGCGGACAGGTAACTCCGGATGAGTATGTTATAGACAAAGATAAATTTAAGATCATCGAAAAACAAATCGTAAAGAAAGAGAAACAGATTGTACCCAACAAAACAGATGGTACAAAATGGGAAACGGTGCCTAAAGAAATGCAGGACGCACCAGCTCTCACCGATGAACAGATTATCCGCCTCGCAAAATATGGCGTGAAGATAGAAAAACATTACGGTGTTCCGCAGGATATTGAATGGGCTATGGATGACAGTGGGGAACTTTTTATTCTTCAGGTAAGACCAGAAACAATCCATAGCGCTGAAAAAGAAGTGAAAGCTGTAGACATAAGGGAAGTTATAGAAAAAGATATACTCGTTAAAGGAAATGGTGTGAGCCCTGGTAAAACTTCTGGCGTGGTAAAAGTTATTTTAAACGCCAAAGATATATCAAATTTTCAGAGAGGTGAGATACTTGTTACAGAGATGACCACTCCTGATTGGGTTCCGGCAATGAAAATCGCTGCTGCTGTTATAACAAATCTGGGAGGAAAAACATGTCATGCTGCTATTGTAAGCCGTGAACTTGGTGTTCCCTGTATTGTTGGAACTGAAAACGCCACGAAAGTGCTGAAAAACGGCGATATTGTTACTGTAGATGGGCAGAGGGGAATTGTCTTCAAAGGTGCTGTTACTGAAAAAGAAGAAGTGAAATTACATGCAGCAGGAGCACCATTACCATTGGATATATCGGCCCAGATTGTAACAGCCACCAAAGTCTATGTAAATCTGTCGATCCCAGAGATTGCTCATAAGATAGCACAGGAGACCAATGCAGATGGTGTAGGATTGATGAGAGCAGAGCACCTTATGCTCAGCATCGGAAAACACCCCAGGCTCCTCCTCGAAGAAGGTGGAGAAAAGGTAATGATCGATAAGTTTGCCAATGGTGTTAGACAAGTTGCTGAAGCTTTCTTTCCTCGCCCTGTTGTCTATCGGTTTCTGGATTTTAAACCTGATGAGTTTCTTGAAATGCCCGGTGGAGAAAAGTATGAACAAAAAAACGTTGGACCCAACCCTATGATCGGTTATCGTGGAGAATATAGATATACAAAAGAGGATGATATTTTCAGACTCGAATTAAAAGCTATCAGACAGGCAAGGGAGAAGATGGGATTTACCAATATCTGGGTCATGGTTCCTTTTGTCAGAACCCTTGACGTTTTCAGGAAGACGGTAAACATTATGAAGGAGGAAGGATTAGACCACAGGACTGACAACAGTTTTCAGCTATGGATTATGGTCGAGGTTCCCAGCGCTGTTTTTATGATTGATGAGTTCTGCAAAGAAGGCATAGACGGTGTTAGTTTTGGAACAAACGATTTAACCATGCTCGTTCTTGGCGTAGACAGAAACGATGCTTCTGTACAGGAACTCTATGACGAAAGAAATCTGGGAGTTCTAAGGGCAATTGCTTATACAATGACGGTTTGCAAGAAATACGGTGTTACCACATCCATATGCGGACAGGCTCCGAGCGTATATCCGGATTATCTTGAATTCATGATACGCTGCGGTGCTACTTCAATATCAGTAAATCCTGATACGGTTGTTTCTTCAAGGAAAAGTGTTGCTGCAATAGAGGAGAAGATACAGATGGAAAAGGCACTCGGTATGAAAACGAAACCGAAAATAGCAAAGATTCCTCTTGAAGAGGTGTTCTTTTGGAGGCGCGTAGATCAAGTAGATTGATATGAAGTAATTAGATCTTTCTTTTCATATAGCACATAGCACAGCCGTATGGAACGATGGGGTTCGTTCCCTTAAATGTCCTGCTTCAACAGGACTGATAACTCCTACTGGTAAGAATCGGTGGGAGTTTTTTATTGGAAGATACTCTATGAGTGAACTTGTTGGAAGAGACAATGAAATCGACGTAATCAAATTATATATCAATAAAATGAAGTCCTTTCATATTTATGGGCAGGAAGGGGCGGGCAAGACTGCAATTCTTGAATATATCTATCAAAATTGGGTAGACATAAATACTTCATTAATCCCTATTTTTTGTAGAACCAGCCGGACGTTAAAAGAAATCCTTCTGCCCATAGCAGGAGTTCTACTGCAGCGTTCCCGCGGTCTTGCAAATATAGACAAGTTTAAAAGAATTAAAGAGATTTACCATCAGAGTGACCTGAAAGAGGTGAATTCAAGGGAACTAAAAAATATGATCTTCAATAATATTGGATACAAGAAATTCTGCATCATCCTTGATCATCTCGATTGTGTTACACCGAGAATTAATACATTTTTAACTCCATTAAAAGACCGTGCCGTGATGATTACTGCAAGCAGACAAAGCTGGGATATTGCTGATTACCATTTTTTTGCACGCCTTGATTACTGCCTCTGGCTTCTGCCGAAAGTGCAGATAAAAAACCTGTCAAAGAATGACGCATTCTTATTGATGAAGCAGATCATAGGCGATACCTCCATTTTGGGAGAAACAATCTTTTCAGAGATATACCGCATTACAAATGGTAATCCGGAATTGACAAAAAAGATCATTGCCAAAGCTATGTTACCGAAATATTTCACTGACGGTCATATCAACCTGAAATTGATCATGATAGATCTCAAGATGGAGAGGGCTAAAAAATAGGTTTTATCAAAGTAAAGGGGGAAAGAACCCAGTCTTAGGAAAGGTTATTGTATCAGGCAGTCCTGAATATATTACCGGCCATGACCTGGCAAATGAAGTATTTTTTGGTGGAGATTTTGGTATATGAAAAAGAAGCTTTGCCCGAAGTTCGGAGATAGGATAAATGAGATGGAGAAGATGTGGAAATACTGCCCAGTATCGAAAGAAGGGCAGAAGCTGTAAAACTGCTTGGTATCATCGGAGACAAAAATGTTATACCATGGCTACTTGGCTTACTTGATGATGAGCAGGAGCTCGTAAGTTTTGAGTCATCTCTTTCTCTAATAACTCTGATGGGAAAAGATGTGCCTAACAGGGCTTTTCAAATAGTCAAATCATCTATCTATAAAATGAATTTAGAAAGAAGGTTTAGAGCCGAAGAAGCATTATGCTTAATAAATCCCAGATAAGAAGTCTTTCGATAACTTTAAGGATCGTGGAGAATATTTTTGAAGAGATTAAACTAATACTTAACAAATGCGATGATATCAACATCCTTTATGAAAGAAAATGTGATATCCCTGAAGATGTTAAAGAGGAAGTTCTGAGAAAGGTTTTCTTCGCAAAAGACAGGATAAGAATCATCGCAGGAAAATTCAACCTTGAAAAAGAGTCAATCGAAGCAAGCAGGGAAGCATCTGGCAAGCTGCCTTATTGCTGGGAAATTCTTGAAGGATCGAAGGCAAAGAAATTAAAGAGGTATGGTGATGTAGCAACAGGAATAAAAGAGTCTCTCGACCCTGACCTCAATATCATAATTACCCTTATTTTAGATATAGAACATATTTTGCGAACTATTCAAAAATAACCAATTAGCGCCTGGCATAATATTGTAACATATATTACATAATAACTATTGACTATTAATTTTAAATATGTAACAATAGTTACATGAAATGGCTATTTTTTTCATACAGCCTTCCGTCTGAGCCGTCAAAGGCAAGGGTTTTTGTCTGGCGGCAACTTAAAAAACTCGGAGCCATCAACTATCAGACAGTCTGGGTAATTCCATATTCAAATGAGAGCGTGAATGAACTCAGGAAACTGATCGAAACTATAGAAGGATACAAAGGTGAAGGGATGCTAATTGAAGGAAAGGCGCTGAACAAGAATCAGGAGCAACGAATTCATATGGCATTTATTGAATCAAGGAATGAGGAATATCAGGAAGTGATAGAGAAATGTGAGGATTTTTTTAAAGAGATCAAGTTTGAGATAGAGAGGGAAAATTTTATTTTTGCAGAGGTGGAAGAGAATGAAGAGGAACTTGAAAAGCTGAAACAATGGTTGAAGAAGATCGAGAAAAGGGATTTTGTAAAAGCTCCCCTTAGGAAAACAGCCATCGAAAAAATAAAAGAGTGTGAAAGGATGTTCGATGATTTTGCAAAAAAGGTCTATGAAAAGAGTCAGAGTAAGAGATAATGGAGAACAACATGAAGAATAATAGAAAGTTTTTTGGCTTCGGACGGAATGTTTTTGTTGCCGGGCTTGTGAGTTTTTTTATGGATGTAAGTTCAGAGATGATTTATCCACTTGTGCCTCTCTTCCTTGCGAATGTTCTCGGGGTTAACAAATCAGTTATTGGCCTTATCGAAGGTATTGCAGAATCAACTGCGAGTTTACTCAAAGTATTTTCAGGTTGGTTTTCAGACAGAATAGGTAACCGCAAATGGCTCATGGCTGCAGGTTACGGTATATCCACCCTAAGCAGACCCATTGTTGCTCTTGCAACAGGATGGCATCATGTTATGGGCTCACGTTTTATGGACAGATTCGGCAAAGGTGTACGTACCGCACCAAGAGACGCTATTATTGCAGAGTCAACTGAAAAAACGCATCTTGGCAGGGCATTCGGCTTTCACCGTTCGATGGATACACTCGGCGCTGTATTTGGTCCTATGCTGGCATTTTTTCTACTCGGCATATTTTCCAATAATTATCGCTGGGTCTTCTGGCTTTCGATGATACCTGGAGCAATAGCAGTTCTCCTGATAATTCTTTTTATTACAGAAAAGAAGAAATCCTTCCTGAGCTACACTGAAAGACCAAAATTAACACTTAAGCATTTTGACCGGAGATTCAAGTTTTTTGTCTTAATCGCTACATTATTTGCAGTGGGAAATTCAAGTGATGTTTTTCTAATTCTCAGGGCTCAACATATTGGAGTTCCCGTGGTTATGATTCCTCTGATCTATCTCCTTTTCAATCTTATTTACTCTATTTCTTCTATTCCTGCGGGAATCGCAGCAGACAGGTTCGGAAGAAAAAGAGTTATACTAACAGGGTTCATTCTTTTTGCCATTCTATATTATGGATTCGCAATCGCAAAAGACACGAGAACCATATGGATATTGTTCGGTTTTTACGGACTTTTCATGGGACTAACAGAAGGCGTACAAAAAGCTTTTCTTGCAACAATTATTCCATCTGATTTTAAAGCAACAGCATTTGGAATTTATAATACCGCAATCGGGTTAGCCATGTTTCCTGCAAGTCTTATAGGAGGATGGTTATGGGACAATATCTCTCCTTCAGCAACTTTTTATTTCGGTTCAATAACAGCAAGTTTATCCGCCGTGTTTTTTATCTTATTCATTATTATTACAAATACCTTTCACAATTCCAGAATCGATATTCAAAAATAGATTACCCGAAAATTTTTTGTATTATCATTTATAATTGAATTTAATACTTATGTTATGGAGGTGATTATGTTTAAACTTAATATTCCGGGGTTTGGTCTCGTCAAACTTGAACATCTTGTTTCTGATTTTACAGGCACTCTTTCAGTCGATGGATTACTATTACCAGGTGTCAGAGCACAACTAAATGAAATCTCTAAATTTCTCAAAGTACATATTCTTACTGCCGATACCTTTGGAAAAGCGAGAAAAGAACTTGAAGGCATTAAATGCATAATCCACATTCTTAAAGGCAGAAGACATGATATTCAGAAAGAAGAATACATTAAAAAGCTCGGATCCGAAAATGTTGTGGCTTTTGGAAATGGCAATAATGACAGGAAAATGTTAAAGTCTGCAAAAATAGGAATATCAGTTTCTCAGGGAGAAGGCTGTGCTGTTTCAGCAATTACGGCTTCTGATATTCATGTTCCAAATGCAAATGCAGGTCTTGATCTTTTGCTGCATCCCAAAAGATTAAAGGCAACATTAAGATTTTAAAAAGCAGAGAAAGAAGAAAATAAAAAAAGCTAATATTATGAAAGTATTGCTAATATATCCTTATTTCCTTGACCAGAGAATTCATGCTGAAGATGTAAGTGTTACACCAATTGGTTTGTATTATATTGGCGCGTTACTCAAAGAGAATGGATATGATGTTGAAATCCTCAACTGGCATGATCGCAATAAAAATTCTGATGAAATCAAAAAAATAATAAAAGATAAAAATCCCGATGTTATAGGATTTTCTGTTGTCAATGCCAACAGATGGGGTGCGATCGAGATTGCAAAAATTGCCAGAAAAACACTGAAGAATGTAAAAATTGTTTTCGGAGGAATTGGAGCAACTTTTTTATGTGAACACTTACTTAAAAATTTTAAACAAATAGACTATATTGTTCTTGGAGAAGGAGAATACACTTTTTTAGACCTCCTTGAATGTATTTACAAAAAGGAAGAAGAAAGAATTGGTTCTATTAAAGGTGTAGCTTTCATTAAAGATGGCAGGTTATTTAAGACAGAACCTTCTGACTTTATAGAAAGCATAGACAGTCTTCCTATGCCCGCAAAATATTTTACATTTCAACATGTAATATCATCACGCGGTTGTCCTTCTAACTGCACATTTTGCGGCTCGCCAAAGTTCTGGGGGAGGCGGGTCAGATTTCATTCACCTGAATATTTTGTTGAACAAATGGAATTATTAAATAAAAAGGGAATTTCTTTCTTTTACGTGTCAGATGATACTTTTACAATGAGAGAAGATCGCGTCATTCAAATCTGCAGAAATATTATCGAAAGAGGACTTAAAATAAACTGGTTTGCTATATCCCGTGTGAATTTTGTAAGCGAAGAAATGCTTTACTGGATGAGAAAAGCCGGGTGCATCCAGATAAGCTATGGGGTTGAGAGCGGTTCTGAAAAAATCAGGCAGACTCTTAATAAAAACATTAAGACCTGTGACATAAAAAGAGCATTCTCTCTGACCGTTAAATACGGAATTTTACCCCGTGCCTATTTTATATATGGTTCTCCTGGAGAAACTGACGAGACAATTGACGAAACTATCAATTTAATAAAAGAAATTAAACCGCTAAATTCAATATTTTATATTCTTGATATTTTTCCGGGAACTACTCTTTATGAAGATTTTCAGAGCAGAAATAAAACCGGAGAGGACATTTGGCTTAAAAAAATAGAGGACATAATGTATTTTGAAACTGATAGCAGTCTCTCAAAGGAAAAAATACTTTCTTATGGAAACAGGCTCAGAACTGAGTTTTATAAAAGTCTGCCTGAAAATGTAAGTTCGATTGACCTTATTGATAAAAGTGATTTATATGAATACCATGCTGATTTTCTATCAAGACTTGCAATGACATTCAGTCACGGAGATTATGCAAATATAAAAGAAATACCTGATAAAGAAAATACTGCTGAAAAACTTTTCAGCAAAGCTCTATCATATTATCCTGATCATCGTGCGTTTCTGGGATTAGGAATCATTAAGCAAAAAAATAGAGAATATATGGAATCAATCGCAATTCTCGAAGAAGCAAGAAGACATTATCCTGAAAGTGAGCATATTGCAATATGTCTTGGAATCAGTTACATGAATATCGGTCAATTTGAAAAAGCGCTTAAATGCTTTCAGGCATTTCCTGATTCACAGACCGCCTTGAACTATTCAGATGCCTGCCACAGAGCGTTAGGGAATAAAGAAGCATCAAAATTATAACCCGCAGAGAGATGTTCTTATATATTTTATTTGTTTGAACAATAAATATAATGGACTTTATAATAGAAATATAATGAATAAAAACAGACTTAAAATAGACTGTTATTTATCTTTAACTTGCCTTTCAGAGGAAGACTTAAAAACTAATATTAAACTTGCGATTGAAAAAGAACAAAAAGAAGCTGAAATCAAAATTCATAGAATTAACAATGATGAAGCATTATCTTTAAAGCTTTCAGGTTCTCCCTCGATATTTATCAATGGGAAAGAATTGCAGCCTTTAAATATGGCTGGATTTTCCTGAAGGATGTTTGTTGATGAGTCAGGCAGACTCATGAATGTCCCTTCTGTGGAAATATTACGGGAAGCAATAAAGACAGCATAAAATTCTTTGAAACCATTAACCCAAATAAAGGATAATAGCGTTCATTGCGTTCATTGCGTTTATTGCGTTTGTTGCGTTATAGCGTTTATTGCGTTAAAGCGTTCATTGCGTTTGTTGCGTTATAGCGTTTATTGCGTTTATTGCGTTTGTTGCGTTCATTGCGTTAAAGCGTTTATTTAAAACTGTAAGGAGTATGGCGCAAAGGCGCAAAACAGCTTACACACCCCTGCACCCCTCTTAGTAGAGGGGAACTTATCTCATAAAAAAGGCTGAAGGGAAATAGCAAAAAAAGGCTGAAGGCAAAAAGCGTTCATTGCGTTATTGCGTTTATAGCGTTTAAATAAAACAACAAGATGACAAAGGAATAAACAACCCCCTTAATCCCCCTTAACAAAGGGGCTTTATATTTAATTACCCCTTTGTTAAGATGGGTCATAATTATATTTTAAAATCTGATTATTTTTTTGCAGGTTTCTGTTGCGCAGCCATATCAATCAGACTTTGTTTTTGAGCATTTATCTGCTCTAAAAGCATTTTTGCCAGATCGCTTGCCTGCTTGATTTTACCAGCCTGAAGTTGCTCTTTTACGGATGTCATATCAAGTTCGAATTTACCGATTGTAGATTGAAGTTCTTCTTTTGATGATACAGCTTTCTTTTTTATAGCTGCTGTTGCAGCAGATTTTGTTTCATCAAGTGCTTTTTGTAAATCAGGAAGCATTTTTTCGAGCTCTTCCTTCATCTTCTGTTTGTTCTGCTCAATGAGTGAAACAGCTTCCTGTGTTAATTTCACAACCTCAAGAGCCGCTGTTTTAGCCTCTTTATATTTTTTTGCAGTTACCATCTCATTGGCTTTATTCATTTGATCCTGAGCTTTTGTAAATATATCAGGAACATACAGGTCAGCCTCTTTTGCCTTTGCATCTGCAATAGCTTTATCTGCTTTTGCCATTTCCTCTGTAGGCGGCTTTGCGCATGCAGAGATTAATAAAATTGATAAGAGAGCTAAAACCATACCCAACTTCCAGACTACCTTATTCATACTGGATACCTCCTATAAAATAATTATTTAAAACACAACATTATAGATAAAAAAATAGCTAATAGCAAGAGCAAATATAATAAAAATTTTTCAAGCAATGTCCGAATTATTTGGGTTAAAATAAATTGCGATGGTTAAGATAATTGTATGGTTTTTCATATCAATAATTGCTGCTGTCTCTTTTTCAATAGCAACTGGTATATTTCATCCTGCAGAGAAAATAAACGCTTTATGGCTTGTTACAGCAGCAGCATGTTTTTATGTGTTAACCTATAGATTTTATGCAGCATTTATTACTTCAAAAGTCCTTATAATTGATGAAAATAGAATAACCCCTGCAAAAAAGCTCTTTGACGGGATTGATTACCATCCAACAAATCGCTGGATTCTATTCGGCCATCACTTTGCAGCGATTGCTGGTGCAGGTCCTTTAATCGGGCCCATGCTCGCCGCCCAATTTGGATACCTTCCCGGATTTTTATGGATACTCATTGGTGCCGCTTTTGGTGGTGCTGTCCATGATATGGTTATTTTATTTGCCTCTGTAAGAAAAGATGGCAAATCTCTCGCCCAGATTGCAAAAGAAGAAATCGGACCTGTTGGCGGAATTGCAGCAGCTATAGCAATTCTTTTCATAATTATCGTTGCTCTTGCAGGACTCGGTCTTGCGGTCGTTAATGCTTTATTTGAAAGTCCATGGGGTGCATTTACAATTTTTCTTACAATTCCGATAGCGTTTCTTATGGGTGTTTATATGCATAGTATCAGACCGGGGAAGATATTTGAAATGAGTGCTATCGGTGTTTTTCTGCTTCTGATTGCTGTATTCACAGGTCATTATATACCAGGCTCTTTCATTGAGCCTGCATTTAATTTATCAAAAAACTCGCTCGTTTTATGCATCGCTGTTTATGGATTTATTGCTTCTGTATTGCCTGTCTGGCTTCTTCTTGCTCCAAGAGATTATCTTTCAACTTATATGAAAATAGGCACAATAGCTATTCTTGCAATGGGTGTTATATTTATTGCTCCATACATTCAGATGCCTGCTGTCACGCAATTTGCAAAAGGCGGTGGACCCGTAATCCCGGGAACTCTGTTCCCTTTTATGTTCATTACAATAGCATGCGGCGCTATATCTGGGTTTCATTCTCTAATTTCATCTGGAACCACACCAAAAATGTTAATGAATGAAAGAGATATTCCCATGATTGGGTTTGGTGCTATGCTTACAGAAGGATTTGTAGCTGTAATGGCTCTCATTGCAGCTACAATACTTATTCCCGGAGATTATTTTGCGATTAATTCAAAACTATCCTTTGAAGCTATAGCAGCGCTCGGCTTCCCTGTTGAAAAAGTAAAGGAATTTTCAGAGATGGTTGGCACAAATGTTGTTGGAAGACCCGGAGGCGCTGTATCTCTCGCAGTAGGGATGGCTTCAATATTATCAGGGTTGCCCGGCATGTATTCACTTATGCCGTACTGGTATAACTTTGCTTTAATGTTTGAAGCCTTATTCATCCTAACCACAGTAGATGCAGGAACAAGAGTAGCAAGATTTCTTTTACAGGAACTCGGCGGCATGTTCTATAAACCTTTAGCCCGGACAGGCTGGCTTCCCGGCAATATAATAACAAGCCTTATCGTTGTTTCTGCGTGGTCTTTTCTTATTTATTCAGGAAGTGTATCCACAATCTGGCCCATGTTCGGAGTAGCCAACCAGTTGCTTGCAGCGATAGCATTTGGAGTCGGAACGGTTTTTATAATCAAATCAGGGAAAGGAAGATATTCTTGGATAACTTTTATCCCGATGCTTTTTATGTTCACAACAACTTTGACTGCTTCATTGAAATTAATAGGAATCTTCATTGAAAAAGCCTCAAAAGCTTCATCCTATGCAGATAAACTTACATTTAAATTAGACGCTTTTCTTGTAATTCTGATGGCAGGATTGGCGTTGATTGTACTTGTTGACCTGAGCTACAAAATATACCGCTTTATCTATAAAAATAGGCTTTAAACTCTGTTATCCAGCCTGATAAGAAGATATTTATTTTTATATGCTTTATTATACATTATAAAGATAATTTAATATGAAATCATAAAAAATATTAAAAAACGAAAAATATCTTTTTATGTTAAATTTATATAAATGTTTTAATTGAAAAAATATAGAAAAAATAAAATACCCGGGGGGGTAGAATGAAGACTTTATTAGTCACGGGTGGAGCTGGATTTATAGGAAGCAACTTTATAGAACATATCTTTAATAAATATTCCGATTATAAAATCATTGTACTTGATTCTCTTACATATGCCGGGGATATTGAAAACATAAACAGGGAAATAAGAGAATCTGAAAGATTTGAGTTCTGGTATGGTAATGTCAATAATTTAGATCTTGTCAGCGATCTTGTTAAAAAATCAGATATAATTGTTCATTTTGCTGCAGAAACTCACGTTGCACGTTCGCTTTATTCGCATAGAGAATTTTTTATTACAGATGTACTCGGAACCCAATCGGTCGTAAATGCTGTTGTTAAGTACTCGGAAAAAATAGAGCGTTTTATTCATATATCTACTTCCGAAGTTTATGGGACCGCTGTTTACGAGCCCATGGACGAAAATCATCCTCTGAACCCTACCAGCCCTTACGCTGCTGCAAAAGCCGGTGCAGATAGGCTTGTATCTTCTTATATAATTGCCTATGATATACCTGCTATTATCTTAAGACCTTTTAACAATTATGGCCCTAAACAGCATCTTGAAAAAGTAGTACCCCGATTTATAACAAGTTGCATACTTGGTGAAAAACTTACCATTCATGGCGATGGTTCCGCTGAAAGAGACTGGGTACATTCCTCGGATACCTCCAATGCTATTGACCTTGTCATTCACGCACCTATAGAAAAAGTTAAAGGTAAAATTTTTAATATAGGCACAGGTGAATCATTAAGTATCCTTCAAATTGCCAGGAAAGTTATTAAAATATTCAATCTTGACGAAACCTATTTTGACTATATTCCTGATAGGTTCGGACAGGTTCAGAAGCATATCGCAAGTTATAAAAAAGCAAATGATTTATTTGGCTTTACACCCATTATAAAGTTTGAAGATGGCCTCTATAATACTATTCAATGGTATACTGAAAATAAACATATCTGGCAAAAACAACTGCCTTTAAGAAAAGTACCTATAAAGTCAAAAGATGGCACTGTTTTCTGGTATTGATTTACATAATTTTTTCCTTGACAGATAATTAAAAAAGATGGTATAAGTGTATGCTGACTTTAATACTATTCTTCATAAAAGAATTAGTTAGTTAATATATAACAATACAGGCAAACAATATTGTATAAATTTTTTAAAAGGGGGTTGCAAAATGAACCTTATTCATGGTTTAAGAAAAAGGTTTGATGTCTTCCTGCCATTGTTTTTTCTTTTAATCATTGCACTGTTTATAGCAGGAATGCATTCTGAAAGCCTTGCTGCAGCACAATTATCAAACGATGATTGTGTGAAATGTCACAAAGCTGTACAGGAGATTGTTGACACAAAAGGTAATAAACACAAAACTGCCGTCTCCTGCACCGACTGCCATAAGGGACATCCTCCAATGGTCAGTAAAGACAAAATAATCCCTGTCTGCAGTGAATGTCATGCAGGTAAAAAACATTATGAAATTGGAAATTGCAGAACCTGTCACTCAAATCCCCATGCACCTGTTGATATGAAACTTGCTGCAAATCTTACAGCTCCATGTCTTTCCTGTCATGAAAAACAGGGTGATGAAATGAAAACTCATCAAACAAAGCACTCAAAATTTTTCTGCACAACATGTCATAAAGCTCATAAGCAAATTCCACCTTGCATGCAATGTCACCGTCCTCATTCCTCTGATATGACAGAAAAAGATTGTCAGGTATGTCATCCAGCCCATCAACCTTTGACTATTACTTATGGTGCAGATATGCCTTCTAAAACCTGCGCATCCTGTCATAAAAATATTTATGATACTTTAACCAATACTGACACCAAACATGCAAAACTTGCATGTGTTTATTGCCATAAGGATAAACATAGAAATGTACCGGCTTGCGAAACTTGTCATGGTTCACCTCATCCCGCAGGTATGGTCGCAAAATTCCCGAAATGTAATATGTGCCATACGAGTGCACACAGCTTAGGAAAGGAGGCTTCAAAATAATGAAACAAAAAAAGATAGTTTTATTAACCGGCTGCACCTTGCTTTTATTACTTGTAATAATTGCGTGTGCAGCAGCTCCTGTGGCTCCACCACAATCACAACAACCTCCAATGCAGGTTGCTGCAGCTCCACAGACACCACCTGCTCAACAGCCTGTAGTTGAACCACCAAAACCTTCACCTAAACCAAAAGATGTTTATGAAATGGAAATATCTCCTCTCACACCTGCAGACTGTGCCCGCTGTCACCCCGGAGTATTTAATGAAATTAAAGGCGAGGGCGGAAAACACAAATTTGATTGCCAGAAATGCCATACCAAATTCCATCAATATAATCCGGTAAAACAGAACTGGAACGAGATTATGCCCCAGTGTAAAACCTGCCATGGTTTGATTCACGGAGAAAAATTCGCAGCCTGCGCCACATGTCATTCAAACCCTCATGCTCCTAAAACACAGATGACCATGAGTGCTGAAATGTCCAAGGTCTGTGGTGATTGTCATACAAAAGTGGGACAGGAAGTGAAAACAAATGTCAGCAAACACACAAATGTAGCTTGCTCCTCCTGCCATCACGATAAACATGGATATATCCCTTCATGTATGGAATGCCATAAACCACATACTTCTACCTTGACCGTAAAAGAATGTCTTGCCTGTCACCCTGTGCATTCACCATTGAAGATCAGTTATCCAATATCAACAGCCAATGATATTTGCGGTTCCTGCCATGGTGTTGTATATGGAAAATTAAAAGCAAACGCAAGCAAACACTCTACATTAACCTGTGCAAGCTGCCATACAAAACACAGATTTATCCCTAAATGCGAGGATTGTCACAGCAAACCACACGGAGAAGCTTTACTTAAGAAATTCCCGAATTGTGCAGATTGTCACGTTGGTGCACACGATCTTCCTTCAAAATCAATAAGCAAATAATTTTATTACCATATTAAAAGCCCCGGTAAAATTATCGGGGCTTTTTTTTCGAAGAATTATTTGCTATTCACTTCAATTTTTCTTATTTAAAAGATTATGAAGACTTTATGAAATTATTGAATTTACAACAAATTTTATTGACAAAGATACCATCTAAAGTTAAAATAAATTGTTAAAAAATAAAATTTAATTTAGTTTAATTTATCATCTAATAAATAAGGAAAAAAATAAATCTAATGAAAAAACTATCTTTTATTTTTACTTTTCATATTATTTTTTTATTTTTTTTGCTTATAAATAATTCTTTTTCGCAAGAAGCAAATCCATGCATTGCATGCCATGCAAATTTAAAAGAAGCAAAATTCATCCATAATCCTCTCGCAATGGGCTGCGAAGCATGTCATAAATCAATGCCGGGCAAGAATCATCCTGAGAAAGGAAGCATAATCCTTGTTCAAACTATGCCAGGTCTTTGTTATAACTGCCACGATGAAACAAAACTAAAAGGTAAAACTATTCATTCACCGGTTTCAAAAGGTATGTGCACCGGATGCCATAATCCGCATAGTTCGAACAACGAAAATCTCCTGAAATTTACAAACAAAGAATTATGCTTTAGTTGTCATGATAAAAACAAATTTGAAAAAAAATATACTCATAAAGTAATAAATGTAATAGGTTGCAGCACCTGCCATAACCCCCATGCGAGCAATAATCCTTCTCTGCTTCCCAATCCAATAAATGACTTATGCACAACCTGTCATAAAGCTCAATCATCTGGAATTCATATTGTTGCTTTGCCCGGAGGAAAAATTCACCCGATTAAAGATATAAAAGATATAAGCACATTAAAAATAATTAAGGTACCCGATCCTGTCAATCCAAAAAGACAAATTGAAATGCCAGATCCAAAGGTGCCTGGCAAAGACCTAAGTTGTGTTAGCTGCCATAACCCTCACAGCTCAGATTATTCTAAGCTATTTCCAGTTCAAAGGATATGTCTTAAATGCCACAAGTACTAAAAACTACTAAAAACTTCTTCAAATTTCCTTTAGAATTTATTAAAAAATTAATTATTTTAATTTTGCTAACTTCATCTATTATTTTTACAGGATGTGCAACAACTCCGACAGATTTTTCTGACCAGGGTTCTTTTGAATATGTATGGCCATCTCCACCAGAACAGCCACGAATTAAATGGGTAAGGCAATGGTTTCACAAATATGATTTTGGGAGACCAAGCAAAGTACTCAATATATTAGTTGGTGAAGAAAGAGGTATTCGTCTTAGAAGGCCGAATGGTGTTGTTGCTGACAATGCCGGTAATGTTTATGTTGCCGATTCTGAGCATGGAGTTATATTCGTTTTCGATCAGGAACAGGGCAGACTTCGTTTTCTTGGTGAAGGAGTTGTTTCAGCTCCAATCGGTCTCGCTGTCAATAATAAAAAAGGGATCATATTTGTATCAGATTCAAGAATAGACAAAGTTTTCGGGCTTGATAAAAATTCAGGAAGAGTCCTGATCGATATTGGTAGCATCGGTATGCTTAAAAATCCTTCAGGGTTAGCTTACGATGAAATCAATAACAAATTATATATTTCAGACACAAAAAATCATGTGGTAAGAGTATTTGATGACACAGGCAAATCTATTGCAACTATAGGCAAAAAGGGAAATGATAATGGAGAATTCAGTTTCCCAAGCTACTTGGCTGTTGATAAAAAAGGTAATTTATATGTAGTTGATTCATTTAATTTCAGAGTTCAGATTTTTGATTCAGAAGGAAGATTTATTAGAAAATTTGGCAGACTTGGTGACACCTCAGGAAATTTCTCACGGCCAGCTGGAATTGGAGTTGACTCTGATGGACATATCTATGTTGTTGATACAGCTTTTAACAATTTCCAGATATTCAATGACACCGGAAAACTTCTATTATGGGTAGGACAGGGAGGCACAAAACCAGGGGAATTTTCACTTCCTTCAGGTTTATTCATCGATGATAAAGACAGAATTTATGTTTCAGACACATTTAATAGACGGGTTCAGGTTTTTCAATATCTTAAAGAAAAAAAATAAAAAGCATCTATTTATAAATATGATAACTTTAAATAATGATTTCTATGCATGACAATAATAAAACGCAAAAAGCCAATTTGTTTTTTTATTTTATTTATTTGTATTACTTCATCAAATTTTCTATCAAGTAAATTCTTTCGTTTCATTCTTTTTTCTTTTTTTCTGTGTTTTATATTTGTCTTAACCATAGTTAAAAACTCATTGGCCATGTCATCTATGTCGTCTATGTCGTCCATGTCATCTATGTCGTCGATGTCATCTATGTCGTCGATGTCTTCCATGTCAAAATCAATGTCAAAATCAATGTCAAAATCCGGTGGGGAAAGTGCTTCAACCGCAGGGGCTCTTTCATATACCCAATTATATGGTACCCCGGTCAAAGCAAGATATTCTATACGTTTTAGTGGACTAATTGAACTTAACTATAAAGATTATAATACCGAAACTAAGTATATGGGTAACAAATTTAAATCTTCCTCCCAAACATTCGAGCAAAAATTCAGACTCAGAGCAAATGGTTTTATTTACCATCCAAAACTACTCAGTTATTTTGCGGAAATTACATTAAACAACAGCAAAACCAAATATAAAACAGTTGATGATTCAACATGGAATGCAAGGGATATTTCCTACACACTATCAACTACATTTCTTCCAACAAGACCTGTCTCGCTGGATGTTTTTGCTACACGTTCATACAATAAAATGGATGGTGTTACAACCTTTGATGGAGATTCTGTATCAAATTTTTATGGCGCCAGATTCTATTCAACCTTAAAAAATTTTCCAAATATTCGAATAGAATATTCCCACTGGGATTATTCAACCGATAGAATGACAGGCAGGAGAGAATATGATGAATTCATGGAAGGCTTCGATATTATAAAAAGAAAAGTTGAATATAAATTCAGTATTGATAAACTTGATACAAGCTTAAGCGGTAACTGGAAATCAATCAATACAAAATACTTTCTTGTTTATTCATTATCCAAATATTCATATCCTAATAGAGATTTCAACTCAACCCGAATAACCTTAAATACAAAAACCCAGTTTAATAAAGGCACTTCTCTATGGACCGCATTTCAATATTATAAAATTGATACATCAAGACTCATAAGTTTTTCCGCTGATTATAAGCCACAGCCATTAAAAAATATTTATCATGATTACAACTTTGAATTTACATCTTCAAAATCAGGTGAGCAAACTTCTGATAGATATACACTTGCTGGTATATGGCGATACAGAATTTCCAGCAGAATATTCGCAAGAGCCAATATGCGTGTTCAATATGGAACTGTTAATGATGATGATCGTTATTCATATAAACTCGACACCACCTTTAACTATGGCAAACCCTATAAAATATATGATTTTAATGCTTTGTATAACTTTATTCTTTCACAGGAAAAAAACAGTAATGAATTAAGCTTTTTAGAGAATAGTCTTGATTTAAACCTTTCGACAAGAAAATTTAAATGGGGTAAGATATTTGCCGGATATAGATTCAGCTACAGGAATTTCAAGTATTCTTTCAATTCCCCTTATGAAATCGAATCCGACATAGGAGACAATTCTTCCACAATTGAACATAAAGCCAGGTTAGGCTCCCATGTAAGAGGACCGTGGAAAGCTTCCTGGTCCGTTGAATTAGAAGCCCGTTTTATGGATGCATCAGGCAATAAACTAAATTCTTTTGAATCAGTATGGCTGGGCGAAAGCCAGAATGCCGAAAAAATAAGACATTATACAGCATCATGCAATTTTAGATATCCAATTTTGAAAAGAGGTTCAATAATATTAAGTGGGAGTTATACAACAGGTCAGACCAATTCACAAGATATAAGAAAATATAATTATGAAGGAAGGTTCAATTATACTTTTTTCAGAGGGCTTAATTTTACAGCATGGTGGAGGGAAGAATTTAGAAGCAAAGGATGGTGGAATACCAGCATCTTAAGAACTAACAGAGAATTCTATACAGATACAAAAACAAGAGATTATGAATTTGATTTGTATTACACCTGGAGACAGATGTTTTTCTCGCTCGAGTTGACTTCAACAAAACTGGATGAAGGATATGCTGTAAGTGAAACAAAACGTTTCAATCTGAAAGCATCAAGAACATTTTAATAATATGCGAGAAAATCTATTTAAAGGCAAAATGAAACTTTTAATAACATTGATTTTTCTATTAACAATAATTTCTTGTAGCAATTCAAAAAACATTATATATAATAACCTTGATTCTCAAGAGTCGACATTGGTATGGCCACCCTATCCCCAGACTCCAAGAATTAAATTTATAACATGCATTTATGCCCCTTCAGATTTTGGAATTAGCAAATCATGGGTCGAAAATGCCATAGAGATGTTCTTCGGAAAAGAACAATTTTATGGTACTATGCTCAGACCATACGGAATATATGCATTAAATAAAAATTTGTATATTACTGACCCAGGGGCGCATATAGTTCACATTTATAATTCAAAGGGCAAGTATATCCTTATTAAAGATGCCGGCTCAGAAGAAATTCAATCACCTATAGGCATAGCTGTTGATGAAGAGGAAAATATTTATGTAACAGATTCAGCACTTAAAAAAGTTTTTGTTTTTGACGCAAATGGCAAGTTCAGGTATGAAATAGGTTCTTCTAATCTATTCATTAGACCATCAGGTATTGCATTAACAAAAGATACAATTTATGTAATTGATACTCACTCCCACCGTGTGTTAGTATTTAATAAAAAAGGTGAATTATTATTCAGTTTTGGTAATCAGGGAAACCAAAAAGGTGAATTTAATTATCCTACGAATATATTTATAGACAAACAGGAAAATTTATATATTACAGACTCTTTAAATTTCAGGATACAGATTTTTGATAAAAATGGCAAATTCCTCTCAATGTTCGGAAAAGCAGGCGATGGCTCAGGAGACCTTTCAAGGCCAAAAGGAGTTGCTGTTGACTCTGAAGGACATATATATGTTGTGGATTCAAATTTTGATAATGTTCAGATATTTGATAAGGAAGGCAGACTCCTTCTGGTTTTCGGGAAAACAGGAACCGGAAATGGAGAATTGATATTACCAGCAGGTATTTTCATTGATAATAATGATTTTATCTATTTGGCTGATTCATACAATCACAGAATACAAGTTTTTAAGTATCTTAAAAATAAGGTTGAGTAAAATATGTCAATTATAAATAAGATAATAAAATTTTCAATAATTATTATTTCAATTATATTGACATTTTTATCTGCATTGGTTCAGGCAAAAGATCCGCCCCAGACAAGTATAGTTTACACAAAACACAATCTTTCAGGTTCCTTAAGCAGATGGCCTTCTCCGAGCAATACTGTTAAAGCAATTTATGAACCAGAAATATGTATTTTTTGTCATACACCACATAATGCAAACCCTGTGCAGCCTCTATGGAACCATGAGTTATCCGCTGTACAAACATATAAAGTTTACTGGAGTAATACGTTGCAATCATATACCGAAGCTGAAAGTCAGGCATGGAATATTGATGGGTTTTCAAAACTCTGTCTAAGTTGTCATGATGGAACTGTAGCTGTTGGTTCAGTAAACAGCAGATGGGAAGAAATATTAATGAATATTAGCAACTGCATTGACTCCTCGGGAAAACTTATCCCCGGTTCGGGTTGTAGCGGTTATATCGGCACAGACCTTTCAGGTGGTCACCCAATTTCAATTGTTTACGATAATTCGCTTGTATCAAAAAGAAACAACAGCAATATCACAAATAGCTGCTGGCTGAATCCGCCCCCATCAAACAGAACCTCCTATGTTAAATTATATCCTACTCAAAATCAGGGCGGAGGCATGGGAGTTCAATGTACTTCCTGTCACAACCCTCATACTAACAGATCGCTGGAAGAAAATAACGGAGTTAAATGGCCTCCCTTCTGGCAGGGGACTTCATATAACGATGTATGTTTTGTCTGTCATTATAATGATTGCGGGGAATCATACAAAATATGGCCATATTAAAAAAAGTAATAATTATAGTTTTTTTCTTTTTTATAATTGAATATATATCCATTTTTAGTTTGTTTTCAAAATGCTATTCTAAAAATATCGACATAACGCATTTTGATAGAACAAAAGTGCCAAAGGGTTGTGCAAGCTGCCATGTTGGTCATGGAAAACCTGGGACAGCCATGCTTCCCGAAGCAAAAAATACATTCTGTTTTATGTGTCATGGTGACGATAATTCATTAGAAAAAGCAAAAAATAACGGGATAGTCTCTAAAGGCTTCACATCGAAAAACCTAAGAAAAGAATTTGAAAAACCTTACAGACATCCAATAGAGAAAACTGGAATACATACCAATGATGAGATTTTGCCCGAGATTGATTCATCAAAGCCAAGGCATGTTGAATGTGGAGATTGTCATCACCATCATTTTGTATCAAAAGAAAATCCTTTCATTGGAATAAAAGGCACCTCAGCTCAGAAGTCAAAAGTAGGTATAACCAATGAATATGAATTGTGTTTTAACTGTCATTCATACAGCGCAAACTTGCCTTCATATCAAACTAATAAAGCAGAACTTTTTAATATTTCAAACCCTTCCTACCATCCTGTTATAGGCCCGGGCAAAAATAGTTTTGTACCGAGTCTCATGATTCCGTTTTCTTCTTCTTCCCAGATAAAATGTACCAATTGCCATGGAAATGATGACCCTCTGGGACCTAAAGGTCCTCATGGTTCAAGATATATACACTTACTTTCTAAAAACTTTTCTTCAGATGATAGGCAGGAGAGTATTCAACAATATGAATTGTGTTATACCTGTCACAGAAGAGAAAGTATTTTAAATAATGAAAGTTTTACCTATCATAACCAGCATATATCAAATGTCGGGCTTTCATGCAGAAATTGTCACAATCCGCACGGAAGCAAACGTTTTCAGCACCTGATAGATTTTGAAAACTCTCTTAATATAAGACCATCATCAAGTGGTAAGCTCTTATACATATATTTTGGACACGGCGCGGGACAATGTTATCTAAATTGCCATGATAAAGACCATAACCCGGAAACATATCCTAAATCATTACCTAATCCATCAGAACAACAAACTAAAAAAACAAAGAAATAGAAGTTATCTTTTAATAAGTTGCTTCATTTCTCTAACAGCCTGTTCAAGACCGATAAAAACTGCTCTTGATATAATGCTATGTCCTATATAAAGTCCACGAATTCCATAAATCTCTGCTATTTTCTTTACATTAAAATAATTCAGGCCATGTCCTGCATTTACTAAAAGTTTACATTCTAAGGCATATTTAACTGAATTCTTTACTCTTTCAAACTCATTTTCCTGACTTTTTCCTTTTGCATTTGCATAAGTTCCGGTATGAATCTCAACCATATCGGAGCCAACTTCCCGTGATAATTTTATAACATTCTTATCTGGATTTATGAAAAGGCTGACAGGTATATCTTTTCTATGAAGTCTTTCAATCGCTTTTTTTATATTTAATTTATGTTTTTCTACATCCAGCCCGCCTTCGGTTGTAAGTTCCATTCTTTTTTCAGGTACAAGTGTGACAAGATCAGGTTTTATTTTTTCTGCGATAGAAAGCATTTCTTCAGTAACAGCCATTTCGAGATTTAATTCAACAGGAACAATTTTTTTCAATATTTCAAGATCTCTGTCTTGTATATGTCTGCGGTCTTCTCTGAGATGAACTGTGATACCATCAGCCCCACCCAATATAGCAAGTGGAACAGCCATTATCGGGTCAGGGTCAATTCCACGTCGGGCCTGCCTTAAAGTAGCAATATGATCAATATTAACTCCTAATAACATAATTACACCTCTAACATATTCTTGGTAACTGGTCGCCAGAGAGCATTTCAATCATTCTTGTTCCACCGATAGATGTTTTCAGAAGCACCATTCCTGCAGGTTTTTTAGTAACTTCACCGATTATACACGATTCTCGCGCAATAGAAATTTTCTTCATCTTTTTTACAAGCGAATCAGCAACATCACCCGATACTATAGCAATAAGAATCCCTTCATTAGCAACATAAAGTGGATCAAGTCCGAGTAATTCACACGCTCCTCTGACACCAGAGGGCACAGGAATTGCTTCTTCATAAATTGCGATACAGCATTTTGAATCATTGGCTATTTCTTTAAGCGTTGTGGCAAGACCCCCGCGGGTTGGATCTCTCATGGCATGTATTTTTTTAGTGTGTTTTAACATTTCCCTAACAAGGCTGTTCAATGGAGCTGTATCACTAAGGACAGGAGGGTTGAAAGTTAAACCATTCCTTTCCGCAATAATTGAAATGCCATGATTTCCAATTGGTCCGCTTAAAATTACTTTATCTCCGGGTTTTACTTTTAATGGTGATATGTCTATATTCTTATCAACAATCCCTACACCGGAAGTATTGATAAATATACCATCAGCTTTTCCTTTATTCACAACTTTAGTATCACCTGCAACTATTTTTATACCGGCTTTTTTAGCTGCCTCAGACATTGAGGAAAGTATTTTTCTTAAATCCTCAAGCGGGAAGCCCTCTTCTAATATTAATCCTGAAGTAATATAAAGAGGTGTAGCTCCGACCATTGAAAGATCATTTACAGTTCCATAAACAGCAAGTTCTCCAATATTACCTCCCGGGAAAAATATAGGAGAAACCACATATGAATCTGTTGTAATAGCTATTTTCCCGCTATTTAAATTTTTAAGAACCGCTGAATCATTCAAAGACTTGAGTTTAAACTCAGGAACAAAATGTTCTCTGATCAACTGATACATAAGCTTTCCGCCACTTCCATGCCCTAATAATATCCTTTCCATTATAAACACCCCTTCATATTTTTAGAATTATTTCCTAATTTCATAGTTTACCATTACCTGTTAAAAAAATCCTTAATCCTAAAAAGTGTAATTGCAATAATGAAGACATGAACTATTAGCCCTTCGCTCTTCGCCAGATTCCCCCTTTGTCAAGGGGGTTAGTGGGTTGTATATTCCTTTGTCATCTTGTTGTTTTATTTAAACGCAATAAACGCTATAACTCTATAAACGCTATAACGCAATGAACGCTGTAAACGCAATAAACGCTTTTTGCCTTCAGCCTTTTAACATTGGGTTAAGGAGGAATCCATATATCAGATAATAAAAGGGGTAATTCAGCTACGCAAACTGGACCTGTTTTAACATTAAATCTTGTAAGTTTTTTAATTTCGTTTTCTATACTATGTGCAAGTCCTGGAATTATGATATTTTTATCAGAAGATACATTCAACAAACCTGTTTTCTCCAAGGCATCCAATACCCTTTCAGCATTAAAAGTATTATAAATCATAGACATATCTATTGTATTTCCATCAGTATCAACAAACAGAACATAAAAAGGGCAGGCAGTCGTTCCGAGAACCGTTAGCACAACTTGCTCTGTAAATTCATTATTCCCGGTGATAAGAATAATTGATTTTTCATCAGGATTGTTGAGCTCTATTAGCCCAGTATATGCCGGCCTCGGAAAAGTTATCAGTGGCACTTCAGGCCAGTTTATCTCAATCTTTTTTAAAGCTTTAAAAGCATTTAATCTATTTTTACCAATAAATTTGCATTCCTCGATATTAGCTTTACCCTCTTTCACAGATTCAATAAAGTCGTTACATGAAGAAAAACCGCATTTTAAGCATTCAGATTCATCTAAATATTTTTTAATATCTATACTATTTATATATAAATCGGCTGAAGACATTTTAACGTTTTTTTAAAAAATTATTCAGAATGTCAATCTCTTCTATCGCCCTTCTGGAATAATAACCCGATGGTTCAAGCTTCAGATATTCTTCAAGATGCTTTTTTTCATTCAAAAAATCACCATGTTTTTTATAAATCATAGCTATCCCAAAGTGAGCATTCGCAAGTTTCGGGTCTATCTCTATTGCTTTCTTCTGGTATATAAAAGCGTTTAGCATATCACCTCTATCATAATAAATATAACCCATGTTACTATAGGATTTGGCATCCATTGGATTCATTTCAATAGCTTTACTAAATTCTACAAGCGCTTCTTCAAATCTTCCATTCAAATAAGCATTCACTCCATTCTGAAAATATTCCATCGCAGCGTTTCTGGCGGAAAGTTCGTCATAATACTTTTTTAATTTATCAAATTCATGACTGTTTTCCTGCTTACGGTAAATATCTAATATTAAAGGGTAAACCGGAAGATAATCACGATCTTTATCCAAAGCCTTTCTTAAGTACTTTAATGAATTCTTCATATCATTCAGCTCAAGATATAATCTGCCGATTTCATAAAGAACTCCTGCATCTTTCTGTTGATCCATTATCTTTTCATAGTATTCAATGGCTTTTTTAATGTCTCCAAGTTTTTCATAAGAGAAAGCAATACCACTATATGCCTGCAAGAGATATCTTGAATTATCCGTTCTTTCCAATTCCGAAAAAACATTTAGAGCTTTATTATATTCTCCAATCTCATTATATGAATATCCGAGAAAAATCTTTCCAATTTGGGAATTAGTAACATCTATATTTCTTTTTAATTCATCAATTATTTTTACTCTATTTTCTTTATCCTGCAAAATATTTTTAAGATTGTTCAGTCCGTTGGCAGGTTTAATAAAATTATATATATCTCTACTGGCAATCTCTTTATACTTACCGTCTTTCCTTAAATAAACTAAAGCCCTATCATCCCAATATACTAATGCCCATCCAGGATGTAATAAAGCCATATCAATATTTTCAATACTTGTACTGACTTCAGGATACCCTGTAAGAACAACATTAAATCCATATTTATTTTCTAATGCATCTAAAAGATAAGGCCTTCCCATTGCAAGATTTATTTTTTCATTAAGACCAGCAGGCAAATAGCCTCTCGGGTCAACAAATACAGTTCTTTTTGGAAAATCTCTCCAGATAATATAGCCACCCCATTCATATATATTAAACACCCTTCCATATATTCCGTTTTTATCAAGGTATTGCAAAGCTCCTTCAGGAACATGTTTATATTCCACTCCAATTCCAAATATTTTTCTGCCTCCATCAAATGGTGTGCCTTTAATTATTCCTATCAATGTAAATCCTGAAATCCACAATATTGTAAAGGCTGTTATAATTTTCGTGTTTGTAAATTTGTCCCATGCTTTGCCACGTAAAAAAGAGGAAAGATTCCTGATTACAATAGGGCCGGCAACAATAGCATAAAGGAGCAGAAAACGTTTGGCTGTAAAAGAAAGAAAGGCAAATGGAATAATCATCAAAAGATTAATAACTGAAAAATTTCGCCAGTTTATTAAAAAAGTTAAAATAACAATCCCTGAGCCAATGAAAAGCCACTTTTTAATGTACCATTCAGGACTTTGAAGCTCAAGTATTTCCTGTTTAAACCAGGGGTCTGAAAGATATTGGGTTGCAAAAAAATATTGTTTGATAAAATATGGACTAATTAACGATGCGGCAAAAGATAAAATAAATACAATTATTATGGTTTTAATCTGCTCACCCGAAGGAACAGATTCAATTTTGATATTTTTTTCATTCAGATATTTATGAGTCAATCCACCAATAATAAAAGCACCAAAAGGAACTGTCATTATATTTATACTTGAATGACAATTTGCCCATAGCATATGTATAACCGGCAGCCAGTATATATATTTTTTCTTTTCATACAGATATGCATTTAAACTAAAGATGCTGAAGGAAAGAAATATCATCATAAATGTTTCAGGTCTTTCGGCAAAACGATGACGCGTTATGATTACAATCAACATCATTATAAGAAGAGATATAATTAAATTTTTGTGCGGCCTTAATGAATCTTTCAATAATATAAAAAAAGCTAAAGTTATTGTAGAAGCTTTGAGAATTATAATGCCGGGAATACTAAATAATAGATATGAAAGATAATAAATAACTCCAAAAAGCCAGGAGCTATATGAAAATGGCATTCCAAAACTTGGATATACAAATTGTTCTGTTGCTGGCAAAGCTTTATTTTCCCAGATAAGTCTCCCAAAACTTAGATGCATCCAGCAATCAGTATCTTCTATTTTGATAATAGAGAGTAAAAGAACGCCAATAATAAATAATATTTGCAGGAAAAATGATATTTTAAATTTATTAAACAAGAATATTGTCTCCTGATTTCTTTTTAAATATAAAAAGATTATTTAAACCAAGCTGGAACTTTTTCCATTTTTTTAAAACAAAACCCTTTTTCGTAAAAATATCAGGAGTTCCAGAAACATTATATTTGTCATGTTCTTCAATAGACATTCCATCAATTAAATTCAGAATAGATAATAATTTTAATATACTGTCAACAAATTTATCAGGTACGGTTAAAACAACTATGCCCTCTTCTTTTAAAAGTCTAAATATTTCTTCAACAAAAATTATCCTTTCTTTACCTAAATGTTCAAAAACAGCGAGCAATGTAATAACATCAAATGATGAATCCGGGAATGGAAATTTTTTGCTTATTTTTTTCTTTATAAATTCAAGTTTATCATCTTTAAATGGTTGTATTAGAGGGTCAATACAATAGCCTTTTTTTATTTTATTCTTAATCCTTAACAAAAAAGAACCATCATATCCTCCTATATCCAGTATTTCACAGTCTTCAGGGATAAAAGGTTCTACCATTGAATATCTCCAGTTACGCAAAATATAATCAAGTTTTTTCATATTTTTAGTTAATAATTTATTTCCTTGTTTTAAGAAAAAGCAAAGAGAGCATAAATCCATTAAACATTCCCTGCACTGAAACAGCAATGAGGGTGAGAGACGGAATAAGCTGTCTCATTGTTACCTGATAGTTTAGTTCAGCAAAATTCACTCTGTACCATTCCCATAGTGTATATAAAAAACCAGCGAGCCCGAATGTAAATAAAATCAAACAAAATATAAGCACTTTCTCCAATGTAAATTTTCTTATAAAGTCAGTATATTTTTTATCTTCAGGCAGAATACCCCTGATATGTGCATATAAAGTTGCAAATATTCCTGTGAACATTATCTGCACGCCGAGAATAATTAAAACAGCCATAACAATAAGGGTATGCACATCGAAATTGACATTGCCTACCTTTAAAACTCCGGGCATTAATAATATTTCACCAATAATACCAATTACCATCATCATTATTCCCGGAATTGTAAAAAGCCATTTTGGAGAATGAAGCAACATAAATCTTAAATGGCGCCAGCCGTCTCTCCATCGCTTAAGATGAGGGGGTCTGCTTCTGCCATCTTTGTATAACGTAATGGGAACTTCTGTCATTTTAAGTCCTGCAAGTCTTGATTTTATAATCATCTCAGATGCCCATTCCATACCAGTAGTAACAAGATTTAACTCCAGAAGTTTATCTTTTCTGAATGCTCTCATTCCACAATTGTAATCACTTAAATCAACCTTAAAAAATATTCTTCCAACGGCAGTTATTACAGGTGTTCCGAGATACCTATTAAGAAAAGGCATTGCATTTTTCATTATTTTTCCTTTGAGACGTGTCCCCATACATATATCGTAGCCTTCTCTGAGCTTCTGAATCATTGGAAACGCTTCATCAAAATGATAGCTATCATCAGCATCGCCTATTAAAATAAATTTACCTTCTGCTTTTTCAATTCCAAATTGTAAAGCAGCGCCGTAACCTCTTACAGGACATTCAACCACCCTTGCGCCAAGTTTTTTTGATATTGCCTGACTACCATCAGTAGAACCATTATCCGAGACAAGTATTTCTCCATCAATGTTATAATTATCAAGAAGTTTCCTTGCTCTATTAATGCATTGACCTATTGTTTCTGCTTCATTTAAACATGGCAAAAGAATCGTAAGCTCTTTCATAATATGAAATAAAATTTAAATACTTTCAATTTAGTCTATATAATTATTTTTTTATTTTAACTTAAATAGATTGGATAACAAAAATAAATTTATTCAATACCAAAAATGCAATTGAAATAATAAAGATGTTGCGGGAAATTTATTTTATAGAACCCTCTTAATCCTATTTTCTAAGGGGTTATAGAGCAAAGAGCAAAGAGCCATGAGACACGAACAAAGAGCTATGAACTATTAGCTATTTGCCCTCAGCCTAAGGTAGTTTATTTTGTTTCATAAATTGAGCTATTGCCAGATGTCTTATGCATTATTTAGGTTATCCATTAAATTAAAGTGTAACCAGCGAAAATAATTTATTTTTTTATCTGTAATTTTAGGGGTAAGGGCTTTGAATAATATAATTGCAGGCATCTTTATTACCAATATAACAGGCTAATCTCATATCACGTATATATTCTGGTATTATTCCCTTTTTGTAAAAAGCAATTCCTCTATTAAAAAAATATGATGCCTTATTTGGATTTAAACGTATTGCTTCTGTAAAGTCTTCTATTGCTTTTTCATATTGATTTAATTTTAAATAAAGTCTTCCTCTATTATTATAAATCCTATCTGATAAAGGGTTTAATCTGATAGCTAAATTATAATTATCTAATGCTTTATCGAATTCTTTAATATCAAGATAAACATTACCTAAGTTATTATATGCCTGATAATTAATACCATTTAAATTAACCACTTTATTGTACATTTCTATAGCCTTATCATAACGTTTCTTAACATAATATATGTTTGCCATATTATAATAAGCATCTTCATAATTTTTATCTATAGATAAAACCTTTCTGTAAATGTCTAAAGCTTTTTCTAAATAATTGGCATTATGATATGCATGGGCTAAATTATAGTATCCTCTTAATTTATTTGGACTTTTATTTACTACATCACTCCAGAGCACTATATCATTACTCCAGACCATATTTCTTAAATATGTACCCACCATAAAAATAATGACTAATAGAATTAAAATAATTATCATTATTTTTTTAATATATTTCCATCTTTGTTCAAATACAGCTATAAATAAAAAAATAGTAGAAGATAAAGTTATAAAAATACCCACTGAAGGCAAATATAATCTGTGTTCAAAAATTAAATCAACAATAGGGAAAATACTTGATTCTATAGAAAGTGCTATAAAAAACCAAAATATACCAAAAGAAATTATTCTAACTGAACCATATTTTTTTTTATATTTTACAAGAATAAATATCCCAAACAATATAATTATTAATATAAGTAGAAACGATAAAAATATTTGTATTTCAAAAAAAGAATTAGCTATAGGATAATCATAATCAAGATTTTGATTAATAGGAAGAAATATAAGTCTAAGATATGTAACTATTACTCTTAATTCAGTAATAAAATAGCTCCAGCGCGAAATTGTAGTTTGAAGCTTAGTTTCAGTATTTATACAATTAAGCAAATTTGTACATTTAAATCCAATTGTAATAAAATCCAATAAAATAATTATAGCAATAAGAAAAAATGGAATAATGAATAAAAATACTTTTTTGTTTTTTCTAAAAAAGACTATTTCGTAAATCAATAGAATAACTGGAAGAGTAAAAGCTATTTCTTTTGTTTTCATTGAAAGAATAGATGATATTAAGGACAACATATAAAACAATATATTTTTATATGTTATCAATGTTTTTCTTTTATTTTCATTATTTTCATCTTGACTCTGATAATTTATCCTCCATATTATAAAAAAGGTTAAAGATAATAAATAAAACAATACTGACAACGATGTAAATCTCTGTACAATGTATGTAACCGACTGTGTTTGAACAGGATGTGCAACAAATAAAATTGCTGCAAATAAAGCTATAGAATATCTATATTTATTTAAAACATCTTTTTTCATGAATGGTGTATTTAAAGTAATAATTGTAAATAAATAAATTAAAAATGCATTGATATTATGTATTAGCAAATTAGTAATATGATATCCCCTAACATCAAGACCATGCACCCAATAATTAAGAGCAAAACTTAAATAGCCAATATAACGTGAATTAACAAATTTGCACAAATGCTTTTCTTCAATTGATAAAGCATTAGAACAATATTGAGAATAATTAAAAAGATAATATTTATTTTTAATAAATTGATTTTCTACGATATTCTGCATATCATCAAAATGGAATGGGAAATAGAAGGTATTTGAATAAGCAATGATAGCGATCAAACTAATTAAAACAAAGTATACAAACTTTTTATCAAACATTAGCTAAATATTAATTAAAACCATATGAATTTTTCAAAATATAAACAGAATATTTTCAATATTTATTCTATGCATGCTATTCTCATAACATACTAAATTTATTGTCTTTCAGCGCATCTTTATATCTTAAATACTCAATCAAACCTATAAGGCTTGCTGTAAAAGTAATGGCAAAATTAAGTAAAGATAAGGCTAATGCTTTATCAGCTGGGATATGAACTATATTCAGAAAAAAAATAAAAGCTCCTTCTCTTATCCCAAGACCTCCAATTGAAATTGGTATTAAGTTAATTAAAGTTATTAAAGGTATTATTGAGAAATAATAAAGGCAATAAACATTTAACCCAAGTCCTTCAGATAATATACAAATATTGATAGTATTAAGCACTTGTATTGTAACGGAATAAATTAAAGAAATATATAAATATTTTTTTCTGCTGCTAAAATGGCTGAGTGCTTTATAAAAATCAGCAACCAACTTTATTTTATTTCCAACTTGAAAATGTAATATCGCCAAAGTCAAAATAAAGAAAATAGTCATTATTGCAGGAAATGCCCAAATCTGTTGTATCTTATAATAATTAAGAAAGTTAGGAAGAAAAATTAAACAAAGAATCAAAGTTACGAAAAGACCCATAAATCTTTCCATAAAAATAGGCGCAAGCGCATCAGTCATTGAACCATTTGAAAAATTATTTTTAATTTCTTTTTTAATAAAATATAGTTTTATAATATCCCCACCCATATTTGCCGGAGTAAATGTATTAAAAAAATAAGTTATTGCACTAATTGAGAATAGCCTGCTAATTTTTATTTTAAACCTCAATAGCAATCTTGTTCTCAAAGCAGAAAGATTCATGATTACAAAATGTATTAAAATCACTAAAACAAAAAAAAGCATGGGAATTTTAATTGCAGTGTCGATTACAGGTTTTATACCAACTTTGGAAAAGAGGTAATATAATATAATAAAACTAAAAATAATCTTTAATAGAAAAATAAGTTTTTGTCTTATATTTTTCATTAGATTAAATAAAAATTATTGAAATGTTTATTTAAACCATCAAATAAACATAATAAAAATAAATTTATTTTTTGCAATTGCATTTTCTGGGTTAATAAATTAAGTCCTAATTTTTTCAATATTGTTTGCTCTAAGTATTGTTATTTCCTGTGTAAGATCTTTTACCTGATTAGTAAGTCGACTAATTCTAATGGAGAATTGAATACATACCAACATAAGAAAAATTATAGCGAAAAAAAACAGTGTTGATGTCGGCAAAACTGCCCCGATCATATATGTTATCCAGATTAAAATGTCATACCTTATAGTAAGTATTATCAGCCCAGCACTAGTTAACAACCATAACCATGAATATTCTTCCCTGAGTTTTTTCTCTCTGACAAGCTCAAGGATTACAATAAATATTGAAAATGCAATTGTAAAAGCTACAATTTCCTGTTTTAAAGGCATTTTAAACCTCCTACAATTTAAAGACTTAAAATTATTATTAAACAATTTAAAAATGCATTTTAGATTAATATTTTCTTAGCTTAGTAAGAAACATTGAAAGTATCATCTTAAATATATAATAAAGAACTTTCACTGGATTGTTATGCATAGATTTTCCATCTGCATTAGAATACATAATGACAGGGATTTCTTGAATATTAAAACCAAGACGTGAGAGTAAAAGTATCACATCTGCATCAGGATAATCACAAGGAAATACATCCGTAATAAATAAATCAAGCACTCTTCTATTCATTGCTTGAAATCCTGTTGTAACGTCTTTTATTTCTTTTCCTGAGAGAAGTTTTAGTACATATCTAAATAAATAAATTCCTACCATTCTAAATATTGAAGTTCTATAATTATTTCCTTCAATAAATCTTGATCCAAGTACAATGTCTGCCGAACCTTTCTTAATTACCTCAAGGAGCTTCCCTATACTTGACGGATCATGCTGACCATCTCCGTCTATTTGAACAAGATACTGGTAATTATTGTAAACAGCATATTTATAGCCTGTTTGTAAGGAAACACCATATCCCATATTAAAAGGATGGGAAAGTACTAATGCACCCGCGCTTTGAGCTTTTGCTGCAGTCATGTCAGTTGAGCCGTCGTTTATAACAATTAAATCTAAGAAAGGGTATAATTTTTTAATTGAATGTACAACTTTTTCAATATTTTTTTCTTCATTATAAGCAGGAACTATAACCAATGTATCTGATTTCATACATTAAATATTAATCTAAAAATGCATTTTAATAAAATCATAGAGTTCTTAAAAATATTTTAATTTATAATAAGTTTCAATTACAGGCAACTCTCTGTGTTTTCATTATATACACTTAGACACGATTATTGTTTAATCCTACACAAAAGAGTGTATTGAGAAAATTATAAAAATTTCTAAACTCACTTGTAAAATTTGATTTTCCTAATGTATATTTTGCGGTTGATTGCATTATCAAGTTTAATTATCTATTTCATCGAACCGGAATATTTATAATATGCAGCGCAGCTTCCTTCTGTGCTGACCATGCAGGCACCTACAGGATGTTCGGGTGTACAGGCTTTGCCAAACAACTTACACTCGGTAGGTATTTTTATTCCCCTTAGAACATAGCCGCATTGACACCCTTTTGGTTCATGTGATTCACTCACATCAATTTTAAGTATACTGTTTATATCCAGATGCTTTTTGCTTCTTTTCAATTTTAAACCGCTTCCCGGAATGACACCAATACCTCTCCAATTCGCATCACATGGTTCAAAATACTCATTAATCAACTCAACTGCTTTACGGTTTCCCTCGGGTTTAACCACACTTGTATATTGTATTTCAATCTCTGCTCTTCCTTCAGCTATCTGGGTAAGAAGCATCATTATTGATGTGAGAATATCTTCGGCATCAAATCCTGTTATAACAGAAGGTATTTTATATTCAGTGGCAATAAATTCATATGGTTTACTTCCAATTATTGTGCTAACATGCCCGGGTAAAATAAAGCCATCAATTTTAAGGTCGGGTGAATTTATTAATGCCTTAAGCGCAGGAGGTACAACTTTATGAGCAGAATAGATAAAGAAATTTTTAATACCCGCATGTTCTGCTTGATAAAGTGTTCCTGCAATAGAAGGAGATGTTGTTTCAAACCCGGTTGCAAAAAATACGACTTTCTTGTCTTTATTCTTTATTGCAATATCAAGAGCATCCATAGGAGAATATACAATGCTTATATTTGCGCCTTCTGCCTGCGCATGAAATAACGACTGTTTTCTGCTGCCGGGAACTCGCATCATATCACCAAAAGTAGTAAGTATATATCCATCCTTTTTTGATATTGCTATTGCTATATCAACATCTTTAATCGGCGTAACACATACAGGGCAACCGGGTCCGCTTAATAGAATAATTTCTTTTGGTATTACTCCTCTTATGCCGTGTCTGAATATAGCAACGGTATGGGTGCCACAGACTTCCATAAGTTTTATTGGCCTGTTGATAGTTTTCATCAGACTGTGTATTTTCTTAATTATTTTTTGCATCTATTACTCCCTCCTCTAATTAATTTACTTTGATATCAGGTGTCTATTATTCAATACCTGACTTTATTCTCTCTCTTATAATATAAGCCTGTCCGAGTGATATACCTGCGTCATTAGTTGGAACCTTATCATGTATGTGAACTTTCATTCCTTTTAAAGATAGCCCTTCTATTGTTTTATAAAGCAGATACATATTCTGAAATACACCGCCGCATAGAGCAATATCATAAATTGAATATTTTTCAGACAGCCTTGAAACAATATCAATGATAACCTTTACAACAGTATTATGAAATTTAGCAGATATGATACCTTTATCCATATTTTTATTCAAATCATTAATAATATGTAAGATCGCTGGCGAAAAATCAATTTCATAGCAATTCTTAAGCTCTAAGTTAACAGGATAACTGCCTTTAATATCAGAGCTAACTGAAGCTTCAAGAGCAATTGCTGCCTCACCTTCGAAAGTATTTTTATCACATATTCCTGTCAATGCAGATACCGCATCAAATAATCTTCCGGCTCCAGATGATAAAGGTGAAAATTGTGTATTATTTATAATAGTTAGGATGCTATTAATATTATCTATCCCGTATTTATCAGCAAATCCTATAGATTTTAGAGTGGATAGAGTTTTATCTTTATAACAAGCGCGGACATAACTTACAGCTATTCTCCATGGCTCTTTAACAGCTTTTTCACCTCCGGGTAAAGGTATATATTTTATATGACCTGCCCTCTCGAAGCCTTTTATATCTGCGATAAGAAATTCGCCGCCCCATAAATTTCCGTCAGTACCATATCCTGTTCCATCAAATGAAACTCCGATTACTTTATTTTTAAAACCTTTTTCAGCCATTATAGAAGCAACATGAGCATAATGATGTTGAATTGGTATCTTTTTGATATTTTTTTGCCTTAATGCCCATTGAGTTGAAAGATACATTGGATGAAGGTCATATGCCAGCGCAACAGGATTAACCCTGTAAACAGTTTTGAGATTATTGAGGCTTTCTTCAAAAAACTGAAGTGTTTCATAATTTTCCATATCGCCTATATGCTGGGAAGGTATAGCAAAACTGCCTTTAGTTAAGGTAAAAATATTTTTCATGTCAGCTCCGCAACCGAGTACTTCAGGCCCTTCTTCATGAAGCTCCACAGGGTCAGGTACAAAACCACGTGAGCGTCTTATAAAATAAATTATAGGATTATTATTCACTTTAAGTTTCTGGAGAGTAGATTTATCGCTTATAACTCTTATCACAGAATCATCAACACGCATAAAAATATCTCTGTTATGGATAAGAAATGCATCAACTATTCCTGATAATTTTTCCATCGCCTCTTTGTTATCAGTGACAATAGGTTCTTCAGAAATATTTCCACTTGTCATTACCAGAGCATCAAAATTTGGACTTGATTTTTTATCAGAATCCGTCTCACTTATTGGATAATAGAATAAAAGATAATGCAAAGGTGTATAAGGAAGCATAAAACCAATGCCGGGATTATTAGGAGCAATTGCTTCTGGCAATTTATTTACCTTTTTATTCAATAATACAATTGGCCTTTTGTTTGATTTGAGTATTTCCTCTTCTTCTGCAGTTACATAACAATATTTTTTTATTGTTTCAATGTCAGGAGCCATTAATGCAAATGGTTTGTTATTTTTCCTTTTTTCTTTTCTAAGACGTTCTACAGCATTTTTATTGTTAGCATCACATGCAATATGGAAACCACCAAGACCTTTGACAGCTATTATTTTGCCCTTCTTGAGAAGCTCAATTGCCTGTTTTATTGAGTTCTGTTGTTTTACTTTGATTCTGCTGTTATTGTATAAAAGCTGTACTTGAGGACCACACACAGGACATGCGTTAGGCTGTGCATGAAAACGCCTGTTGCGAGGATCATGGTATTCCATACTACAAGCCGTACACATTTTAAAAACAGACATTGTTGTATTAGGTCTGTCATAAGGAACGCATTTTGTGATTGTATATCTCGGACCGCAATTGGTACAGTTAATGAAGGGATACAAATACCGCCTGTCATTCCTGTCAAGCATTTCATTAAGGCAGTCATTACAAATTGATACATCAGGAGAAATTAAGGTAAAACTGCCTTCATCTTTGCTTTCTTCAATTCTGAAATCTTTATAACCATGATATGGCAGATCAATAGTTTCTATACTCAGGATCTGGGACAAAGGAGGTGCTTCATTTTTTAGTTTTTGAATAAAAGATTCAATTTCATTTCCTTCTATTTCAATTGTTACACCTTTTGAAGAATTTATAACATAACCTTTAAGTTTAAGTGATTCAGCAAGATTATATACAAAAGGTCTGAATCCAACTCCCTGTACTATTCCTTTAACAAAAATTTTTACCCTTTTTTTATCCATACTTAATGATAACTTAATTCTATTCAAAAAATGCAGTTTAAAAAGCTAAATAGCCATCAAGCTTGCGAGCTTAATAGCCAATGCTTAAAATAATTCACCCAAAAAATGTAATTGAAATAATACAGATATTGCAAATTTGAAAAAAGCTGAAGGCTTTATTATGAGCTAATTTCCTTTTTGTCAAGGGGGTCAGGGGGTTGTTATTTGCCTTTGTTGTTGCGCCGTGCTCCGTTCGGTTTTAATTAAACGCTATAACGCTATAAACGCTTTTTGCCTTCAGCCTTTTTTGCTCTTCACTCTTTACCAAATTCCCCCTTTGTCAAAGGGGATTAAGGGGGTTGTATATTCCTTTGTCAAGTTAGTTATAAGGTTATTTACTGGCAATAATTCAATTTATGAACCAAAATAAACTACCTTAATATAAAAACATTGCTTTACTTTATTTTTTAATGTAGTAGCCTATTTTATCTCTGAGGCTTACGCTTCGACTTCAGCCTCAGTAAAAATAGACCCGTGATTTTGTTTCATAAATTGAATTATCGCCATTTCATTATATTATTAGTTGTTCGCTATGATTCATAAACTACAAACTATGAGCTTTTTTTACTAATGAGCGAAGCTCATACTTTATACTTCAGCCTTCAGCCTAAAGCCTTCAGCCTTTTATGAGCTCTTCGCTCTTTGTTGTTGTGCCATACAGTTTTAATTAAACGCTATAACGCAATAAACGCAATAAACAGTTTGATAAATTCCAGTCGCCAGAGCGACTAACTTCCGGTGCCGTTTTTCGGCACTCAATTCCAGACCCGCAAAGCGGGTCTCACTTCCAATGCGAAGCATTAAATTTGATAAACGCAATAAACGCTATAACGCTATAACGCAATAAACGCTATAAA